>LFIK01000889.1_pt1 | contig 22993 bp, 18 predicted proteins | sample 643401 | NCBI WGS metagenome assembly LFIK01 (sample SAMN03777447, study PRJNA286221) | soda lake metagenome | biome: soda lake; feature: Kulunda steppe; material: water; isolation source: sample T5-Br brine of Lake Tanatar-5 | place: Russia: Kulunda steppe | collected 2010-07
GCTGGCTGGCAACAATCGCTTGCCCCAGGTGATCGAGGGTGTCAGGTTCAAAGATGGCATTCAGGTGAATGACGCTCAAAAATCCGCCGCCGCCTAATACGCCGTCACCCAAAATTGGTCATAGCTCACGACGTATCAAACTGCCCCTCGGTCAGTGATTTCCGGCGGGTGAAAAAAAACCCGAACGGCGGTGACCGTTCGGGGGTTCGGAGAGGCCCGAAAAGGGTGTTGAACCGTTCCTGAACCTAAAAGTTGCTCATTTCCTTTTGAAGCCCACGGTCCAATTCGTCCAGGAACTTGGTTGTGGTCAACCAGGGCTGCTCGGGACCGATCAGGATGGCGAGATCTTTGGTCATCTTGCCGTCTTCGACCGTTTTGACGCAAACCCGTTCCAGCGCCTCGGCAAAACGGGCGAGTTCCGGTGTTCCGTCGAATTTCGCCCGGTACTGAAGGCCGCGCGTCCAGGCAAAAATCGACGCAATCGGGTTGGTCGACGTTTCTTTGCCTTCTTGGTGCTGGCGATAGTGCCGGGTCACGGTGCCATGGGCGGCTTCCGCCTCGACACAGTCCCCTTCGGGCGTCATTAGGACGCTGGTCATAAGGCCAAGCGAACCGAAACCTTGTGCGACCGTATCAGACTGAACGTCACCGTCGTAGTTCTTACAAGCCCAGACATAGCCGCCTTCCCATTTCAGCGCGGCAGCCACCATATCGTCGATCAGACGATGTTCGTATGTGAGACCATGCTTGTCGAATTCGGCCTTGAACTCGGTATCGAAAACCTCTTGGAACAAATCCTTGAACCGGCCGTCATAGGCCTTGAGGATCGTGTTCTTGGTCGAGAGGTAGACCGGGTATTTGCGCTGCAAACCATAATTGAAGCATGACCGGGCAAAACCGCGGATGCTTTCGTCGAGGTTATACATGCCCATGGCAATACCACTGGCGGGGAAGTCGAACACATCATAGGTGATTGGGTCGCCCCCGTCCGACGGCGTATAGGTCATGGTCAATTTGCCCGGACCCGGAACCTTGAAATCGGTTGCCCGGTACTGGTCGCCAAAGGCATGACGGCCGATGATGATCGGCTGTGTCCAGGTCGGGACATAACGCGGAACATTCGAGCAGATGATGGGTTCGCGGAAAACGGTACCGCCGAGAATGTTGCGGATGGTGCCATTGGGCGACCGCCACATCTTCTTCAAGCCGAACTCTTCGACCCGCCCTTCGTCCGGTGTGATGGTGGCGCATTTAACGCCGACCCCATACTTCTTGATGGCGTTGGCCGAGTCGACGGTAATCTGGTCGTCGGTCTCGTCGCGCTTTTGAACGCTCAAATCATAGTATTTGAGGTCGATATCGAGATAAGGCAGAATCAACTTGGTTTTAATGAAATCCCAGATGATCCGGGTCATCTCGTCGCCGTCGAGTTCGACGACAGGATTCTTGACCGCGATCTTCGCCATGGGTGTCACTCTCTCCTGAGGTGGATTGCCGGTAGCCGGCGGCTGCGCCTTTGGACCGGTTGGGACCAGCCGGGCATCGCCTGAACCGAAATACGAATGCAAGCCTTATAGCACCTGCGTCTACCGCGTCAAAGCCTCACCCACCAACCGAGGGGGTCCCCATCGGATAATTTGCCGCCTCTACGATTTCCGGAGCGCCGCACGATAGGCACCAACGGTTGCGGTCAGTCCGAGCCATAGGGCGTCTGCCGTAAAAGCGTGCCCAATCGACACTTCGTCGAGGAATGGAATCGCCGCCTTTAAGGCCGGCGTGTTCTCGAGGGTCAAGTCGTGGCCGGCATTCACCCCCAGCCCCGCTTCGGCGGCCGCTAGGGCTGCTTGTGCATAGCGCGCGGTCACCTCAGCGGATTGGTCGGACCCAAACGCCTCGGCGTAGGGGCCGGTATAGAGCTCGACGCGGTCAGCGCCGACCGCCGCCGCCTTGCCGACGGTTTCGGGATCGGCCTCCATGAACAGACTGACACGAATGCCGTTGTCTTTCAGGCGCTGGATCACCGGCTCCAGCCGGGCGCCATCGCGGTCGATGTCCCATCCGGAATCGGAGGTGTTGGCGTCTGGCGCATCGGGCACCAAAGTCGCCTGCTCAGGACGTATCTCCAAGGCCAAGGGCATCATTGTGTCGAAAGGATTGCCTTCGACGTTGAATTCAGCCGGCCCGCCCCATGCTGAAAGAAGACGCTTCAGGTCGCGAACATCATCATGGCGAATATGCCGTCCGTCCGGACGCGGATGGACGGTCAAGCCCTCGGCGCCAGCCTCTAGCAATGTGCGGCCGGCCGCCACCACAGAGGGGTAGCCGACAGCCCGTTGGTTGCGTAGCAGTGCGACCTTGTTGAGATTGACGCTGAGTCTCGTGATTCGGTGGCCTTTGGCACTCGTGATCGTGCCCATGATCAAAGCCACTTTGTTTGCGGTTCGATCATCGGTGCGGGTTCCTGATCCAGGGCGGGAATGATTGCTTCGACGGTATCGACCACGCTGAACAGGTTCTTGTGTTCAGGCCGCACGAATCCAGCCTCAATCATGCCGTCTATCATGGAAATCATCGGATCCCAATAACCGTCGATATTCACCAGTACCACGGGTTTGTCGTGAATGGCCAACTGCCTCCAGGTGATGATTTCGAACATTTCGTCCAGTGTTCCGAGTCCGCCGGGCAGAACGACGAAGGCATCGGCGCGGTCGAACATCATCATCTTGCGGGTGTGCATGCTGTCGACCACATGCAATTCTGTAAGGCCGGTATGATCGACTTCCATATCTCGGATATGGCTGGGAATGATTCCAATAACCTCGCCGCCACCCTCAAGGGCCGCGTCGGCGGCAATGCCCATCAGGCCCACCTGGCCCCCGCCATACACCAGCGCCACGCCTTTCGAGGCGAGTTCGCGGCCGAGTGCGCGGGCCGCCTCTTTATAGCGATCCGAAACGCGGCTGGAGGATCCGCAATAAACACACACTGACGTCAAGTCGCGCATAAAATCATCATCCATCATCTGGCAATGCCACAACCCGGGATGTTTTCTCTTGAGAAAGATCCCGGCCAATTCCCGCGTAGCACGGCGTCGGCACGCGGGCAATACCGTCGCCGATAGGACCCTGCCGGGCGTTTCGGCCCGGCCTTTCCGGTCCGACTTTCAGGTCCAGCCTCCAGGCCCAATTCTCCGGGCACCCCCGGTATTTGCGCCCCGAAATGAAATATGTAACAAACAAATGATGGAATGATGAACTTGTGCGCAGCAGCAGGACAGAAATTGGATTCGACACGAAGCCGTACGATCCTGGTCGTCGGCGTCAGCGCATTGGCGCTGGCGGCCGCTTGGTTCGGCTACACCACATATTCCGACAAAGATTGGCTAGGCCGGCCTTTACCGTCGCAGGTGCCGCCAACGGCGGAAGAGGGCGCCGCACCTGACCGTCATGCTGAACTCGACGACCCGGAAACGCCGCCGCCTAACGCCGAGGAGAGGGCTGTCGACGCCGGCCCCGAGGACCACGTCCCCGAGGAGCCCGGCCCAGATGAACCAAGCCCGGATGAACCGGACCCAAGTGAACCCGGGCCCGATGTGGCCGAGTTCGACCCCCGGATTCCGGAAGACCCGGCCGCTGAAATACCCGACTTGGCGGCCGAACCCCCACCGTCACCCGACACGGAGATCCCGGATCCCATAACCTCGCAAATGGAAGCCGACAGTCGGCCCGGCATCGACGAACCGGATGTCGAATCGCTTGCCGACAGGCCCGCCACGGACACAGATCCGGCTGCCCGGCGCGAGCGACGAGATCCGATCCCAGATTCCATCCCAGATCCCGGCGACCAGCGAGAGCCGGTGACGGTCTTCGCCCCACCTCTGGACGCGCCGTCTGCGCAGCTTGATCCGGAGACTGAACCGGCTCCCGTCGTCGAGATGCCGCCGGAATCGGTTTCGGCAGCGGCGGAAATTGCGGCAGCGACGGATGATATTGCGCAAGACCCGGCGGTCCCGCCCGATCCGATTCCCGATATGGCCGAACGCGACGTCGATCCATTCCCAACCGAATCCGAAGCCGTCTTGGAAGCCGAAGGGCCGGGTGCAGCGCCGGAGCGACCGGCATCGCCGGGCGAATCGCCCCGGCTTCCTCCTCTTGCCGCCAGCGAGGCTATTGGCGAGGCACCGGGCGAGCCGGATTTCGATCCGAGCCGGGTTGCGGTCGAAGCGCCCCCCTCAGAAGTGCCTACTGCCGCACAGGTGACGGCACCGGAGGAAGAGCACCCGGATGACATTCCGGCTAGACCGCAACAGCAGTTTGAGCCGGCGATCGCGGCGCCTTCAACGCTCATGGCCGAAGGAGCCGATGCTACGCCGCCGCCAGCACCGGAAGCCACACCAACGACGCCCGCCTTTATGTCCGACATCGAAGCGCTGGCCGCGGAGCGTCTTGATATCCCCGCAGTCCGGCGCCCGGTCGTGGCTCCGATTGAGGTGCCGGCGGCGACCGCGACGGACAGGCCTGCAACGCCGGTGATTCGGGAAACGGGGCCAGCGCTGACATTTGCTGGGGAAACAGATCCAGAGCCGGATACCCGTCCTGAGGCGCCGGCGATCCGCCGTCAAGAAGTGGCCCCGCTTGCCGTTCCGACCGCGGACACGGTAGCCGAACGGCCCGCAACCCCAACAGTTCGGGAATCGGCGCCAGCGGTGACGGTGACAGCGCAGGCCGAAGCCGATTCAGTGCCGGATCCCGAGGCGCCGTCGATCCGTCATCAAGAGACGGCCCCGCTCACCGTTCCGACGGCCGATGCAGTGCCCGACGACCCCAGATCGCCTCCGGACCGTCGGGACGACGCTATCGATGCGCCAAGTATGGCAGCCCTGACGCCGTCCATTCCACCGGAGACGGTTGCGCCGGCCTCCGATGCCCCGGCGCCCGACTCTCCCCAATCCATTGGACCGGCGGTTGATGTCGTCGCGCCGGATTTTTCGGTCGGCGATATTCCGGTTCTGACCGAACCCGAAAGACCGGCGATGCCACGACCGCGTTTTGATGCGGTCAGGGTGGGACAGTCGGGCACAGCGGTTATTGCCGGTACCGCAGCGCCTGATACGATCGTGCGTATCCTTGATGGAGATCGGGAACTCGCCAGCATCGAGGCCGACCCCCATGGCGACTGGGTCGCTACACTGCTGGAAGGCCTCGGATCCGGGGAGCATGTTCTCGGATTGGAGATGACCAGCCCGGAAGACGCGGTGGGCAGGGAACCCGTGGAGTCGGACGAGGTGGTTGTTCTCGTCATCCCGGAATATCCCCCCCAGATCGGCGGTCGCGAGCCCATTGACGCGCCGACAATCGAGTCCCCATCGGAGGGGCCATCAAGGGCCTTGGGCGACGCGTTGGCCATGATCGTGCCGCGCAGCGAGATGGGCCCATCGCGCGTCCTGTCAGCACCAACGGCACCGATCAGACCCGTTTCGACCCTCACAGCGCCCGAATCCGTTCCCGCCGAACGGGTTCAGCCGCCGCGATTGGAACTCGGACCGACGACACAAATGCCTTCGGCTCCGGACGTGTCGATTGACGTGGTGGACTATGACGACCTGGGCGAGGTGATCATCTCCGGCCGGGCGCGTCCAGGGCGGGATGTGCTGGTCTATTTGGACAACACTTTGATCGCTCAGGGTAGAGCCGACATGGAGGGCGTTTTCAGTCTTCGCCCCGATACGACCGTGGATCCCGGCCTTTACGAATTGCGGGTCGATGCGCTTGACGAGGCGGGCGAGGGTGTGGTCGCCCGCGCGGTCACGCCCTTCCAGATGACGGACGTGACCGGTTTGGACCGACTGGATCGTCGGGTCATCGTTCAGCCTGGCAACAGTTTATGGCGGATTGCCCGACGCTTTTATGGTGAAGGGGTGCGGTATACGGTCATCTACCAAGCCAATACGGACCAGATTCGCGACCCGGACCTGATCTATCCAGGGCAGGTTTTTACGGTTCCAACAGGACAGACCGGGACAGAACGCGCCGGATAGAGCCGACCAGCGCTATACCAGATCAGCTGTCCAGACCCTCATTTGGTCGAGGGCAGTTCACCGGCAACGTGTCCCAAGTCAATCGCCGGGCGCAGCATGGATTGAAGCAGCGTCATGAATGGCCGCGCTTGATGGAGAATGATCGATGCTTCGTGAAGAACCACCTCGGGTAGGGACGGTTCCATCACGTCGGCGTTGGACATCAGGACGACCTGCTGCCCGTGGGTGACAACAAATTTGACCCTATCCAAGGCAGCGGCGGCCCGAAGTGTTTCGATCACTGAGTTTCTGAGCGCAGCCCCTTCGGCGGTGAACGGGATATGACCCAAAACCGAGCTGATATGAAGGCGGAAGCCCGACGTCAATGGCGAAAGCCGGACATGGAAGACGACGCCATGAAACGTGAACCGAAAGCGCGACGGCGGGGCCGGGGTCTCGACCGCCAATTGGCCATCCTCGCCGACGCTGACGGAACGAACTTCGAAGCGGCCTTGTCGTGCCGACGCAGCTGCAAGCATTTGAAGGGGTTCATTGGCTGACGCTGCCAAGGGTGTATCCACGCTAGTGGCTCCGGCGGGTATTGTTGGATATTGGCGCAGAGTTTGCCTGCGGTTCAATTAACAGCCGGTAAAACATTTTGCTTTTGCGGCAACAACGTATGGACGGCCGGGTCGCCCTTGGGGCCGAATTCGCGTTCCCCGGCGATCGCTGCCACCGCTTTCAAACGGAAAGTCATCGATGCTTGATCCAATTCTGCGCCCGACCATCGATCGAAGCCTGGCCACAGCCGCCCGACACATCGCCAAGCGCGGCATAACGCCAACGATGGTGACGGTCGTCGGATTCTGTGTCGGGCTCGCGGCAATGCTTGCTCTGGCTCTTCAGGCATACGGATTGGCGCTGGCGCTTATCCTAATAAACCGGTTCATGGATGGACTGGATGGGGCCGTCGCCCGAGTGGTCGGCGCCAGCGATATCGGCGGCTACTATGACATCGTGTTCGATTTTATTATCTATGCCGGGCTCGTATTCGCATTTGCCGTCGGACAGCCCGAAGCGGCCTTGGCGGCCGCGTTCCTGATTTTCAGTTTCGTCGGCACCGGCAGCAGCTTTCTGGCTTATGCGATCCTCGCCCAGAAATATGGCATTACAACGGAAAGCCGAGGCTCAAAAGCCTTCTATTACCTCGGCGGGCTGACCGAGGGGACCGAAACCGTTCTACTGTTCGTCGCAATTTGTCTGTTCCCAAGCGCGTTCATATGGATCGCCTTCATCTTTGGTGCCGCATGCTGGGTGACGACGGCGAGCCGGATCATGATTGCCCGATCGACTTTCGGTTAGCAACGGGTTGAGCCTTGGCCGGGCGATTGGGGTCGGCATGATCGTCCGTCGGACGGTCAGAATTTGATGTTGGTATGTTCGGACCGCCACCGCTCTGGGCCATCATTGCGACAGCGCCAGCCTGACCCGCCGTAATCGCAACAGCTGGCGGAGTCGCAGCCGGGTCTTCCGGTCCAGTCTCTGGACCAGTCTCCCGCGAGCTTTCAGGCGGGCTTTCAGGCGAATTGGCGGGCTGGCGCGCGGCCTCTTTTTTGGCACGTTTTTCCGCGCGTCGCGTTGCAATATTGGCCCTGAGCAACAAAGCGCTGGGGGTAACGACGAGAGTCAGAACGGTCGAAAAGGTCAGGCCGAAGACGATTGCGGTCGCCATGCCGATCCACCATTGCATGGCGGGAGCACCAATGGTGACGTCGAAATTGATGAAGTTGACGTTGATTCCAAGCGCCATGGGCAAGAGGCCGAGAACGGTCGTTATCGTCGTCAGCATGACCGGCCGGAAACGCTGAGCGCCGGTGCGGAGCACAGCCTCCAACGGTGTCGCAGCGGTTTGCTTCAAGCGATCATAGGTATCGATCAAGACGATGTTGTTGTTCACGACAATTCCGGCAAGCGCAATGATTCCAACCCCCGTCATCACGATTCCAAAGGGTTGGCCGACAACCAGCAAGCCAATCAACACGCCAATCGTCGACATGACCACCGCGAACAAAATCAGGAAGGCCGAATAGAAACTATTGAACTGGGTCAGCAAAATAACAGCCATCAAAAACAACGCCATAATAAACGCCGAACCCAAAAACTCAGAGGCCGCCTGCTGTTCTTCGTCTTCTCCCCGCCAAGTCACATCGATTCGCGGGTCCAAATCAGCCTCAGCAATAAAGCCGCGCAGTTCTCCGACTTTGTCGGCCGGCAGGACACCGGATTGGACATTTGCCATGACGTTCATGACACGCTGGCCGTTCACCCGATCGATCGTACCCGTCTGGGGAATCGCCCGCCGCTCGACGAAGTTACTGATCGGGACCGAGCCCTGATCGGTTTCGATGCGCACCGTATCCAGGCGGCTGAACGTCCGGTCTTCACGCGGATATCGAATGACGATATCGACTTCATCACTGGCGTCGTCCGGTCGATACGACCCGAGTGACAGTCCTGTGGTGACGAGTTGAATGGAGTCGCCGATGGCCGTTACATCAAGGCCGAATTTCGCCGCCTGCGCCCGGTCGACGATCAATTCCCAATCGATCCCCGGAAGCGGACGGCTGTCTTCGAGGTCCGCCAACCCGTCCATCTCCGTTTCCATGTAGTCGCGGATCCGGCCGATTGCATCGGGCAATAAGGCGGGCACATTTGATGATAGCTCGATATTGATCGGTTTGCCGACCGGCGGGCCTGCCTCGGGCTGGCGGATCTCGACCTCGATCCCGGCGAGGTGATTTGTCCGCTGGCGGATTTCCTCGAAGATCACCGCCGCTGTTCGACGCTGGTCCCACTCGATGAATTCTATGGTGATTTGGCCGATGACATCTTCGGCGACTTCCTGGCCGACACCGCCGGCGCTGCCGGTTCGGGTATAGACGCTGGTGAATTCGCCTTGCATATCGAGAACCGCATCTTCGACCTCGCCCATCAATGCGTCCTGCTCGTGAATCGACAGGTTGCCGCGGGCATGGACCAAAACGATCGCTTGTTCGGGCTCTACATCGGGGAAGAACTCGACGCCCTTGCCGAAAGTGCCATACCCCACCCAAACGGCGATCAGGACACAAAAGGTGGCGGCCAGGACGGTGCCGGGAATTTTCAGGGCGCGTCTGAGGAACCGTACATAACTGCCCGTAATACCGGACAAATCCTCGATCCGGCCTTCGCCATCCTGGGCCAAGGCCTTCATTGTGTCGTCGCTGCTGATGCTGGCCTTGCCGAAATTCGCCCCAAGCGTGGGCACAAAAATAAGCGCCATCGCCAATGACGCCGTCAGGGTCATGATCAGCGTAATCGGCAAATACTTCATGAACTCGCCGACGACGCCGGGCCAGAACAGAAGCGGCGAGAATGCGGCCAGCGTGGTCGCGGTCGAGGCCGTGATCGGCCAGAACATCCGCTTTGCCGCCAAAGCATAGGCTTCGCGACGGCTGCTGCCTTCCCGCAATTTGCGATCGGCGAATTCGGTTACGACGATGGCGCCATCGACCAACATGCCGACGGCCAAAATCAGCCCGAAAAGAACGACGATGTTGATCGTATAGCCTTGGATATAGAGCAGCAGGATGGCGGTCAGGAATGACCCCGGTATGGCCACGCCCACAAAAGCCGCGGAGCGTAATCCCAGCGCCCCGACCAGAACCAGCATGACCAGCAGGATCGCCATGATGACGTTGTTTTGCAGGTCGGTCAGCGCGTTGACGATATCGTCAGATCGATCCTGTGTAAAAGTCACCTCGACCGCATCCGGCCAAACCGCGCTTTCCTGCGCCATCGCCATCCTGACGGCCGCCACGGTGTCGATGATATTTTCGCCCGCCCGCTTTCTCACCTCCAGCGCAACCGCAGGCAACCCGTTGACGCGAGCTATGCTCGTCGGTTCCTTGAAGGTTCGCCGAATATCCGCAACATCGCGAAAACGAACAACGGCATCATCGGCGGCCATGATCGGCGTGTTGAGAATATCGTCCAGAGTTTGGAACAGGCCGGGCACCTTGACCGAAAAGGCCCCGTCCTGCCGATCCATACTTCCTGCGGCGACCAACCGATTGGATCGATTGACCAGCGACACGATATCGTTGCCGTTGAGCCCGTAGCTTTCGATCGTCAGGGGGTCGACGATCACCTCAACCACTTCATCGCGATCACCGCCGATATCCACACTCAGGACCTGAGGCAATCCTTCGAGTGACCGTTGGGCATTGCGGGCGAGGGCGTTCAATGTCCGTTCGGGAACATTGCCGGACAAGGTCACGACCATGACCGGAAAAAGACTGGTGTCGACCTCCTGCACCCCCGGTTCGTCGGCATCGGACGGCAGATCGGCTTTAGCCCGGTCGACGGCATCGCGGACATCGGATGTCGCCTGATCCATGTTATATCCGGCGGCAAACTCCAACACGATGTTGCCGCCGCCTTCGTAGGCGGTCGACAGCATTTGATCGACGCCCTCGATGGAGCGCAATTCTTCTTCGACCGGGCGAATCATCAGCCGCTCGGCATCTTCCGGCGAAATCCCGCTTAGGCTGAGCGATACGTAAATAATTCCGATCGAGACATCGGGTTCGGATTCCTTGGGGATTGCCGAATATGCATAGACGCCGGCGACGATCAGCATCAAAAGCAACGAGATGACCGTTCTGGAGCGACCGATCGCGGCGTCGACGAGACCTGTCATTGCGCCGCCCTCGCGGCAATGTCGGCCTCATCGACCGCGGTCACAGTCTGGCCGTCGACTACGAATTCCTGACCGACAGTTATGATCGTTACGGTTTCCGGCAAACCCGAGACCCATATTGCGCCATCTCCATCGCCCAGGATATCGACCGGGTGGAAGGTAACGGTTCCGTCGGACTCAACCGCCTTAACGCCGATAATGCCGTCATCCGACAGAGACAAGAGAGATGCTTCGAGGCGGTGTGCGGCCTTCTCGGATAGCGGGATGCGGATTTCGGCGGTCAGATTTTCGATCATCGCACCATCTGGATTGGGAACCTCGATCTCGACGGGGAAGGTTCTGGTCCGGTCGTCGGCCGAGGCACCGATATAGGTTATTCGCCCCTCAACTACGCTGCCTCCGACCAAGCGAACTTGTCCTGTATCTCCCGATCGGATATCCCCCAGATTGCGCTCTGATACTTGCCCCCGAACACGCAAGGGATCGAGATCGACAATGACGGCGACTTCTTCGCCGCGATCGAGGAACGCGCCCAACTCGGCATTGCGGCTGTCGAGCACACCGCCAAAGGGCGCCCGCACGACCATCCGATTCATGGCCAACTCGGCCGCCGCCAACGCCGCCCGGGCGCTTTCCAGTGCCGCTTCGGCTTGTGTGACGTCCGTGCTCGACCGGACACCGCGATCGGCGAGGGTCCGCGCCGCCTCGAATTCGGCTTGGCGCTGACGCACTAGAGCCCGGGCTTCGCTGGCTCGGGCTTCGCGATCATCCGACGACAGCCGGAGAATGGATTCACCGCTTTCGACCGTTTCACCTTTGCCGAAAAAGATCTCTTCAACGGTGCCGGCCACCTCGGCCCGTATCGTCACCGTGCGTTGAGCTAGGGTCCGGCCTTGAAGGACCAGTTCCTCTTGCATGGGTTCAGCCGCGATCGTTCGAACCCGAACCTGTTGGCTGCGGGCATCATTGCTAGCGGACGCTCCGGAATTGGCCGACGCCGTCGCGTCCGATCCGGCTTGTTCCATCCCGCCATTCGCGGTCTGCTCGGTTGCCGGCCCGTCATCCGTCCCATTGCCGAAAAGATAGGAACCGGCATCAAACCAAATGCCAATACCCACGCCGATGACGGCGGCAGCCAGAATCCATTTCTTCATGTCGCGGACTCGGAAATCGTGTCGTCGATCAATGGTAGTTTCGAAATCGGACGCTCCGATTCGGTCCGGACGGATTGCGGGGTGGCTGCATTACTGCGGTTGGCTTCAATCAGCCAGTTACGATGTTCGCGATAATAGTCAAGACAGGCCTGATGAATGGTCAAACCAAGGCCGCGAACGAAGTTGGGGCCCGGCCGGGCTGGGGCCGACTCCGTCGATGCCAGGTTGCAGGGTGCGGATGCCGGTTGATCGTCACAGCCCTTCTTGCCATTGCCGCAAGCGCCAAGCTCGGCAACCATCGATTCATGCATCGCAATGCGCGCATCGATCAATTCAACCAAACGATCTTCGGGAATCAAATCGGCGAAGAAAAGCGCGAACAAAAGGTCGGATCGGATCTTATCGGCGCCCGGTGTCATTGCCACCATACGGCCCAATGCCTCATGCCCATTGGGGGTCATTTGATAGACCTTCTTGTCCGGCCGCCCGTCTTGTTCCTGGTCCGTCACAGTGACGAGGCCATCATCCGATAATCGGCGCAGTGCCGGATATATCGAGCCAAAGCTAATGTCCTGGAAATAGCCGAAGGGGCCTTCCTCGAACAATTTGCGAATCTCATAGCCAGAACAGGGGCCCGACCGAAGCGCCCCCAAACAAAGGGTTTTGGTGTCCAACGACGTTAAGTCCCGCAAATTGTACAATGAGAACGGGCACCATGGGCAGGCAAAGCTACCAAGGTGAGGTATCGAGCTGGAATATATCGGAACGATATAGGCTCGCCAAGCGTGTTCGGCGCGATCACCATGCTACGATCGCATGCCTGCATTGCGCGAAATCATGCCAATATGTGTGAGAATAGGCTGTTGGCCGATGGCCCGCTCCGATGTGAGCCAATCGGACCATCTGGGGCTGTGATCGCGCCGCTATATGTATGAGCCCGCCAAAAGATATGTCAGCGCGAAGCTGAGAACACCTATGAAAATCGCAAAAATCAGTAGATAAAACGTGAGAAAGGATTTCGCCGTTGCTTTCTTTCTCTCAAGAATCGTCGTTTTGACTTGCCTTTTGTTTTTTGGATCGAAAAATGCTTTCTCGACCTTCACCTCTTTGTATTTTCCACTTTCGAACAGTTTTTCGGCCGATGACATTGCCTTGTGCATGTCATGAACTGTTCCATGCGTATTCCAACCCGTCGCGTCCATGGTTTGCACGCTGTAGATGATATCCCGTTGTCCGGTCATGAGGTGACGCGCGTCCTGAATACGTTGATGTTAACTTGAAGACTGCGACAGCATCGTCGGCGCAAAACCCTATTAAACCGTAAAAGGTGCGCCGAAAATTCATTACCGTGCCGCGGTCACGAAACCATAAGCCGCTGGGGCTGGTTTGGCCTCAGCGAGCCGGCATGGATGCGCGCACGAACGCTATTTTGGTAATTGCCATCTAGGATTTTACGAACAGGGTTTGCTCCAGCGCTGTGAATCGCTCGGCGCCGCTTTCGGTCACATGGAACGCCTCGCTGATTTCGATGCCCAAATCGTCCTGCCAGATGCCGGGAATCAGATGAAAGGTCATGTTAGGTTTCAGGACCGTGCGGTCACCGGCTCGAAGACTCATGGTGTGTTCGCCCCAGTCGGGGGGGTAGTTCAGTCCGATCGAATACCCGAGCCGGCTGTCTTTATCGATCCCATGGCTGTTGATAACCGACCGCCAGGCAGCTTCGACCTCTTCGCATGTGGCGCCGGGACGCGCCACGTCCAGGGCGGCGTTAACGCCCTCGACGACGACCTGAGCCGTATCCGACCAAACCATGGGCGGTGTTCCCAAAAACACCGTGCGGGCAAGGGGGCAATGATATCGATGTCGGCAACCCGCCAGCTCAATGATGGTGCCTTCGCCTTCTTGAAACGGCGTGTCCGACCAAGTGAGATGCGGGGCGCCAACGGATTTGCCCGTGGGCAGAAGGGGAACGATCGCGGTGTAATCGCCGCCGAACTCGGCAGTGCCGCTGATTTGCGTACGCATTATTTCAGCCACCGCGTCGCATTGCCGAATGCCCGGCGAGATTGTGTCGATCGCCGCCCGCATTGACGCCTCGGCAATTTGGGCCGCTTGGCGCATCAGCGCGATCTCGGCATCTGATTTGATGGCGCGGACCCAATTGACGAGGGTGCCGCTGTCCACGATCGTGGCGTTCGGCAGACCCGCCCGTAATGCGGCATCAGCCGCGGCGGAATAGTAATAGGTGTCAGATTCGACCCCGATCATACCGTGATCAAGGCCCATCATCGTTAATTGATTGGCGACGAAGGAATAGGGGTGCTTCTCCCGGTTCTGAACATAATCGTCAGGATAGCCGATGATGTCATCGCGACTCATGAACACGGTCGCCCGCGCCCCGGCGGCGTCCTGGCGGCGGCCGATCCAAAGCGGCGGCCGGTCGTGCGAAATGACGACACATTGATGGACATAGAACGACCAGCCGTCATAGCCGGTTAGATAATTCATGTTGGCCGGATTGGTGCAGACCAGGGCCTCCAGGTCGAGATCCGCCATCCTGTGACGAACCTCGGCCAGCCGAGCCTCGAACTCGCTTCTTTCGAAAACAACCATGCTCAAGACTCCCTGACCCCATTACCCTATGAAACAACGCATGAACGGCATGGTCACAACTCCATGACCATGCCGAGGCCGACCACTCTTGTACGGTCGAGCGCGAACCGGGCAATGGCTGTGTCCTGTATGCCCGTTCCCGTCAGATCGCAAATCGTAATGTCGGCATCATGAGTCCGCCCGGCGGCCTTGCCGACGATGACATCGCCCAGTTCGACGATACGGGTCTCGTCGATTTCCAAACCCGATTGCATCGCGTGATGCAACTCGCCCAGCCGGGCGCATTGTTCGCGCCGATCGCAGATCAGCCGGGACGCGGAGACCATCAGGTCCGGGCCGATTTCGTTCTTTTCTTCAGCGTCCGACCCCATAGCCGTGACATGGGTGCCGGGACGCAGCATGGCGGCGGTCAAAAGCGGTTCTCGCGCGGGCGTGGTCGTGACCACGATATCGGCCTCGGCGACGGTGCTGGCCAAGGTGCCGCCCACGCCGGTCGCAATGCCGGTCGAGGCCTCGATATCGGCCGCACAGGCCGCCGCCGCCTTGCGGTCGCGACCCCAAACGATGATTTCCTCCAGCTCGCGCACAAGCGCGGCGGCCTTGGCCTGCAACCGTGCCTGACAGCCGGTGCCGACGACAGCCAGCCGTTTGGCATCCGAACGGGCAAGATGGCGAACCGAAACACCGCCGGCGGCGGCTGTTCGAAGATCGGTCAAATAGCCGTTGTCCAGCAGGATCGCTTCGAGCAGGCCGGTCTTCGCCGAAAGGACGATCATCAGGCCGTTCAGCGATGGCAGACCGATCGCCGGATTATTGAAGAAGCCGGGACTGACCTTCAGGGCGAAGCTGTCGACTCCGGGAATATGGGCGGTTTTCACATCAACTTCGCCCCAGGGCACACCTGACTCGTCGCCCTCGGCCATGATATCCAGCCGAAGAACCGGAGGCATGGCGACGGGCCGGGTCGCCAGGGCAGTGAAGGCCTGATCGATCACATTGATGACGGCCGTATCGAGCGACAGGGTCTCGACGAGTGTCTGGCGTGTCACTAAGCGGCATTCGGGCATTGACTGACCTCTTTCTTCGGGAAAACCCAGCCTCTCAGGATTGGGATGCCGAGACTTTGGGATGGGCGGCAATGACCTCGGCAAATCGGTGCATGTCGACCATATTGCCGCAGCTGAGCCCGGCGATACGGTGCCCCGGCGGAACCGGGAAGGGGAGTTTGCCGGCGATCAGCACGGCGGCGGCGACAGCGCCCGCGCCTTCGACCACCAGTCGGTCGTGCCAGAACAGATGGGCCATGGCGCGTGCGATGTCGGCTTCGTCGACCCGAACCACATCATCAACCAGTGACCGAACCATTTCGAAACTGTGGCGGTTCTCAAGACCGATACCGCCGCCGAGGCTATCGGCAAGAGTTTCGGGCTCTTCGACCTCGACCGGATGGCCAGCTTCGAGACTGTTGGCCATGGCGCCTCCGGCCGCGAGACTGACACCGACGATCCGGAGCTCGGCATTGGCCGATTTCAAGGCCTGGGCCACCCCTGCCAACAAGCCGCCCCCGGACAATGGGATTATGACCGTTTCGATCTGGGGCCAATCTCGCAAAAGCTCCAAACCCAGCGTGCCTTGGCCGGCGATGATATCGGGATCGTCAAACGGCGGTACGGGTACCAACCCCTCCGAGGCGGTCAGGCTGGCAGCATGCGCATCGGCCTCGTCTTGGCTTTTGCCGACGATTTGAACTTCGGCACCGAATTGCCGGACGCCGTCGACTTTGACCCGTGGGACCAGCGTCGACATCACGATGACCGCCCTGATCCCCAACCGTGCGGCCGCCGACGCGACAGCGCGTCCGTGATTGCCGGTGGACACGGCTATGACGCCACGCGTCCGTTCTTCGACAGAAAGCGCAAGAAGCCGGTTCGTGGCCCCGCGCAGTTTGAAGGCCCCGGTATCCTGCAGGAAATCGAGTTTCAAGCGCACCTCGCCGCCAGAAAGCGCCGACAATGAGGCCGACGGCATCAAGGGTGTGTGGCGGATATAGGGACGAATCGCCCGATTTGCGGCGAAAATATCCTGCAGCGATACCGACATGGTCGGCTCCGTTACGTCAGGTTGTTGATATTGATAGGCATCGGCATGCGATTGGAATAACCGCTCCGACGACCGTCAAGGCAGTGCCAGGGTCGTTCGGAGCTCGTGTTTCTGTCAATCACAACAATGACCCGGATCAATGAGGATCGGCCGCCGACAAGCCCGGCACGCCCTCATCAAACGGTTAGCACCATGGGGTCCGGTTCCTGGCTCAACAGGGCGGCTATGACATCGAGGCCGCGCTCAAGATCATCGATACTTTCGGCGGCTCCAATGCTCAGCCGCACCGCGTGGGGCTGATCTGACCGTCCGACCACGAAGGGCTCGGAGGGGGTAATGGCGACGCCTTCGTGCCAAGCCTGGGCGGTAAAAGTCCGGGCGCGCCACGGCTCGGGCAGCCGGACCCAGACATTCGGCGCGGCCGGGTGGCCCCGAATGGCGTCCGCCGGCAGTTTCCGGGCGACGATGGCATTGCGTTCGCGAAGCCGTTCCCGCTGCCAATGGGCGATTTCCCCCATTGTGCCGTCCTGAATCCAACGGCTCGCGATTTCGGCGACCAGTGGCGTGGCCATCCAGGACGTGGCCCGTACGCGGGCGACCAGTTTGGGGACCAACGCTTCGGGCGCCAGCAGAAATCCCGTGCGCAGTCCCGACACACTCCATTTCGTAAAGCCGGTGATGTACAGAGTCCTGTTGGGGGCCAGCGAATGAAGGGAAGGGGGCCCCTGTTCGACCAACGGCCCGAAGACGTCGTCCTCGACGATCCAGATGTCATACCGTTCGGCGATCGCCACGATCTTGCGCCGCCGCTCTTCGGGCATCAAGGTGGTGGTCGGATTGGTCAGGGTCGGCGTTATGGTGACCACCTTTATGTCGCCGGACCGGCATGCCGCCTCGAGCGCATCGGGGATCATGCCGTGCTCGTCGGTTGCGATCCCGACCAACCGGAAATGGAGGATGCTGGCAAGAGATATGATGCCGTGATCGGTCAGGCTTTCCGTCGCGACGGCATCGCCGGGCTCGGTCAGCGCAGAAAGGGCGACTTGGACCGCATGCGCGCAGCCGTTGGTCACGATGATACCGGCGGGATCGGCGCGCAATCCCATACCGCCCAGCCATTGGGCCGCTGATTCGCGATGGCTGTCCAGACCGACCACCGGCCGGCATGCGGTCATCGCGCTCATGTCCGGATCGGCGCCCAGGGATGTCAGTACCGCGCGCAGGCGGGCGTTCGTAAAATCGCCCTGCACTGGACGGCAGATCGACAGATCGATGACGTCCTGCTGATTGCGCTGCATGATGTAGCGGCTCTCGCGGCTTTCCGCCGGCCGCCCGAGCACGAAGGTGCCGCGGCCGACCTCGCCGACCACATGCCCGCGCCGCTCGGCTTCGCTGTAGGCCGAGCTAATGGTGTGAATCGAAAGGCCGAGTCGAAAGGCCAGGTCGCGCCGGGCCGGCAGGCGGTCGCCGGCATGAAGCTCGCCACGATCGATGGACAGGCCAATAGACGTTGCCAAAGCGAGATATCGCGGCAGATCGTCAAGGCCTGCAAGGTCGGGAGTCCAGATTGACATGGTCTAATTCTTTTATTGAACCGGCCCAAAATCCTAACCTACGCTCGCGCTTCGAAACAACCATCGGCATCATGCCCGCGAACTCGTCGTCGAAAAGGGGCTATACCGAAACATCGTTCGCGCCTTTACCGATCGACCCGATTTTCGTCCTTGATATCAAAAACCGGACCGAGACCATGACGACTTCCCCCGCAACCGGCCCCGGCGCCAGCAACGCTCCACCGTCAGATGACACACTGCCTTCACGGGTGTCGGCCGATATCGACGTAACCGGAACCGGCAAGCAGCACGGCTATCTGCACGTTCCCCATTCGCGCAACGACAGTGCCTGGGGATTTGTCCAGATCCCGATCACGGTTGTCGCACCATGCGCCGGAAGGGGGCCGCAATCGGGGCCGACCATTCTCCTGACCGGCGCGGCCCATGGTGATGAATACGAAGGCCCCATTTCGTTGATGAAGCTGAGCCGGTCGATCGATCCGGACACTGTCCAGGGCCGAATCATTATCGTTCCGGCTTTGAACATCCCGGCCGTACGTTCGGCCACAAGGCTGTCGCCCGTCGATAGCGTCAACCTCAACCGCGCCTATCCCGGTCACCGCAGCGGCAGCCTCAGCCGAATGATTGCCGATTATGTCTACCGCGAATTGGTGGCGATGGCCGATATCGTGGTCGATTTCCATTCCGGCGGCAAGACGCTCGATTTTGTCCCCTGCGCGGTCATGCACCAGTTGACGGACCGGTCGGTATTCGACCGGACTCTGCAGGCGTTGAAGGCTTTCGGCGCACCGGTCGGCTTGGTGCTGCGCGAACTGGACGACGAAGGCATGCTCGACACAGCCGTTGAATCCCTTGGCAAGCCGTTCATCTCGACGGAGCTCGGCGGGGCCGGGCGCGTGACGGCGGAGACCATGGCGATTTCGGATCGCGGCGTTACAAATCTATTGCATCATTTCGGCGTTCTCGACCCGGCCGCGAACCCGTTGGAGATTGCCGGCCCCGCGGAAACGAATGCGACGCGGCTCATGCACACCCCCGACGGCACATGCTTCGTGGCCTCGGCGCATGCCGGCATGTTCGAGATTATCGCCGATCCGGGCACCATGGTGCGAAAGGGCGATCCCATCGGGCGGGTGCATTTCTATGAAGACCCTTCAGCGGCCGCGGTCACCTATCGCGCCGGTTGCGACGGCATGGTACTTTCGCGTCATTCGCCCGGGTTGATCCAAAAGGGCGATTGCATGGCGGTGATTGCCAAGGACTTCGCTGAATGAAACAAGCGCTCGATCGACTGGACGTCAAGATTTTGGCCGCACTGCAGCGGGATGGGCGGATCACCAAACTGGCGCTGTCGCAAGACGTCGGGCTATCTCCAAGCGCCTGCCTGGAACGCATGAAGCGCTTGGAAGACGCCGGTGTGGTCAGGGGCTATTTGGCGGAGCTGAATGCCGGCCGGATCGCACGGAACACGACGGTCTTTACGGAGGTCACCCTGGCCCGGCATGGCGCAGCGGACTTCCAGTCGTTCGAGACACGCATTCAAACCGTACCGGAAATTGTGGAATGCCACGCAACGGGCGGCGGCATCGACTACATCATGAAGCTGGTTTGCCGGGACATCCAACATTATCAAGCTTTGATCGATGGATTGTTGGAGGCTGATATCGGGATTGGGCGTTACTTCACCTATGTCGTCACCAAGCCGGTGAAGCGTTTCTCCGGCTTGCCCCTTGAAAGCCTGTTGGCCCCCGACTCTGATACCGAAACGGGCCCCCGCACCGAGAAATGACCGGAGGTTTTTCGGCGCCGGGGCTATGCGAGCGAACAACATTCGTCGCAACCGCTCCAGTTCGACGCCAGATTTGCCGGAAAACACTTAATCTTCCTCCATGACCGGCTTTGCTGCCGGATTCCGCCATGAGCGAGGGAGATTTCACTGATGATGGAAACAACCTTGAAGCCCGCCCCGACCCCGATGGCGGATGTTCAAGCGCATCTCGACCGGTCCGACCTCTTCGAAACCCGGGTTCTGATCGACGGCGCCCTCGTTGGGCCGAAAGGCGCAGGCGGTGCCGGCGATCCGATCGCTGTCCACAATCCGGCCGACGATCGGTTGTTGGGTCACGTACCTGCGTTGGGTGCGGACGACACGCTTCGGGCCATTGATGCGGCGAAACGCGCCTATCCCGGCTGGCGGTCGCGCTTGGCCAAGGAGCGTGGGCAAATTCTGCGGCGCTGGGGCGATCTGATGCTGGCCAATAAGGAAGATCTTGCCCGCATCATGACGCTTGAGCAGGGCAAGCCCATCGCCGAGAGCCGGGGAGAAATCGACTATGCCGCCGGCTTCTTCCATTGGTTCGCCGAAGAGGCGGTGCGCGCCGATGGTGATACCCTGCCGCCGTTCCGGGAGGGTCAGCGGCTCCTGGTGTTTCGCGAACCGGTCGGCGTCACCGCCGCGATCACGCCCTGGAATTTTCCTTCGGCGATGATCACCCGCAAGGCCGGCGCTGCCCTCGCGGCCGGATGTCCGATGATCGTGCGGCCTGCCAGCGAGACACCCTTCTCAGCGACGGCCTTGGGCGTGCTGGCCGTCGAGGCCGGTGTCCCGCCGGGGGTCTTTCAGATCGTGACCGGCGATGGCCGGACGATCGCCGAGACCCTTTGTGCGTCCGAAACCGTGAGAAAAATCAGCTTCACCGGATCAACGGAGGTCGGTCGAATCTTGATCCGGCAATCGGCAGAGACGGTGAAGAAAATCTCGATGGAACTGGGTGGTCATGCCCCTTTCATCGCTTTCGACGATGTGGAACTGGAAAGTGCGGTCCGTGGCGCAATCGGGGCGAAATTTCAGACCACCGGTCAGGACTGCCTGGCCGCCAATCGGATTTATGTCCAGGACTCGCTCTATGACCGGTTTGCGGCCAAATTCGCAGCCGCGGCCGATGCCCTGACCGTCGGCAACGGTCTCGACGATGGCGTCAGCCTTGGTCCCTTGATGGACGAGCAGGCAGTGGAGAAATGCGAGGCCCATGTCGCCGATGCGTTGAGCAAGGGTGCGACCCTGCTGGCCGGCGGCAAGCGCCTGCCACATCTTGGCAAGCGCTTCTTTGCCCCGACAGTGCTTGGCGACGTCACCGACGACATGGCCATCGCGCAAGAAGAAACATTCGGACCGGTAGCGCCGATCTTGCGTTTCCAGACCGAAGTTGAGGTGATCGAGCGCGCCAACGCAACGCCATACGGCCTTGCCGCCTATGTCTTTACCCGTGACATAAGCCGCATGTTCCGTCTTGGCGACGCTCTGGAGTATGGCATGGTTGGCATCAACGCTGTTTCCATGACCGGCGCATCGATACCGTTCGGCGGCCAAAAACAGTCGGGGCTGGGGCGTGAGGGTTCGAAATACGGTTTGGACGACTATACGGAACTCAAATATCTGTGCATCGGAATTGATGCCTAAATGTCATCCAGTTTGTGAAGGAAGCCCGATATGACATTGGATTCGCGACAGAATATGAATCTCGAAGAAATGGATCAGCATTCATTGATCCATCCCTTCACCAATCTAAAGGATTACGCATCGGGCAAACTCGGCCCGCCGCGGATCGTGACCGGCGGCTCCGGCATTCGGATCGAAGATCAGCACGGCAATCAACTGATCGACGCCTTCGCCGGACTCTACTGCGTGAATATCGGTTATGGCCGGACGGAAGTTGCCGAAGCGATTGCCGAGCAGGCGCATAAGCTGGCCTATTATCACGCCTATGCCATGCATACGAACGAACCGGCTGTTCGGTTGTCGCACCGCTTGGTCAATATGGCGCCTGGCGGCATGGCGCGGGTATATTTCGGCCTTTCGGGGTCGGATGCGAACGAAACCCAGGTAAAGCTGGTATGGTATTACAACAATGTGCTCGGCCGTCCGCAGAAGAAGAAGATCATTTCGCGCCATCGCGGCTATCACGGCGGATCGGTGATCTCGGGCAGCTTGACAGGGCTGCCGGTCTATCACACGGCCTTCGATTTGCCGGTCAAGGGTATCTTGCACACCAGCACCCCGCACCATTATTGGCACGCGACGGAGGGGGAGGACGAGCGCGCCTTTTCACGGCGATGCGCGGCTGAATTGGAAGACATGATTTTGGCCGAAGGGCCGGAAACCGTCGGCGCCTTCATCGGCGAGCCGGTATTGGGCACCGGCGGCATTATTCCGCCGCCGGAAGGGTATTGGGAAGAGATCCAGGCCGTCCTGCAAAAATACGACATTCTGCTGATCGCCGACGAAGTGGTTTGCGGTTTCGGGCGTATCGGGACGCCGTTCGGGTCTGACTACTATGGGATCAAGCCCGACCTGATCACCGTCGCCAAGGGGCTCACAAGCGCTTATCAGCCGCTTTCCGGCGTCATCGTCGGCGAAAAGGTCTGGAAGGTACTCGAACAAGCGTCGGACAGCATCGGCCCGTTCAGTCACGGCTATACCTATTCCGCGCATCCGGTCGCGGCCGCGGCGGCCTTGGCCAATCTCGATGTTATCGAGCGTGAGGATTTGACCGGCAATGCCGAGCGGGTCGGCGGCTATCTGAACCAGCGATTGGCGGAGACGTTCGGCGATCATCCGCTCGTCGGCGAAGTCCGCGGCGTCGGCATGCTGGCGGCGGTCGAGTTCGTTGCCGATCGAACCCGCAAGACCCGGTTTGATCCATCACTCAAAGTCGGCGCTCGTCTTTCTGCCGCCGTTCTCGCAGAGGGCGTCATCGCCCGCGCCATGCCGCACGGCGACATTCTGGGTTTCTCA
>LFIK01000890.1_pt1 | contig 22989 bp, 18 predicted proteins | sample 643401 | NCBI WGS metagenome assembly LFIK01 (sample SAMN03777447, study PRJNA286221) | soda lake metagenome | biome: soda lake; feature: Kulunda steppe; material: water; isolation source: sample T5-Br brine of Lake Tanatar-5 | place: Russia: Kulunda steppe | collected 2010-07
ACCGCCCTCTGCCAACAGCTCACCGACACCGAAACCCTCTACCCCGGCACCGACCTCACCCTGGCCTACACCATCAGAACCCCCACCAGCCCTGCATGAACGATCACGCCATGTCAGGAGCCCTGGAATCGAGTCGGCGACGTTCTGCTCGTCCGCGGCAATGACGAATGCCATCTTCTTCACCGACAGGAACAGCTTGATCGCCTCGAGCAACTCCACGACCGCATCCGGTAGGACCCGGTCCGTGTCGAGCACGCAGGGCGGCCATCATCGGGGACGAAGGCGGTAGCAGCTCGCCTACCTCGCTAGGTTGGCGTCGACGTCACCTCTCAGACAGGTCGAACGTGGACGCTCCGAACGCTTCGCATTCGATCACGATGCGGTTGCTGGTGGCTGCAACCGATCAGCACGCCATCGGTCGCATCACGACCACGATCGCTGACGCCGGCGGCTCCGTCGTGGCCGTCGACTTCGTTGACAGTTCCGGTGACCCGGTGACCATCGATGTGACAGCCGACGCCGCCGACTCGGACCACTCGGACAGGATCCACGAAGCCGTCGACGGCCTCGATGGCGTGCAGGTCCATCGAGTCTCGGATCGCACCTTTCTGATGCACCTGCACGGCAAGCTCGAGGTACGTCCGACGGTCTCGCTCGAGACCCGTAGCGATCTGTCTATGGCGTACACGCCCGGGGTCGCGCGGGTATGCCGTGCGATCGCGGACCATCCCGAGGACGCCTGGAGGTTGACCATCAAAGGCAACTCCGTGGCGATCGTCACGGACGGCACGGCCGTGCTTGGTCTGGGTGACATCGGCCCTGAGGCAGCTATGCCAGTGATGGAGGGCAAGGCCGCACTGTTCAAGCGTTTCGCCAGGATCGATGCCTGGCCGATCTGCCTGTCCACGACCGACACCGACGCCATCGTCGCGACCGTCGAGGCGATCGCACCGGGCTTCGGCGGCATCAACCTCGAGGACATCTCTGCCCCCCGCTGTTTCGATATCGAAGAGCGCCTTCGCGACTCACTCGACATTCCCGTGTTCCACGACGACCAACACGGCACCGCCATCGTTGCCCTCGGGGCCCTCTACAACGCGCTACGCATCGTCGACAAGCAGTTGTCCGATCTCACCGTCACCATGTCCGGTGCCGGTGCTGCTGGCGTCGCGATCGCCAAGCTGCTTCTCCAGGAAGGCGTGGGCGATATCGTCGCGGCCGACAGCCAGGGGATCTTGGGTCCAGACCGCGAGTACGCTGATGAATCGAAGCAGTGGCTTGCCGAGAACACCAACCGCGAGGGCCGGTCTGGTTCGCTGTTCGATGCGTTGCGAGGTGCCGACGTCTTCATCGGCGTATCGGCACCCAACCTGATCGAGCCCGAAGACATCGCCTCGATGGGGCGCGACCCGATCGTGTTCGCCCTGGCCAACCCCGACCCCGAGGTCGAACCGGTCGCAGCCCGCAACTACGCCGCCGTGGTCGCGACCGGCCGCTCCGACTACCCCAACCAGATCAACAACGTCCTGGCCTACCCAGGCATCTTTCGTGGTGCGCTCGACGCGCGCGCCACGTCCATCACCGAGCGCATGAAGGTTGCTTGCGCCCGCGCTCTTGCCGACGTGGTCACTCCCGACCAACTCCGGCCGGACTACATCGTCCCCTCACCCTTCAGCGAGCGGGTCGTGGAGGTCATCGCTGAAGCGGTTCGCGCCCAGGCGGAGCGTGACCGTGTCTCGGCTGAATCCCCCTGACCCTCTCCGGGGGGCCGACGATGCGTTCTGTCCGCAGGTGTGCGCGAACGAGGGTGACGGTGGGTCGAGGGACTCTCCCCGCATAGATTTTCTAACAGTTGTCAAGTGCTGTTGGCGACCTCGAGCGCTCGGTCGGTAAGGTCGGATGGTGAGGGCCGGTCGTGGTCATGAGGAGCTTCGGGCTGCCTCGGATGTGACGCGTCCGGTCCTCGCTGTTGCCGGAGCCGCTGGCGGGTGTCGGGGTCGACGACCAGGCTGACGGCGATGGCACGGGCCTGGTCGCGGGTGATGGGTTGGCCGTCGAGGTCACGCCAGGTGTAGGGCCGGTCCTCGCGGATCACGGCCCAGATCCGCCCCACCAGGTGGGAGGCGACCGCGCACAGGGCTTGGTTGTGGTGACGGCCGCGTTCGACCATCAGCCGCCGGTACAGCTCGGCGAGCTCAGGGTCCCACTTGCGGGCGGTGTCAGCGGCCAGGTACAGCGACCAGCGCAGCATCGACGGTCCGGCTTTGGAGATCTTGCCGCGCCGGTCGGTGCTCCCGGAGGAGTTCTCGCGGGGCACCAGTCCGGTGTAGGCCCGCAGCGCTGCGAGGTTGGTGAACCTCTCCAGGTTCCCCAGGTGGCCGCGGAGCACCGAGGCGATGACCGCCCCGACCCCGGGCACCGAGAGCAGCAGGTCGTCGGGGTACTGCTCGGCGTGTAGGGCGGTGATGCGCTCCTCGAGCCGGGCGACCTGCATCTTGAGGGTGGCGTGCTGGGCGGCGGCGATCTCGAACTCGACCGCGAGCGCGTCGAAGTCGACCAGACCGTCGTAGAAGACGACCGCGGCTGCAGCGGCGTCACGGATCTTCTCCGCCCGCGCGATGGACAGGCGGCCGGTCTTGGCGATCGTGGCCGGGCGGGCTGCTGCGAGACGGCGCAGATCGGGCCAACGGGCCAACACAGCCACGAATCCGTCGGTCACCGACTCCCGGCCCGACAGCAGCCCCGGTGCGGCCCAGTGCAGGGTGGAACGCACCCGATCGTCGATCTTGACCGCCTGGCCGACCAGCTTGTTGCGTAGCACCACCAGCCGCTTGAGCGCGAGCTCACCCGAGGAGGGCAGCTGCAGCTCGTGCAGGGCGTCATCGACCATCGGCATCCGGGCCAGCACCCGCGCGTCGATCCGGTCGGTCTTGGTGTGGGCCCGGTAGAACTTGCGCAGCGCCGCGGCCTTGGTCCCCGACACCCGAAACACCGTCGCGTCGACCCCGGAGCGCAGCACCGCGACCGCCGCCACGAACCATGCCATCGCGGTGGACTCCACCACCACGTTGACCGGCCCGCCCGCCCCCAGCTTGGCGAACATCGTCGTCAGTGCTTCCGGGGTTGAAGCCACCTTGCGTGAGGCGGTCACCGTCACCCCCTCGGCGACCGCGACATCGCTGGCCGCAGTCACCCCCAGGTCCACCCCGATCGTTGTCGTGCCCACCGTCGTCCTCCTCGATCATCAGCTACGGAGGTCGTGGACACCGGGGTCTGTCAGCTGCACGGCCGGGACCCGTTCGAGGAGACCAACACCACGCTAGTGGCGAAACCGCGGCACGCCCTTGCGACGTCCGCCCTTGTCTGAACCGGGTCGATCCCGGCCGTGGACCTGACGACGCGATCTATGCGACGAGGCGACCCGAAGGCCCCACAAGCGACAACCGTCCCACCAGATCCACGACCGGAAGCCAACCTACGAACCAGCCCCGCTCGCACCTAGCAACCCGTGCTCACGACCTACCCAGACTCTTACTAGCGCCATCGGAGGGCAGCCCCTGCAGCACATCCGCGTCACCTGGCCAGGTGCCGAAGCCAGCTGGCGATCGCTTCGACGACCCACACGAGCAGCACGTACATGAGCAGGATGAGCGCTACCTCGGTCCAGCGGCGAAACGACAGCGCCAGGCGCAACTGATGTCCCAGGCCCGCGCCCGTGATGAACCCGACCACCACCGTCGCGCGGATGACGATCTCCCACCGGTAGAGCAGGAAGGTCACGAGCTGGGGGAGGACCTGCGGCAACGCGCCGTACAACAGCAGCTGCTGGCTGCCGGCGCCAGCGCTGCGCAAGGAATGCAGGGGTGCTGGGTCGAGGTCGTCGAGGACATCGGATCCCAGCCGGCCGAGGACGCCCAATTCATGCAAGGCCAACGCGATGGCACCGGCGAGGATGCCGGGTCGCAGGATGAACACGATCAACATGGCCCAAATGAGCTCGGGGACGGCGCGGAGCACGGCGTGTGTTGCCCGGGCAAGCAGCAGGACGGCACGGCCGAGCCCTTGTCGTCGGCTCCCAACGTCACCAACCATCAGCCGCCTGGAGGCAGACCCGATACTCGCGAGGGCACCGGCACCGGCCAGCCCCATCGCCAGCACACTCATGACCAAGGTGTCGAAGACCAGCCCGCCCACGTCGATCCAGCGGTCGAGTTGGACATAGGCGGGCGGTGCGTCGGTGGCCGCGCCGAGCAGGTTGCCGATGAACGCAGCCGTTCGGCTCACAATCGTCGCCGGTGCCGGCAGCGGTCCGGTGGCCTGTGCCAGTGAGAACCACCACGCAGCGACCACGCCGATGATGCACAGCCCTGCCAGCAGTACACGGCGCGCTTGGGTGGTTCCACGATCTAGCGAACGACGCAGACGGGGGGCCGGTGTGTCGCTCATGGCTGCAGGTTCCCGCGGGTTCGTGCGCTGGCCACATCGATGAGGGCGATCAGCCCGACCAGAGCGGCGATCAGTGGCCCGACACGATCGAAACGCAGATCGTGCAGCGCGAGGTTCAGTCGGTAGCCGATGCCACCGAGACCGATGAAGCTCAAGACGGCAGCGGCCCGGACGGCGCACTCGGATCGGTAGGCCAGGTACGCGAGGATGTCACTCGAGGCCATGGGGATCCGGCCGTACACCAGTACCTGCCACCTGGACGCTCCTGCCGACCTCAGGGCGGCGATCGCCTCCTCGGGGACGTTCTGGAGGTGTTCGCCGAGCACTCGAGCCAAGGTCGCCCCGTAGGGCACGCCGATCGCGAGGATGCCGGCGACCGGCGTCAGCCCGAGGATGGACAGGAAGAGAAGCGCCCAAACGAGCTCATGCATCGCCCGCAGGAACCCGAAGGTGCCCCGAGAGAGCACCGAGGAGACCGCGCGGGCAAGTCGACCTCGGACCAAGACACCGCTGACGATCGCCGCTCCAGGCAGACCGAGCACGATGGCCACGGTCATTCCGGCAACCGCGTACGACATGGTCACGAGCGTTGCGTCGAGCACGATGCCGAGGAACTCGGGCGATAGATCGGGCGAGAGCAGGGACCGCGCAAGGCGGGACGCAGCCTGCAGCCCTCCCTGATGCAGCAGGCCAGCGGTCGCATCGAGGCCAAGGATCGCCAGACCGAGCGCACCGACGAGCAGGGCGGACAGCGCCGTTCTTCCCGTCGGCCGCGGACGGACAGTGACCAGGCGAGGTCTTCGTAGGGTCCTACTCATGTCCTGCGTGACGAGCGGATTCGTCGACCAGGCGGTACAGGTCGGTGAGCTGGTCGGTGGTCACGGCCGAGGATGCGCCGTCGAACGTCACGCGTCCCTCTCGCAGACCGACGACCCGATCGAAGTAGCGGCGCGCCAGCTCCGGCGAGTGCAGGCTCGCCACGAGTGTGCGCCCGTCCTCCTTGGCAAGGCGACGCAGCAGGTCCAGCAGGTCTGCTGATCGCGCTGGATCCAGCGAGGACACCGGCTCGTCGACGAGGAGGATTCGCGGATCCTGAACGAGGAGTCGTGCCAGGGCGGTGCGCTGCTGTTCGCCACCCGAACAGCGCGACACGCGCTGATTGAACTGCTGCTGGATGCCAACGCGTGCCGCCGCCTCCCGCGCTGTCGGATCTTCGACGGGGAGCAACAGGGCAGCCGTGGAGCGGAGCATCCCCCAGCGGCCGAGCGCACCGGCCTGGATGTTGTGCTTCACCCGCAGCTGCGGGACGAGGTCGAAACGCTGCGGCATCAGCCCGACAGCTGCCGGCAGGTCGCCGCGACGTCGTAACGTCGACGGATCGTGGCCCAGCAGTCCAACGGTTCCGGCCGTCGGTGGCACGATGCCGGCCAGCACCCGCAAGAGCGTCGTCTTGCCGGCGCCGCTGGGACCGACCAGAGCCACTGACTCGCCACGAGACACGTCGAGGTCGATCCCGTCAAGTGCGCTCACGCCGGAGAAACTGACGCCAAGATCACGGAGTTCGTAGGCGTTCGTGAGCGGTGTCATTCGCCGAGCAATCCTAGTTCCTCGGCGATCTGTTTAAGGGGTTCCAGCGCCTCGGCATCCGCCTCGACGAAACGGTCGTCTTCGAACAGTTGGACGTACTCGCGCGCCTGTGGATCGTCGCCGGCGGAGAGCAGCGCATCCTGGAGCCGTTGCGTCATTGCCTCGCCGAACCGGTCATCGAGGTCGGGGTGACTCAACCAGTGATAGTTGGCATATGGCGGTGTGGTCCACAGCTCGCGAGCTCGGTCGAGGTCGACCGCGCTGTCACGGACTGCGCGTTCCCAGACCTCCGTGCTGAGGACGCCTGCGTCGAAGCTACCGGCCTCGACCAGTTGGAGAACGACGTCGTGGGCCCCTGAATACGTCACCTGTGAGAAGTCGCTCTCGGGGTCAAGACCCGACTCCTGCAGGAAGTATCGAGGCATGACGTGACTCGACGTCGAACTCTCGCTCCCGAAGGTGAAGGTCTTGCCGACAAGGTCCTCGATGCTCTGGGCATCGACGTCACTGCTGACGATGAACGTCGAGACAAAGTTCGCGTCCAGTGGGCGCTGGGCGAGGACGTTCGCGCCGGGCGTCTCGGCCGCCGCCTGAACACCGGTGAGGGCCCCGAACCAGCCGAGATGGATGTCGCCGTTGGCGAATGCCGTGACGATCGCCGCGTAGTCGACCGACGGCTGATACACGACCTCGACGTCAAGCTCACGGCTGAGGTACTCAGCAAGTCCGTCGAACCGCTCCTCCAAGAGTTCCAGGTCCTGGTCTGGGATGCCGCCGATCACCAACGGACCAGGCACGCTCGCCCCATCATTGGCGCTACATCCGACGATAAACAGCGGCACCACCACCAGAACCACCAGAGTGGGAACCATGCGCCTGCAGAGAACCATCGACCACCTCTTCCACACACCAGGCGGAACCTGACGACCAATCGAGGTATACATGAAGCGATTTGAAGCATCAACTTACCATGCAGGATGTGCATGCTTTAGTTTGCACCCTCGCGGGCACTGCTCGGCCCCGTGATCGGCGTCGCCGGCACGCCAGTGCCTCCCCCATGAACCCCGACCACCGCCGTGACCCTGAGCCAGGTCGCGTGGTAGACACACAAGGTGTCCGAGGAACCGGGTGCCGTTAACTCTCACCGCGAACGCGTGCGTCGACAGGTCCACCATGCGCATCGATCAACTCGAGACCCTGTGTGCGCTCGTCGTGACCGGCAGCGTGACCGCCGCGGCCGAACACCTCGGCATCAGCCAGCCGACGGCCACTCGTCGCCTCCAGCGACTCGAGTCGGACCTCGGCCTGCTGCTCATCCGCGCGGAACACCGCGCGGTCACGCTAACCCCGGCCGGTGAACTGGTAGCCAAGACCGCGGCACAGGTGGTCGGCCTCATCAGCACACTCCACGACGAGCTCGTGACCGACACATCGCCACCGTTGCGCGGCCGGCTCCGGATCGCGGCCAGCACGATCCCCGGGGAACATCTGGTCCCCCAGCTCGTCGCCGGGTTCGCTGCCGCGCATCCGAACGTCAGCATCGAGGTCGAGATCGCCTCCTCAGGAACGGTGTTCCGACGACTCCAAGCAGGCGAGGCGGAGGTCGGCTTCATGGGGGCGATGCCACCGAGCACCGAGTGGACGGCCTACCCGATCGCTACAGACGAGATCGTGCTGGTGGTCCCCCCGGACCATGCATTCGCGGACCAGTCGCAGGTGACGGCCGACCGACTCCACGGACAGGAGTTCATCGTCCGAGAGGCGGGTTCTGCTACCCAAGCGACCGTCGATCGGGCGTTGGCGTCCATCGACGGCTCGCCACCCCGAATGGGTGCGAGGCTCGCGGTGGGCAGCACCCAGGCCGTCCTTGCCACCGTACGTGCCGGTGGCGGGATCGGGTTCGCGTCCTCGCGCGCCGTCGAGCAAGCGGGCAGAAGTGTGAGAGGCGTGCGGATCGTCGGAGCGACGATCACCCGGGAACTGCACCTCGTCTACGAGGCTGAGCGGCTGCGGTTACCCCTGCAGGATCGGTTCCTGTCGTGGGTCCGAGGCTCGCTAACGACCGAGGAGTGATCCTGCGCCAGCCGTCTGGGCACCCGCGTCTGGCTCCATCGTCGGCGTCGGCATCAGCAACCCGTCCGCAGCACCTCGACCTGGCCAGGGTGGGCTCCAGCTATCCCGCCACCACACTGACGACCGCAGGAAGGCACGATGTGACGCACCGTGTGATCGCCACCGCCGGGCACGTGGACCACGGGAAGTCGACCGTGGTCGCCGCGCTGACCGGGATGTGGCCGGATCAGCTGCGTGAAGAGCGAGAACGCGGACTCACCATCGAGCTCGGCCACGTCCATGGCGAGCTGCCACCTACGCCACAGGGTCCCGATCGTCCCCTGCCGTTCGCTGTCGTCGATGTGCCGGGTCACCAACGCTTCTTGCGAACCATGCTCGCTGGTGTGAGCGCCGTCCCGTCGGCGCTGTTCGTGGTAGCCGTCGACGACGGCTGGTCGGCACAGTCGGCCGACCACCTCCGCATCCTCTCGCTCCTGCACATCCCAGTTGTCGCCGTCGCGCTGACCAAGTGCGATCTCGTCGATGCGTCCCGCATCGACAGGGTCACGGCCGACATCGAGGCAGAGCTGCAGGCCGCGGCCCTGCCTCCGGCACCAATCGTCCCGGTCGACGCTCGACACGGATACGGGATCGAGGATCTCCAGCAGGCCCTGCGCAGGGGGCTCGATCGCTTGCCAGTCCCGACGCAAGGGAATCGGCCGCGACTGTGGATCGACCGCGCGTTCACGATCGAGGGTGCGGGGACCGTCGTGACGGGCACGTTGCTCGGCGGTCGCGTCGAGGTTGGCCTGCACGGCCGGCTGCTGCCCGCGGACATCCCGGCCCGACTCCGCGGACTCCAAAGCCTGGGAAGCCAGGTCGATGCCGCGTCTGCTGGAGAGCGAGTCGCGTGCAACCTCGCAGGAGTCGACCGCGCCGATGTACACCGCGGCGACGCACTCGTCCTCGGCGAACCGTGGCGGACCAGCCAACGCCTCACTGCGTGGGCGCGGACAGCTCCGGGAGTCGAACTCACCCGGCGCGGTGCGTGGTCCATCCACGTTGGCACCGCCCAGGCGCATGGCAGGGTCAGACCGCTCAACGGCTCGGTCGCACCCGGGCAGACGGGGGCCATCGAGTTAGCACTTGACCACCCCCTGCCTCTAGTGACCGGGGATCGACTTCTCCTGCTGGAGCTCGGGACCCGCACGGTCGTCGCCGCAGCCTCCGTGGCCGACCCGTCCCCGCCGCGCCACCTCGGCCGCGGAGCGAGTTCCGTCGTCCAACGCCTGGCCGCCTCCTCGCCGGCCGATCGCCTCGGGTCGCTGGTCGCAGCTCACGGCGGGATCCGAGGTGCAACCGAGGCACTCGCGGCGGCAGATCGCTCAGCCTCGTCGACGCTCCCGGCCGATCTCCTGCGGGCGGACGACGTGCTCGTCACCCGCGATCGCTTCCGGGACCTCGCCAACGCGGTCGAGGACCTGGGGGCCGGGCTGCATCCACGCGAGCGGATGGTGGAGCGATTGCAACGAGCGTCCGTATCGGGTCCCCACCGCGGGGCACTCATCAATCTGCTCGTTGCGTGCGGGCAGCTGAGCGCCGTGCCCGGCGGACTCGTCCTCGGTACTCATGAACCCGACCCCTCAGCGCACGAGGCCCGTATCGAGGCCTTTCTCGAGGAACTCCGAGGCCACCCCTTCGACCCACCTGACGTCGGCGAACTGCGCACGAAACACGGCGTGAGCCACCAAGAGGTGAACACCCTGGTGCAAGCCCGCCGACTCGTACGCGCTGGACCGATCCTCTTCGCGCCAACGGCTGTGGAGCACGCGCTCGAACTGCTGACGCAGCTCCAGGCGGATGTCGGCCCATTCACGGCGGCAGCGGCACGGTCTGCGCTCGGTACATCCAGGAAGTTCGCGATCCCGCTCCTCGACCACCTGCGCCGGACCGGCCGGACCGAGTTCGACGGCCAGCATCACCGCATCAAGGGCGCCGACGAGCTGGGGGCACGGCGGTGATTCACGACCCGTACACGCGCTGGATGGCATCCTCCACGCCGGTGGCAACGATCTCGTCGTCTGACGGATCGATCGTCCGGAGGTCCAGCTGGACCTGCCCATGCTCGATGCGTGGGACGACCGGCGGATCGCCAGCGCGCAACGCGGCAGCGAGGGCTTCACCGTGACGACCCCTGATGCGCAGACCTGCTGACGCCAGGGTAGCGCCCGGAGAGGTCCCGCCGCCGACGACCGCCTGCAGCTCCGCGACCTCGACGCCGACGTCGTGGTCGGCAGCCACCCGCTCCAACCGGGCGCGCAGCCCCAGCGCTCGATCACGGAGTACATCCGTCTCCACCGCGAGCATGCGACCCAGTGGGAGCTCCTCTGCCGCGGCGCCGCGCAGGTGGCTCACCACCGTCGCCTCGAGCGCCGCACGCTGGAGCTTGTCGATACGGAGCGCACGGAACAGCGGGTGCCGCGTACAGCGTTCGACCAGGTCCGCACGTCCCGCCAGGATGCCCGCCTGCGGCCCACCGAGCAGCTTGTCTCCCGACACGATCACAAGGTCCGCGCCATCACGAACGGCATCTCGTACCCCGGGTTCGCCGCTCAGTGGCCCGACATCGACAGCGTCGAGGAGCCCGGAACCCACGTCGAACACCAACGGCACATCGACGTCTCGTGCAACGTCGGCCAGCGCTTCAACCGTGGGTTCCTCGACGAACCCGATCTGTGCGAAGTTGGAGCGGTGGACCTTGAGCAGCAGCCCGGTCTGTTCCCCGGCCGCATCCAGGTAGTCGCCGGCCCTAGTCCGGTTGGTGGTTCCCACCTCCCGAAGGCGGACACCGGCGGTGGCCATAATGTCTGGGAGGCGAAAGGATCCACCGATCTCCACCAGTTCCCCCCGACTGACCACGACCTCACGGTTGTCGGCCAACGCAGCGAGCCCGAGGAACAGAGCGGCCGCACCGTTGTTGACCACCGTCGCTGCCGGCGTTCCCATCAGACGAGCGAGCGAGGCGTTCAACGAGCCCAGCCGCTGCCCACGTCGGCCAGTCACGAGGTCCATCTCCAACGCCGTCGATCCCGCAGCACCGAGCACTGCCTCACGGGCAGCCTCGGAGAGCGGCGCTCGACCGAGGTTGGTGTGCAGCAGTACCCCGGTCGCGTTGATCGCCTTCCCCAGACCTGGGGAGATGGCCGCAGACACACGCATCAAGATGTCGGCGACGAGTTGGTCGAGTGCGGGGACTTGGCCGCCCCCACGCACGTGCTGGCGTATCGCATCCTGAGCGGCTCGGACTTCATCCACGACTAACCGATGGCTGTGGACCGAGACCGCACGCGCGACGCGGGGCTCGGCCAGCAGTTCGCTGATCGACGGGATGGTCGCCAGCCGGCCAGGATCGTGATCGCGTTGCACCAAAGCTCCCGCCCGACGCAGAGCGGAGGCGGACGGGAATCGAACCCGCCAGGGATCGCAACGCGACCCCTCACCGGTGTTGAAGACCGGGGGCCCCACCAGGGAACCAGACGCCTCCAGGAGGACGAGAGCCTAGCTGACCACACGGTCGGTGCCAGCGTGAGAGGACCTACCGTCGAACGTCGTGTTCCCGTCCGATCTCCTGGCACCCCATCAGGCGGGACCCTCGATGCCATCGATGATGATGCGGGTGCAGGCGTGCGTGTCCGCATTCCCGCCGATGTCTCGCGTACGGCCAGTAGGCTGAGCCACGGCGGCGGAGACCGCCGTTCTGACCGCCGTCGCTGCTGCTGCCTCGCCGAGCCAGTCGAGCATCATCGCTGCGGAGAGGATCGCGCCGACCGGGTTCGCCGCACCCGTACCCGCGATGTCCGGCGCCGATCCGTGGACCGGCTCGAAGATCCCCGGATTCTCACGATCAGGATCGACGCTGCCACTCGGGGCAACCCCGATCCCGCCGCCGACGGCACTCGCGAGGTCCGACAAGATGTCGCCCATCGCGTTCGGAGCGAGGATGACGTCGAAGGCTTGCGGGCGCGTCACGAGGTACATCGCCAAGGCATCAACGTTGTAGGTCTCCAGCGGTACGGTGGGGAAGCCGTCGGCGACCTCCTGGATGGCCTCGATCCAGATGCCCAGGACCTGCCCCAGGGCCGATCCCTTGGTCGCGACCGTCACACGCCCGTCGCGCTGTCGAGCCAACTCGAAGGCGTGACGCGCGACCCGCTCGGTGGCGCCTCGAGTGATGACGATCGGATGCGTTGCCATCTCAAAGGGCGTGTTCTGGTGGAGTCGGACCGAGTTGCCGCTGTAGGCACCCTCACTGTTCTCACGGACGACGACCAGATCAATCGGCGACTTGTCCTGGAGCGGGGTGGCGACGCCAGGCAACGTACGGACCGGGCGAACGTTGGCGCTCGCGCGCAACTCCTTGCGGAGCCGATGCAGCATCCCCTGGCCGGTGATGTGCTCGGGAACACGTCCCGGGTCTCCGTGGGCCCCGAACAGCACGGCGTCGTGCTTCCTTAGCTGCTCAGCCGCATCGGCGTGCATCGCGCTGCCGGTCTCAAGGTAGTAACCAGCTCCCCAGGGGAAGTCGCTGAACTCGAACCGGCAGTAGCCCTGCAGCTCGACCGCTTCGAGCACGGTCCTCGCTGCCGCGGTGACCTCCGGGCCGATGTGGTCCCCCCCGATGAGGGCGATCTTGTGCGGGGGCTGCACCTCGTCCATGGTTTCCTCCGTCATCCCGCGATGAGCACCGACGCGCGTCGAGTTCGATCAGCGACTCGCTCGGGCCATCAAGCCCGGCGCCTCGCTGGTGCGATCGTTGCTCCAGGCCAGTTCGAACATGTGCTCAACGATGCGCCCCGCCCGAACCCCTGGTTCAGCGAACAGCGGGCCGAGCGACACCGCGCCCAGCGCGACGATCTTGTCATCGAGCCCCTGATCGGAGAGTGGTGCTCCTGCCGAACCTCGAGGGTGGTCGATAACGATGCGTCCTGATTGTCCGCCATCGGCCGACCATTCCATGATGCACGCGTTGGGATCGAGATCCTGATCCGTCTCCACCACGATCCCCTGTGCCAGCGAGCGGATGGCCGGGTCTACCGCCTCGAAGCTCGCCCGCGTCGGGGCACCCCGAAGGAGAGCCAGCGCCACCGTGTACGGGATGGAGAACTTCGCTTGCAACCCGTCGTCGACGTCGGCCGGCTGACCGGCGGCCTGCAGCGATATGGGGTGCACCCACACGGTGGCCCGAAGCCCCTCGACGGGCTCGCCTGCCGCACGGTGGGCGAGGCCCGCATCGATGCCGGCGTGGGTCTGCAGGCACGCGGGGTACGCCTTGATCCAGTTCTCGCGGATCGCTGCCCTGGTCGTGGCCCGCGCCAGCAGGTCCTCCGGCAGCACGCCACCGTAGAGGTCAGCGAAGCTCCCTCGACCGCGCTCGACCCTCGCGGACGTTCCGAGGCCGCGGCTGGCGGAACGGGCTGCCACGAGCCCATGAAGCGCGGCCAAGCCGACCTGATACGGCTTGCCGTGACTCCCGAACGCGACGAGTAGGCCCGCAGCGGAGAGCAGGGCGAGACGCACTGCGTCCGCTGTCCGGGCCCCCGACAACCCCATCAGTTCCGCCGCCGTGACCGCCGACCCGACGGCTCCACAGACCGACGTCGGGTGCCAGCCTCGGTCGTACAACGCGGGGTGCGATGCCTCGCTGAAGACGGCCATCGCCTCGAAGCCGACGGCGTAGGCCCGGACCACCTCCGCCAGGTCGACACCCAACTCCGCCCCCCATCGGAGGGCGACGGGTGCCGTCGGGGCAGAAATGTGGGACAGCCCGGGGGTGAACGTGTCGTCGAAATCGAGGATGTGCCCGGCGATGCCGAGCGTCAGGATCTCGTCCTCGAGTCCGACGGGGGTGGTCAACTCGTCGGAGGCCCCATGACGAAGTCCTGCGACGGCACACGCGGCCCAATCGAGCATCGATCGTTCATACGCTGCTTGGTCCGGCTCGCGGACACCCATCTCCCTCACCGTCACTCGTCGCCGATGTAGTCGGCGAGCTCAGCGAGCAGGGCCTTGCGTCCCTTGGCGCCAACGATGACCTTCTCCGGGCTCCCGTCCCGAAACACCATGAGCGTCGGGATCGAGCGCACGCCGACCTGCTCTGGGGTCACCGGGTTGTCGTCGACGTTCAGCTTGCGGACCGTGAGCTGGTCGCTGTGCTCGTCAGCGACCTTGTCTAGGATCGGGCCAATGATCCGGCACGGTGCACACCACTCGGCCCAGAAGTCGACCAGAACCGGTCGATCGGCCTCAAGCACCTCGGCACGGAACTCGTCATCGGTCACTGCTACTGCACCCATGATGGGCTCCTATCGCTGATGGGGACACGGGGGCGCGCCGTCCCCACCGCTCTGCTGGTGGATCTCGGGGTCGCAGACCACGCTCGTGCATCGACCGCGTCTCCCGCGTGTGTCAAACGCGGGCCCGCTTCTTTCCATTCGGCAGAACCGTGTTCCTCTCAGAGGAAATCAGGGAATGGGATTGCGGTCAAGGCCCATCCGCTCTAGTCCTCGACTCTCCGGGCGGACACGACCGAGCCCACACCCTCGCCGCCGTACACCTTGCCGAGTCGTTCGGAGCCGATCGCGGCTTGCAAATATCGAGGCTCAGAGATCGTCTCTCCGGGCGAGCCGTTGCAGGCGTCCACCGACGACCACGAAGATCGCCGTGGCGAGCACACCCATGACGGTCACCGTGAGCCAGGCGGCGGTGAAGCTCCGCGCATCGATGATGAGGCCGACGACCAGGGGACCGAGCATGCTCCCGACCAGCCCACCGGGGAACACCGCACCGGTGATACGTCCCGGAGACTCCGGATAACTGCGTACCAACGACGCCCAGAACACCCCGTTAAAGCCCCAACTCCCCATGAGCGCGATGACGAAACCAACGGGCATCCAGAGCGTTGATGACGTCGCCAGCATCGCGATGCCGACCGACCCCGAGCCGATGAGCACCGCGCACAGACCGAAGTAGTTGTCACCCTGCATGCGATCGCTGAGAACACCGGTGGAGATGCGGGAGATGACCGCGGCGATGCTGGCCCCGGCCAGCACCGCCCCGGCCATCGACGGCGTCGCCCCTGCAGCGGTCGCCGAGACGACGTAGAAGGTCGTCAGTGAGGACGACGCGGCACTCCCGATTCCGAAGCCCACCGTCAGGAGAGTGATCTCAGCCCGGTTCCGGAGCGGGCCCTGCTGGGCTTGTCCACTCGTTCGCTGGGCACGCTCCGGTGATGGTGGCGGGGTCCGAGTCGACATGAGGATGATCACGGCCGCCACCCCGGCTGCCCCGAACGCCCAGCGCCATCCGATGGTGACCGCGATGAGCGGGACCGCGACACCGGCCAATAGCGAGGCAGTGGGTGGTGCCGATTGCTTGAACCCGAACGCCGTGCCGAGGCGCTCCGGTGGGACGACATTGGAGAGCAAGCGATTGGCACCCGGCTGCGCCAGCGCCAACCCGGCCCCGCCAATCAGCAGCCAGACCACGAGCACCGACAGACGGTCGGCCGTGAGCGCGATGCCGAGCGTACAAACCGCCGCCACCGCAGCTGCCAACTTGATGGTCCTGATGGCACCCAACCGGTCGGTCAGACGGCCAAGCGACAGCGAGGTCGTCGCGCCACCCAGGCGGTACGCGGCGACGGCCAGCCCGAGCCCGACCGAGCCGAACCCGAGCTCACCGGTCAACTGAACGGCCATCGCACCGGTCAGGAAGACCGGCAGGAGCGCCAGTACCTGGACGGATGCGCCGAGCGCAGTCGCGCGGACAGGAGATGGTCGGCGGTAGCCGCTCATCTCGCCGGCCAGCGCACAGGGTCCATCAGATGACTCACAGCTCGCGAGCAGAACGACTGATAGTTCTCCCGACCCGCGAGTCCGAGCGAGCGGCGGTCCGGAGGCTGATCGTCGTCAACTTGTCCGACTGAGCAGCACGGGGCATGTCGCGTGCAGCAGGGTCGCCTGCACATCGCTGCCCAAGAGCGCCTTGCCTACCGCCGAGCGGCGATTCATGCCGATGACGATCAGATCGGCGTCTGCTCGGTCGGCCAGGCGAGCCAGGTCGGTACCGATCCCGACCATGCCGAAGTTCACCTCGATGTCCGTTCGGTAGCCCTCCTGCTCGAGGGCATCCGCCAAGGCACGCACCTCCGACTTCGTCTGCTCGAGACGGTCCAGCTGCCCCTCCTCTCGCTTGCCGACCTGGAGGAGCGACACCAGGAAGAACGTCGTGGCCGGCGTGGCCATCGTCTTCGCGAGCTCCAGGAGCGCACTCGGATCGGAGCCAGGTTTGATGCCGACGGCAATCCTGTTCATCGGTCGTCCTCCTCAGTGAACGCGCAACGAGTGTCAGGGGATAGCGGCTGTCATCACATCGACCAGCGCTGACTCGGGACGACCGAAGTTAATCGCGGCGCGGATCAGCTCATCCACACCGCTCACGCCCAACACACGATCAGCGACGAGATGCGCCTTGGTTGCCAGCGCAGCATCGTCCATCGGCCGAGCGATGCTGCCGAGCGCATGCTCGACATGCTCGCTGAGTTCCTCGCCGTCGCCGGTGATACCGACCAGTTCGGCCTCGTCCCGTCCAAACTGAGGCTGGACCGTGACCTCGATGCGGGAGCGGAGATCCACCACCCGTGGGTCCTGCGCCCACTCGGTGGTGAACGACGCAGGCCCACCGGCCTGGCCGAGCAGCCCGATCGCCACGCAGTGGTGAACGGAGAACTTGCTCTCTAGGCCGTCGGAGGGCCGTGGGTTCCCCATCACATTGGGGACAAGGGCGTTGACCCGCACCTCGAGGCGACGCCAGTCCGCCTCCGGGTGCGCTTCATACAGCCGCTGTGCCGCCTCGAGCGCAGGGTGGCTCACGATGCCACACGCATACGGTTTGAACGTGTTGTTGAGTGTCTCCCATCGCTCACCAAGGTCCGACACCATCGCCGGGTAGTCGCCGCCCTGACCCGGCACCTCACCGAACCCACGACGCCCTTCGATGATCGTGGAAGGCGCCGTAAAGCCGTCACGTGCGAGCAATGCGGCCTCCAACCCATCGCTGGCAGCCTTGGCCAGATGCAAGGACTTCGTCATCGTTCCGAGGGCGGCCAGGAGTCCGGCAGCCTGGGTACCGGCCACGCCCATCGCCATCTGCAACGGCGCCTCCTGAAGCCCGAGGACCCGACCGGTGGCAACCACGGCCCCGAAGTGGCCCAGGGTGCCCGATGGGTGCCAGCCTCGATCGAAGTGGGCCGGCGCCACCCCTTGACCAATACGGATCGCGACCTCGATCCCGATCGCGATCGCGTCGAGCACGCTGCCCGGGTCCGCATCGACCAACTCACCGGCCGCGAGTGCCGCCGGGACGACGGCCGCACCTGGGTGGACGACCGTCGCGAGATGGGTGTCGTCGAAGTCGTCAACGTGCGCAGCAGCCGCGTTCACCGCCGCTGCCCATGGCGCGGGAAGCAGCTCCCGACGGCCCAGGACCGTGGTCGCACCTGCGCCGCCGAGCTGGGTCAGGACGTCCCGTAGTGTGGCCACCGCCGATGCATCAGCTGCACCGACCGCGAGCGCCACCGTATTGAGTAGCGCCCGCCGAGCTGCCACCCTGACCGGCTCCGGTGGTGTGGCCGTCAGCGCGAACGACGCGAGCCTTGCGGTTGTCTGCGTCGTCACGATCCGACCTCCTTGCCCTGGCCCGGTTCAGCGTCGCCGCGCATCGCCGTCACCAGGTCGTGCCACGACTGAACACCCAGCCCACGGAGCGTCGCCAGCAAGCTTCCGGCACGCCCCCCGAGCACGGGTTCGGCGAGCGCGAGGAACTTCGCGTCGAGCTCGTCATCGGTGAGCGGCCGGTCCAGACTGCCGCGAGCGTGTTCCACCTGCTCGATGACCACGCCGGAGGAGGTCTCGACTTCGATCCGCGCTTCATCCCGCCGCGTCGAGTCGTCGACGATCAGTTCGATCTTGGCCCGCAGATCCACCAGTTCGGGGGAGCGGACGACCTCGTCCTCGTACTCACGCAAACTGGCACGACCGAACCGGAGGCCGACGGCCGCACCGTGGATCGCACTGAACCGAGCCTGAAGGCCGTCTTCGGGGCGAGGGTTGCCCGTCAACTCCGTGACGAGCGGGTGGCACCGGACCCGAACGGCTCGAACCTTGTTAGCATCGACGCGGTCCGACTCGTGGACGGCGATCGCCGCATCGATGACCGGGTGAATGACGATGCCACAGGGGTAGGGCTTGTAGGTGTTCTTCAGCAGCTCCCACCCAGCGGGCGCATCGACCTCCAACCGATCCGGGTCCAGCTCACGCGCCAGTGCGCTGAAGAATCCCTGGCGATGCTCGAGGATCTCCGGGTTGCCGGTGAAACCCCGCTGAGCCAACTTCGCTGCCAACACACCGTTGGACGCGGCCTTGCCAGGGTGGAACGGCTTTGCCATCGTTCCGAACGCCTCGCGGACGCCAACCGTCTGGCTGGCCGCGGTCGCGAGCGCGTGGAGGAGTTGATCGCGGCTGAGTCCCAGGAGCTGGGCGCTCGCCACCGCTGCCCCCACCACACCGCAGGTTCCCGTGATATGCCATCCGGCGTCATAGTGCGACGGCGACATCGCGACGCCCAGACGCAGCTGGGATTCGCACCCCAGTGCGAACGCATGGAGCGCTTGCTCAGCGCTCGCGCCCACTTCGAGCGCTACCGGCAAGACCGCAGCGAGCGTCGCCGCGCCCGGGTGAATGACGGTTTCAAGGTGGGTGTCATCGAAGTCATCGAGATGCGCCGCGAAGCCGATGACGAGGGCCGCATTGAGGGCATCGAGTTGCTCATCACGCCCCGGAATGGGAACGGTCGGCGCACCTCCATACGTTCGTGCATGACGGACCAGGATGTCGACCCCGCCCTGTCGACTCGCCCCGATGGCCGCACCGACAACGTTGATCAGACTTCGCCTGGCCTCGCGCTCGACGACAGAGTCGAGCACCTCGCCGCCAAGCAAGGAGAACGTGGTACCGAAGCGCTGCGTCAGCGCCGGACTCCTCATGGTCAACCATTTCACGATACGGAACTGTAAACTAGATACTAGAACGCCAGCGGTGGCGATACAACACCCGATCTCCGCCGAACGTGCGCCCGGGGCCCGTCTGCGCCGTCAACCACCGACGATCTTCAGGAGGCCGTGTGCCCTCATCAGTCTCTGCCGTGGACGAAGGAGTCCGGGAACGGGTCGAGCAGCGTCGTCGGGACATGGAGGTCAGCCTGAGCGCGACCTACCAGCGGCGACAGCACGAACTCCAACGACTCGCGGCATCACAGGATGCGGTCGACCGCGCCGTCGCGCGCGTGTACGCCGACTTCCTCACGCAGGTCGAGGAAGTCGAAGCCACCGGGGAGTCCATGCTCCTCGCCGCGGACGGCACCGGGGAGAGCGTGGTCGGACGACTCGCGGTCTTCGACGAGGATCGCAACGTGCTGCTCACCCCATGGCACGCGCCGGAAGGCCAGCGTGTCTTGACCTCGCCCGACCGGCTCCTGGTCTCCCAGGCCGCCGATGGGTCGGTCGACATCAAGACCCTGGCAAGTGACCCGCTGGAGCTGGCACGAGACATCCGTGCGCGGATGCGTCGGAGCGCCGCCAGTCGCGAGATGGCCGACCCACTCAACACCCTGACCGAAGAGCAGGGCCAGGTGCTCCACCGGCTCGGTGACGTATCGGGCGTCAGTCTGCTCCACGGCCCGCCGGGCAGCGGCAAGTCGGCCCTCGTCCTGGTCGAGTTGGCAAGACGGTTGCTGACGCGATCGCTCGAGGGCCCCTATGAGGTGTTGTTCGTCACGGGCTCGACGCAGCTCGCGGAGCGTGTCAGACACCTCAGCCGCATCCTGGGCGTGGGATCCATCTCGCCGGTCGTTCAAAGCGACCTACTCCGTCACCTTGGGGTATCCGAACATGACGCGCCGGTCCTCACGCCCGATAGTGACCCGGCCGACGAGCGATTGCCCGAGCGGATCCGTCACCGTGTCGCTGAGTTGACGAGTCTGCTCGACGCGGAGGACCCCGTCCCACACCCTCTGCGACCCACCGCGCCTGCAGACCTAGCCAGCGTTCGCGAGGTGCGCGCCCGTGCCGGGTCCCTCTCCTATAGACAGAGCGTCACCGCACTGCGCCGGGGGCTCGAACAAGAGTATGCCCCGTACACGTCCGGGCAAACCGCGAAGGACATGGCGACTCAGGCTCAGGAGGCCCTACGACCATCGATGACCCCGGCTCGACTCGCACAGTCAGCCGCCGGACGACGACTCAGCCCGGGGATGAAGGCATCGGCATCGACCTATGCGAGCCTGCTGCTGGACCGCCCGGCGAACCGACGGCGCTCGGATTGGCATCTCATCGTGGTCGATGAGTACCAACGCGTCCCGGCGATCATCCGTGCCACCCTCGCCGAGCACTGCGCCGAGTTACTCCTGTCGGGTGATCCGCGGCAGGCGGCCGCAGCTACGGCCGCGCCGCAAGCGACGCAGGCCATACACCTATTCGAACTGTCGACGAGCCTGCGGCTGCCGGGAGCGATTGCCGACTGGATCGATACGTACTGGGTTTCGCACGGACTCGGTGCTCCTGGCATACGCAGCGCCGCACCCGGAGGTGAGGTCACCGAGGTGGCATCGCTGAGCGAGGCACGTGCCGCGGCCGGCGACGGCGCCCAGGCGATCGATGCCGACGGCGTGGCGCCCGAGACGATCGCCGCGCTCGACTCCTTGGGACTCGAGTGGCCCTGTGTCGTCCTCGATCGACCAGCCGACATCCTCTCGACCCGAGGCGAGGCAGCACTGTTCATCGCGGCAACGCGCGCCATCGATCACCTCGTGGTGGTGGGTCCATGAGCGGTCATCCGCCGTCACGTCTCGGCATCGCCGGGCCGCCGACACCGCACGCCGCCCGGCCACCTTCTCGTCGAAGCGGCCTAGCTGGCACCGAGGCGCCCTCAGCGCACCTTCGATCGATCAACGTGGCGGCTGCGGACTAGTCATCATGGAACGGCCGGCTCCGACCGCATCTACGTGGATCTTCCACCAAGCTGTGATGCGTAGCTGCAAGGCGGAGCCAACATTGAGGAAGGAGCCGACCGTCCATGGCCATTATCGCAGACACCCCGTTCACGTTCATCGGGTTGGACGTCCACAAGGACTCGATCAGCGCTGGCATCCTCGAGCCCGGCGTCGACGATCCAACCCACGACAAGATCTTCCACGACGAACCCTCGATCCGTCGGCTGATGGGCCGGCACGACCCGGCGAGACTGCGGGTCTGCTACGAGGCGGGCCCGACTGGGTACGGGCTGGCCCGGCTGCTTGCCTCGATGGGGATCGACTGTCAGGTCGTGGCACCGTCGCTGATCCCCACCGCACCGGGGGATCGGGTCAAGACCGACCGGCGTGACGCCCGTCGGCTCGCCCGGCTGGCACGGGCCGGGGAGCTGACCCCGATCCGGGTGCCCTCGGAGCTGGAGGAAGCGGTCCGCGATCTGTGCCGGGTCCGCGTCGACGCGGTCCAGGAGCGCCGGCGGGCCCGTCAGCGCCTGGGTGGCTTCCTGCTCCGGCACGGCCGGGTGTTCCGCGACGCGGGCAACTGGACGCTCAAGCACACCCAGTGGCTGAACAGCCTGACCTTCGACGAGCCGGCAGCCACCGCGACCTTCGGTCATTACCGGGCGATGCTGCAGATGGCCGATACCGCCCTGCAGGGCATCGACGACGACCTGGCCGCCTGGGCGGTCACCGAGCCGTTCGCCGGGCCGGTGGCCCGGCTGGCGGCCTACCGGGGCATCCAGCCGCTCGGTGGGTTGGTGCTGGTCGCCGAGGTGTGCGACTTCCGCCGGTTCGCAACCGCGTCGTCGTTCATGTCGTGGTGCGGGCTGGTCCCCAGCGAGTACTCCTCCGGCAACTCGACCCGCCGGGGACACCTCACCAAGGCCGGGAGCCAGATGGTCCGCACCCAACTGGTCGAGTCCGCGTGGGCCTACCAGCACCGTCCCGCGGTCGGGGCCGGGCTCCGCACCCGCCAACAGCAGGTGCCGTCAGCCACGATCGCCCGGTCCTGGGCCGCGCAGCAGCGGCTGTGTGGCAAGCACCGCAAGCTCGCGGCCCGCAAGGACTCCCGGTCGGTGGTCAACGCCGCCGTGGCCCGCGAGCTCGCCGGGTTCGTGTGGGCCGAGATGATCGCCGACGACTGACCGACAACCAGACCCGGGCCGTAGGCGCGTGTCGGCGCCTACGGCCACCAACCAAACGTGCAGACCTCGTGTCGGACATCCGCCGAGCAGGAACCGATCCCCGTTTCTTCTATGCCACCCGGAGCCCTCCGGCCCCGGAACGAGCGCTCCTAGTGAGGGGCACCCTCCTGCGGATCACGACCTGCGGTAGCCAACCCGCGTACATCAGAGTGGCGGTCACACCGACACCATCAGATCGTCCGACACGAGGTCTGCCACCCCACCGGAGACCACCGGGACCACCACAACAAGCCACCATCCCACGGCGCGCCCTGCCCACCGCAGTCAGCAGGGCCCTCCCGACTATGCCCGAAACCCGCCGAAGAAGACCTGTCCCGTGCACTTGACAAGCCGTTCCATATCAGATGATTGATTCCAGGGTCAGTGGTCGTAGGCGGTGAGTGAGCGTCGGATGGTGGTGCCGAGGTGGTCGTTGTGCCAGATGGCGGCGGTGGCTTGCGTCTGACTGCGTGACATACGACCGGCGGATGATTAGACAACATCTGGGCGGGTCCTCGACCCGTACTGGAGTTGATGATCATGACCGCACAAGACCGTGGGACCGACCGGGCAGGGC
>LFIK01000891.1_pt1 | contig 22988 bp, 19 predicted proteins | sample 643401 | NCBI WGS metagenome assembly LFIK01 (sample SAMN03777447, study PRJNA286221) | soda lake metagenome | biome: soda lake; feature: Kulunda steppe; material: water; isolation source: sample T5-Br brine of Lake Tanatar-5 | place: Russia: Kulunda steppe | collected 2010-07
CCACCTTCATGTAGAGCCCCTGGCCCATCTCGGTGCCGCCATGGTTGAGATGCACCGAGCCGTCCTGATAGACATGCACCAGCGCCCCGGCCTGGTTGAGATGCATCAGGGTGAAGCTGATGCCGAATTTCACCGGCGTGAGCGCGATCCCCTTCTTCAGGATACGCGACGACGCGTTGAACGCGGTGATCTCCGCCCGCCGCGCGCGGTAATCCGCGCTTTGCGCGAGCTCGCTGATGATCGCATGCAGGATCTGCGGATCCTCGACCTTCTGGCCATAGGGGGTGACGTCGCGCCCCGCCGCATAGAGATTGGCGAGCCGCACATCCAGCGGATCGCGGCCCGTCGCCCAGGCGATCTCGTCCATCACGCGCTCGATCGAGAGCATGCCCTGCGGCCCGCCGAAGCCGCGAAAGGCGGTGTTCGAGACGGTATTCGTCTTGAGGCGGCGCGTGTCGATGCGCACGGCGGGGAGATAATAGGCGTTGTCGGAATGGAACATGGTGCGGTCGACGACGCCCTGGCTCAGATCCGCCGAATAGCCGCAGCGCACCAGATGCGCGATCCGGTAGCCCCGGATCACGCCGTCATCGTCATAGCCGAGTGCGTAATCGCAGCGCATGTCGTGGCGCTTGCCGGTGAGGGCGAAATCGTCGTCGCGGTCGAGCCTGATCTTGCAGGGCCGCCCGGTGACCTTCGCGCCGAGCGCTGCGATCGCGGCCCATTGCGTCGCCTGGCTCTCCTTGCCGCCGAAGCCGCCGCCCATGCGCCGCACCTCGCAGGTCACATAGGCATCGGGCAGGGCGAGGACGCGGGCAATGACGTGCTGGACTTCCGTGGGATGCTGGGTGGAGGAGGTGACGTGGATATCGCCTTCCTCGCCCGGCACGGCGAGCGCCGCCTGCCCCTCCAGATAGAAATGCTCCTGCCCGCCGATGCGCAGCGAGCCGCTCAGCCTATGTGGGCTCTGCGCGATCGCGGCATCGGCATCGCCGCGCCCGAAGCCGTAATCGGCGAGCACGGTCTCGTCGCGCGCCTCGGCATCCTCGACGGTGACCGAGGGGCGCTCGGCATCGATCTCCACATGCGCCTTGCGCGCCGCGCGCCGGGCGGCATCGCGGGTCGTCGCCACCACGGCGAAGAGCGCCTGGCCGTGGAATTCCACCCGCTCCTCGGCGAACATCGGATCATCGCCCATGGCGGGGGAGACGTCGTTGGGGCCGGGTATGTCGGCGGCGGTGAGCACCGCGACCACGCTGGGGGCGCCCCGTACGGGGCCGAGATCGAGCGCGGTGATGCGCCCGCGCGCCTTGGGCGACATGCCGATGGCGATATGCAGGGTGCCCTCGGGCTCGCGGATATCGTCGATATATTGCGCATTGCCCTGCACATGCCGCAGGGCCGAATCATGCGGCAGGGCTTGCCTGACATGCCGCAGGGGTTTCTCGTTCAGGCTTCCGGTCGCCTCGGCGCTGTCCATGGTTGTCCCCGTCTGTCGTTACGCAGCAGGATAATGCGAAATGCGCGCCGCGCCAGAGGGGTGATGTCGCGCGCCGGCCGGCGGCGTGAAAACACCAAAACGGGCTTGCCCAATCGCGATTGTCCGCCTTTGCGCAGCCGTGGCAATCTTCCAGAATCGCAACACCAATCCCTTCATGCGAGGCGCAGATGGCACGCACCACATTGATCCGCAACGCTGATTTTCTCGTGGCTTATGACGCGGATGCCGATACGCATCGCTACCGCAAGGGCTGTGATCTCGTTTTTACCGATGACCGGATCGTGCATGTCGGCCCCGGCTTCAGCGGGGAGGTGGACGAGACCATCGACGCATCCGGCATGATGGTGATGCCCGGTCTCGTCGATATCCATTCGCATCCCTGCTCGGAGCCGATGAACAAGGGCTGGAACGACGAGCTCGGTTCCGCGAAACTCTGGGGCTCCTCGCTCTACGAGTTCATGCCGATCTTCCGCCCGGATGCGCAAGGAATTCCGGCCTGTTCCAGCGTCGCCTATTGCGAATTGCTGATGTCGGGGGTGACGACGCTGGTGGACATGTCCGGCGCCTGGGACGGCTGGCTCGACCTGTTCGCGAAGAGCGGCCTGCGCGGCGTGGTCTCGCCGATGTATCGCTCGGCGCGCTGGTATACGAAGAACGGCCATGTGGTCGAATACGAATGGGAGTCTGACGGCGGCGAGAAGGCCATGGCGCAGGCGATGGCGCTGCTCGACGAGGTGGCGCAGCACCCGTCAGGCCGGCTCTCGGGCATGGTCTCGCCCTCGCAGATCGATACCTGCACGGCGGAATTGATTCAGGCGAGCTTCCGCGAAGCCGAGAAACGCGACATCCCGTTTCAGATCCACGCGGCCCAGAGCGTGGTCGAATTCCATGAAATGACCCGCCGGCACGGCATGACGCCGATCGAGTGGCTGCAATCGCTGGGCGTGCTCGCGCCGCGCTCCATCATCGGTCACGGCATCTATCTCGACCATCATTCCTCCGCCCTGAACTGGCCGAAACGCGATGATCTCGGCGCGCTGATCGAGAGCGGCACCAGCGTGGCGCATTGCCCAGTGGTGTTCCAGCGTCGCGGCATCGCCATCCAGTCCGTGGGTGGCTATCTGCGCCGGGGGCTGAATATCGGCATCGGCACGGATACCTTCCCCCACAACATGCTGGAGGAGCTGCGCGCCGTGGGGATCGGTTCGCGCATGGTCTCGGAGGATGTCTGGGATCTGCGGCTGTCGCAGATCTTCGACTGCGCCACGCTCGGCGGTGCGCGCGCGCTGGGGCGCGACGATATCGGGCGCATCGCGGTCGGCGCCAAGGCCGACATCGTCATGGTCGATCTGAACCATCCGATGATGCGCCCGGTGCGCGACCCCCTGCGCAGTCTGGTCTATGCCGCTGCCGAGCGCGCGGTGAAGACGGTCTTCGTCGATGGCGCCAAGGTGGTCGAGGACGGGCGCGTGCTCACCCTCGATTACGAGGCCGCCACCGCCGCGCTCCAGCAGGCGCAATACCGTGCGGAAGAGGAGGTGGCCCGGCTCGATTGGGCCGGTCGCTCCAGCTACGAGATCTCCCCCTACACCTATCCGGAGCAGTGAGCGCGTTCCGGCGCCGCCATCAACGATAACGAAGATTATGAGGAAACCATCATGAACGGCGCTGAAAGCCTGGTCCGCACGCTGGTCGCGGGCGATGTGGACGTCTGTTTCGCCAATCCCGGCACGTCCGAGATGCATTTCGTCGCCGCCCTCGACAGGGTGGACGGCATACGCTGCGTGCTCTGTCTGTTCGAGGGCGTGGTGACCGGCGCCGCCGACGGCTATGCGCGCATGGCGGAGAAGCCCGCCGCGACGTTGTTGCATCTCGGCCCCGGCCTCGCCAACGGGCTGGCCAATGTCCACAACGCTTCGCGGGCGCGCTCGCCCATGATCAACGTGGTGGGCGAGCACGCCACCTATCACCTCGAACACGATGCGCCGCTCACCGCTGATATCGAAATGCTGGCGCGGCAATATTCGCCCTGGATGAAGACCTCGCGTTCCGCGCAGGACGTCGCCGCCGACGGGGCCGAGGCGATCGCCGCAGCGCAGACCGCGCCGGGCCAGATCGCCACGCTGATCCTGCCCGCCGATACCGCCTGGAGCGAGGGTGGTCCGGTCGCGGCGGTGCCGGCGATCCCTGAGCGCGAGACGGTCGACGAGGCGGTAATCGACGCCATCGCCGCGATCCTCACCTCCGGCGAGAAGACGTTGCTGCTGCTTGGCGACAAGGCGGTGCGGGCAAAGCCTCTCGAAGATGCCTCGCGGATCGCGCGCGGTACCGGCCAGCATGTCATGGCGCAGACCTCGAATGCGCGCATGGAGCGTGGGGCCGGGCGTGTCGCGGTGGACCGCATTCCCTATCCGGTCGATCAGGCCGTGGAGAAATTGCAGGATTTCAAGCATATCGTGCTGGTGGGCGCGAAGGACCCAGTCGGTTTCTTCGGCTATCCCGGCAAGCCCTCGCGGCTCGCGCCCGAGGGCTGCGAGATCCACCTGCTCGCTGATATCGCCCAGGATCAGGCGGATGCGCTGGCGCGGCTGGCCGAGAAGGTCGCGGGCGACGCCACGCCCGATCTCACACCGGCCCATCGCGGCGAAATTCCCGCGAACGGCCCGCTCGATCCCGCTTCGATCGCGCAGGTGCTGGGCGCGCTGATCCCGGAAAACGCCATCATCACCGACGAATCGGTGACGACGGGCCGCAATTTCTTCCCCGCCACTGCCGGCGCGCCGCCGCATGATTGGCTGCAACTGACCGGCGGCGCGATCGGGCTCGGCATCCCGCTCGCCACCGGCGCCGCCATCGCCTGCCCGGACCGGCAGGTGATCGCGCTGCAGGCCGATGGCTCGGGCATGTATACGGTGCAGGGGCTGTGGACGCAGGCACGCGAAAAGCTCGACATCCTCACCTGCATCTGGTCGAACCGCTCCTACGCCATCCTCAATGGCGAGCTCGCCAATGTCGGCGCGGAAAACCCCGGCCCCAAGGCCCGCGACATGCTCTCCCTCGACCACCCCGCCATCGACTGGGTGAGCGTCGCCGAGGGCATGGGCGTCACGGCGCGCCGCGTCGAAACCGTCGCCGATTTCGCCGCCGCCTTCCGCGAGGGGCTGGCCCATGAAGGGCCGTTCCTGATCGAAGTGGTGATGTGAGGGGAGGGGGCGGACGGCGCCCCCATCACTGCCCCTTGTTGCGCTCCGCCAGTGCGATGCCGCCCAGGACGAAGGCGAGGGCGGCGGCGTGGTAGAGCTGGAAGGGTTCGGCGAGGATCATCACGGCGAGGCCGGCGCCGAAGATCGGGACGAGATTGACGAACAGGCCCGAGCGTCCCGGCCCGATCAGCTCGACGGCGCGCATGAAGCAGAGCTGCGCGATCAGCGAGGGGAAGAGCGCGACATAGAGGATCACCAGCCAGCCGTTCAGCGTCGGCCATTGCACCTGCCCCATGGCGATCTCGATCCCCAGCAGCGGCAGCGAGGTGATGAAGGCGATGATCGACAGGATGGCGAAGAAGGCGAGCCCCGAGACCTTCGGACGGTTGCGCAGGGCGATGGTATAGCCCGCATAGAGCACGCAGGCCGAGAGCATCAGGAGATCGCCCGGATTGAAGGCGAGTTGCAGCAGCGTGGCGAGTTCGCCGCGCGTCGCCACCAGGGCGACGCCGGTCAGCGTCACGATCGTGCCCGCCACCTGCAAGGGCGTGATACGCGTTCCATAGGCGATCAGCGCGCCGAGCAGGACGAGGATCGGGATCGCGCCCTGGATGATGGTGAGATTAACGGCGGTGGTGTAATGCGCGCCGAGATAGAACAGCGCATTGAAGCCGGTGAAACCGAAGGCGCCCATGGCGATGATCATGGGCAGCTTCTCACGCAGAAGCGGCCATTCGCGCACCAGCTCCTTGCGTGCGATCGCCACCGAAATCACGATCACGACGGTCCAGCGCAGGCAGGTCAGCGCCATCGGGGAGATCTCGCCCACAGCGAGCCGGCTCGCGACCGCGTTGCCGCCCCACATCAGCATGGTCAGCGCGAGCAGCAGATAGGCCTGCCCGAACAGCCAGCCGACAGGCATTGTCACGAAACGCAACAGGCCCGGCTGCGTCTGGGCGACAGGCGCGCCGATCTCACCGGCGCCTTCGCTGTCCTCGGGGCGTTGCGGGCTGGTCATTGCGCTCCATCATCGCGCGATCGGGGGCGGGTAACCTTCCGATTACGGGGTTCGCGCCGCGATGGCAACCGCGCGGCCTGCCCAGACCCGCGCGGGTAAAGTCCATGATGGGTACTCCACGAAAACGAAAAAGGCGGCCCGGGAGCCGCCTTCCGCATGAACATGCGTGCCTTGCAAATGTGTGCCGCAGCCGCAGATCAATCCGCTTCGCGCGTACCCGGTTCGGGTGCCGCGTCGGCGGGGTTCTCCGGGTGGGTCGGATCGGTGATCGGCGTTTCTTCCGTGATGGCCGGATCCTCCGTCGGCGTTTCTTCGCCGACCCAGATCAGATAGCCCCCCATTGCGACGAGTGCGAGAATCAGGCCGGCGATCAGCACCTTCAGAACAGGTTTGCCCTCACGTGCCTGCTTGGCTTCTTTTTCCTTGATTTCCTTGGCCATGTCCCTCGTATCCTTTCGCTGGCGCGGTCGGATGCCGACCGCTGACTTGCGAAACCAACGCGGAAAAAGCCAAGCCGTTCCATCAGGATCGTGAGGCGAGCATGGCCTCGACCTGCTCCTGCACCTTCAGCGCCTCGTCGAGCGTGGCGAGATCCTGCGCCGCGCCCTCGGTCAGTGCCGCCACCTTGTCGAGCTGGCGGGCGAGGACGAGGGGGCGTGCCTTCTCGTTGGGAATGGCGTCCGGCGCCTCGACGAAATCGCCCGTAGCCGGGTCGAGCCGTTCGGCGAAGGACCAGTCGCGCAGGCGGATCGTGCCCTTGTCGCCGGTCAGCGTCCAGGTGTTGTGATCGGCCTTGTCGGTGATGCCGACGCCCCCCTCCAGCGAAACCGGCAGGCCGGGCAGGGAGAGGTCGGCACTGATCGCGCGCTCCGAACGGCCCGGCCCGGGGAAGGAGGCGCGGGCATGGACGAGGCGCAGATCGCCGAGCATCCGCAGGGTGAGGAAGAGGAAATGCGACACGACCTCGCGCGTGAAGCCGCCTTCCTGCGGCCCGTCGAGCCAGGAGACGGCGTCATGCTGCCAGGGGCGCGGCCATTGCGCGAAGCCGATTTCGATATCGACACTTTGCGCCTTGCCCACGACACCCTGCTCGACCCAGTCGCGCAATTGCGCCACCGCGAAGGAGGAGGCGAAGGGGAAGTTCACCGCAAAGCGTGCATCTGCGGCTTCCCGGGCGAAGGCGCGGGCATCGTCGAGATCGGTCGCAAGCGGCTTCTCGCAAAATACCGCCTTGCCGGCGGCAATCGCGGCACGCGCCAGGGGCAGGTGGGAGGCGGGCGGCGAGGCGATGTAGACGCAATCGCTCGCCGCGATCAGCGCCTGCGCATCCGCGACGATGGTGATATCGGGGAAATCCGCAGCCAGCCGCTCCTGTGCTGCCGGGGAGGGGTCGAAGACCGCCGCCACGCCGATACGCGCCCTGTCATGTGCCATGGCCGCGCGAAGCAGACGTTCGCCCATGATTCCGTAACCGATGATACCGAGTCTCACGCTCATGGCGCCTCTCCTCCTGCCGTTTTTCGCAGCGTTGTGGTGCTGCCATGCCGCAGCGCACCGGAAAATCGGCGAATACGCCAGACGGCTTGTGTATCGCCGGTCGGCGCGGTTGCCCCTTCCGGATCGCTGTTGTAAGGGAACGCTTCGAAAAACCGTCATGAGCGGTCCCGCGGTGTCACCGGCCCAGGCCGTGCCGACGGGAGCCGCAGCCAGAAAACCGGAGCACGAGGCGCGATGTCCTCCACTTTCGATACTGTTGCCGACATCATTGCGGACACCGCCGACATTCCGCGCGAGGAAATCACGCCGGAGAGCCATGCCATCGACGATCTCGGCATCGATTCGCTGGCCTTCCTCGACATCGCCTTCGCGATCGACAAGGCGTTCGGCATCAAGCTGCCGCTCGAGCAGTGGACGCAGGAAGTCAACGAAGGCAAGGCGCCGGCTGAAGAGTATTTCGTGATGAAGAATCTCGTCGCGCGTATCGACGAGCTGGTGGCCGCGAAGGCCGGCTGACCTGGCAGGCGCGCTGTCGCGGCGCATCGCATGACGCGGCGGGGAAGGGGCGCACCGGGCCCGGCCGCCGCCTGAAGCGATCACGATCCGGCGGATGGATTCGGCGGTATCGTGCGATTGGGTTGCGCTGCGGTGCTTGAAGAGGCGATTGGGCGGCCATGCGGCTCGAATATTTCGAAATGATCGACCAGGTGACGGCCTTCGACCGCGAAGGGCGCGCGATCAGCGTGCGCTCCGTGGTGCCCGAGGCGAGCCCTGTCTTCGAGGGGCATTTCCCCGGTCATCCGCTGGTTCCCGGCGTGCTGCTTACCGAGACCATGGCGCAGGCCTCAGGCTATCTCGTGCTCGGCCTGATGGATTTCACGCATATGCCGTTCCTGATGGCGGTGGACAAGGCGCGTTTCCGTGATTTCGTCGGGCCGCGCACACCCCTTGAAATCACCGCCGTGCTGGAGCACGAAGGATCGGGATACGCCGCCACGAAGGCGCGGATCGAGGCCGAGGGCAAGCGCATCTGCGACGCGCAGCTGCGCTTTCGCACCATGCCCTTCCCGGAAGGGCTCGATGAGCAGATGCGTGCACAGGCGCGCCGGATCGGTCTGATGGAGGCGATGCAGGCATGACGGGCGCACAGGCTCCTTCCCGGATGCCATCACCGGATCGCGACGTCGTGATCACCGGCTCCGGCATTCTCACCAGTGCCGGTATCGGCATCGCCCCCAATCTCGACGCCCTGCGCGGCGAGACGCCGCCGCTGGTCGATACCACCCGCTTCGCACCCTTTCCGGTCCATCCCGCCGGCGAAATCGATTTCTCGCAGCAGATCCCCAAGAAATCGGATCTGCGCCAGATGGAGCCCTGGCAGAAGCTCGGCGTCTATGCCGCCGGCCTCGCCCTCGACAATGCCGGCGCCAAGGAGGATGCGGCGCTCAAGAGCGACATGAGCCTGATCGTCTCCGCAGGCGGCGGCGAGCGTGATTACGATGTCGATGGCCAGATCCTGACGCAGCTGCCGCAACAGGCCGATCAGGGCGCCTTCCTGAACGAGCGACTGATGAGCGATGTGCGCCCGACTTTGTTTCTCGCGCAGCTCTCCAACCTGCTCGCGGGCAATATCGCCATCGTCCACGGCGTGACCGGCGCCTCGCGCACCTTCATGGGCGAGGAGCAGGCCGGGATCGACGCGATCCGCATCGCCCATGCCCGCATCCGCGCCGGCCAGGCCGATATTGTGCTCGTCGGCGGCTCCTTCAACGCCGAGCGCGCCGACAGCCTGATGCTGTATGAAATGGGCGGGGTTCTGTGGAAGCAGGCTGTCGCGCCGGTCTTCTCGCGGCCCGAGCACGGCGGCGGGTTCATTCTCGGCTCGGGCGGCTGCTTCCTCGTGCTGGAATCGCGCGCGCATGCGCAAAAGCGTGGGGCGGAGATCGTCGCGCGGATCGATGATATCGGCGCCGATCTCGCCCGCCGCCAGCCCGGCGCCACGGCGAAGATGCTGGAGAAACTCTGGGCCGAAACCGCACCCGGCCCCGATGCCATGGTGATTTCCGGCGCCACCGGCGTGAAGGGGCGCACCGAAGAGGAGCGCGCCGCGCTGGATCGTCTCGCGCCCGGTGCGCGGATCCTCGCGCTGCAGGACGCGTTCGGAAATCTGATGGAGGCGCAGGCCCCCGCCGGTGTGGCGCTTGCCGCCGCCGCGATCGCACGCGGAGACGCGCCGGAAGCCGTCGTCACCAGCATCGGCCATCAGCGCGGCGAGGGCGTCATCCGCCTGTCGCGGGCGGATGCGCCGGCACGCGCCGGCCAGGAGGGTTGAGCATGTCCGCCTATCGTGATCGCCTCGGGCGCCCCCTCGTCGCCGTGACCGGCATGGGCCTGGTCACCTCCCTCGGCGAAGGCAAGGCCGATAATTGGAGCGCGCTGACGGCCGGACGCTCCGGCATCCACCGCATTCGCCGCTTCTCCACCGAGAACCTGCGCACCACCATCGCCGGAACGGTCGATTTCATCGATGTCGATCCGTTCTGCGCGCCGTTGCTCTCGCAGGAATTCGCCAGCCGCGCAGCGCAGGAAGCGGTCGCGCAGGCGGGGATCGGCTCGGAATTCCCCGGCTCGCTCTTTATTGCAGTGCCGCCCGTCGAGATCGAATGGCCGCAGCGCATCGCGCTGGCGAAAGCCTCCGGGCAGACGGGCGACGTGACTTATGACGATCTCCTGAAAGCCGCTGGCAGCGGCGGCGATTACCGCGCCTGGCACGATCTCTTCCTCTTCGGCACGGTCGCCGAGCATATCCAGGAGCGTTTCGGTACGCGCGGTTCGCCGATCTCGCTCTCCACCGCTTGCTCCTCGGGCGCGACGGCAATCCAGCTCGGCGTCGAGGCGATCCGGCGGGGCGAGGCGCCGGCGGCGCTGTGTATCGGCACTGACGGCTCGGTCCATGCCGAGGCGCTGATCCGCTTTTCGCTGCTCTCGGCCCTCTCCACCCAGAACGATCCGCCGGAAGCCGCCGCCAAGCCGTTTTCGAAAAACCGCGACGGTTTCGTCATGGGCGAGGGCGGTGCGGCGCTGGTTCTGGAGGATGCCGAACACGCGGTCGCGCGCGGCGCCACCATTCTCGGCTATGTGCTCGGCTGCGGCGAGAAGGGTGACGGTTTCCACCGCACCCGCTCCAGCCCGGACGGCGCGCCGATCATCGCCGCGATCCAGGGCGCGATCGACGATGCGGGGCTGTCGCCGGATGCGATCGACTATGTCAACGCCCACGGCACCGGGACGCCGGAAAACGACAAGATGGAATCGCTCGGCCTGATGCAGGTGCTCGGCGAGCGCATGCAGAACGTGCCGATCTCCTCCAACAAGTCGATGATCGGCCACACCCTCACCGCCGCAGGCGCAGTCGAGGCGGTCGTCTCGCTGATGACCATCGCCGCAGGACGCATCCCGCCGACGATCAACCATCACGTCCCCGATCCCGCCATCCCGCTCGACGTCGTGCCCAATCAGGCGCGGGACGCGGATGTGCGGGTGGTCCTGTCGAATTCCTTCGGCTTCGGCGGGCAGAATACCTGCCTCGTCTTCGCCGCAGAGCCGGTTTGACCCGGCTGAACCGATACCGAGCCGGGAGGCTTCAATCATCATGAGCAGGCGGATACTGGTAACAGGCGGCGGCAAGGGTGTCGGCGCGGCCATCGTGCGCAGCCTCGCCCAGGCGGGTTACGACGTCGATTTCACCTATCGCTCCTCTGCGGAAGCCGCGCAGACGCTCGCGCAGGAACTCGTCGATGCGCATCCCGGCGTTTCCGTGAACGGTTTCGCGCTCGACCTTTCTGACAAAGAGGCGATCGAGGCCTTCTGCGAGCGGATCGAGGGCGAGGGCTATTACGGCTTCGTCCATAATGCCGGTCAGCCCTATGACGCGCTCACCGCGATGATGGCGCAGGACAAGGCGGAAGCGGCGATGCAGGTGAATTTCTGGGCCTTCACCCGCCTCGCCAAGGCGCTGATGCGCGGCATGCTGCGCGCCCGCGCCGGGCGCATCGTCGCCATCGGCTCCGTCGCCGCGCTTCAGGCCACCGCCGGTAACGCCGCCTATGCCGCCTCGAAGGGCGCGCTGATCTCCTATGCCCGCACGCTGGCCATCGAGACGGCGAAGCGCGGCGTGAGCGTCAACGTGATCGCGCCGGGCTTCATCGATACCGACATGATGGCGAGCTACGAGGCCTATCGCGAGGGCATGGAGAAACAGATCCCGGCGGGACGCTTCGCGCGGCCCGAGGAAGTGGCCGGCCTCGCCGCCTTCCTGATGAGCGAACCGGCGGGCTACATCACCGGCGCCGTATTGCCGATCGATGGCGGGCTCACCGCCATGATCGGCGTGCATCGCTGATTTTTCGACGATTGCGGCGGAGCGACAGCGTGGCGGACGAGGATCATCAGGGCGGCGAGGGCGGCAGGCCGAAGGCGCCGGGTCGCAAACCGTCCGGCAAACCCGGCTACGGCAATAAGCCCGGTTACGGAGGCAAACCCGGCTATCGCCCAGGCGGGCGTGGCCCCGGCCCGCGCCGTGATCCGCGCAACGCGCCGGAGGACGGCGTCGCCGTGATCTATGGCTGGCATCCGGGCGTCGAGGCCCTGCGCAATCCAAAGCGCAGGATCCGCAAGCTGCTCGCGACGGAGAACGCCGTCAACCGGCTCACTGCCGAGCTCGGAACGCTCCCCGTCACGCCGGAACTCGTCTCCCCGCGCGAGATCGACGGGTTGCTCACCCCCGATTCCGTGCATCAGGGCATCTATATCGAGGCCGACCCGCTCGATCATCCCGGCGGCATCGACGGGCTCGGTGCGGATGCGCTGGTGCTGGTGCTCGACCAGATTACCGATCCGCACAATGTCGGCGCGATCCTGCGCAGCGCCGCCGCCTTCGGCGTTACCGCCATCGTCACCACCGCCCGCCATTCCCCCGCCGCGACGGGAGTTCTGGCGAAATCGGCCTCGGGCGGGCTCGAACACGTGCCCTTCGTCACCGTGCGCAATCTCGGCGATGCGCTGGAGCGGCTGGGCGAGAACGGTTTCTACCGCATCGGCCTCGATTCCGAGGGTGCAGAGGATTTCGACGGGCTCGCGCCGCGCCTGCCGCTCGCGCTGGTGCTCGGCGCCGAGGGCAAGGGCCTGCGCCAGCGCACCCGTGCCTGCTGCGATGTCGTCGCGCGGCTGGAGATGCCCGGCGTGATCAAGAGCCTCAACGTCTCCAACGCCGCCGCCGTCACCCTGCATACGCTGACGCGCAAACTCGCGCAGGGGGGCGCCGCATGAAGATCCTGCTCGTCGTCGCCGTGGCGCTTGTGGATACGGATGGGCGCGTGCTGATCGCGCAGCGCCCTGAAGGCAAGCAGATGGCGGGGCTTTGGGAGTTTCCCGGCGGCAAGGTCGAGGCCGGAGAGCGGCCCGAGGAGACGTTGATCCGGGAATTGCGTGAGGAGCTCGGCATCGAGACGCAGGAAGCCTGCCTCGCACCGCTCACCTTCGCGAGCCACGCCTATCCCGATTTCCACCTGCTGATGCCGCTCTATATCTGCCGCCGCTGGCAGGGCGTGGTGCAGGCGCATGAGCATGCCGATCTGAAATGGGTCCGCGCCACCCGTCTGCGGGATTATCCCATGCCGCCCGCCGACGAGCCGCTGATTCCGGTCCTGATCGACACGCTCGCGCATGTGTAATTATTCAGGCCTTGCGGAGTATACTTTTCAAGTCCAGGCGCCACTGCTTAATCTGATCCCCATTAATTAAGATAATATTGTGTTTCGCGGCAGTTTTATTTGCTTGAGTCGAGTAGTCACTGGTTGTAATGTAAATTCCTCTATTTAGTTTCGCGTTCATTAAAGAGCCTAAAAAAGTGCGGATCCTCTCTCCGCCAATCTTGGATTTATATTTTTTACCTGAAGGCCAAATTTCTTTCCCTCAAAAAACACGACACCATCAAGACCGCCATCGTTGCTTGCCATAGTGCCCTTCACAGTTAGTCCTTGATCTTGAAAAAGTCTAATAATGTATTCTTCAAATTGATGTCCATCCATTCGAGAGATTTTATTTTCTATGCTATATAATCCTGAATTTGTTGTATTAAAAATATTTTCATTATATGAATGCCCAATAGAATTTGTATTTATTGATTTTTTCTTGGCTTTAATATCGCGCTTAGAAGGTGTATTGTCAAATTTTGGGTGCGTATTTACATCAGAATCAATTGGTTCTGATTTTATTGAGTGCGTCAATTTTTTGTCGAGTCGTCCTTCGGAATTGCCCGAATTATAGATATACTCTCGTGCGTACTTCTCGCTCACTTTCGGCGGTTCTCTACTAAGCTCTTTGCGTTTTGGTGCACGGATTACATCACGAGCAAAACGTGGATCCAATTTATAGTCTTGGCTCATCTGTGTCACCTTCAAAAGATTGACAGTTTTATGCACCAGTTGCAGGATAGCGCCAATACGAAAAGACGTCAAACCTGACTAAGTTTGCAGTGCGATATTTATCGAAGTGCGAATCGACTTCTGCGTACTATTTTCGATATGCCTCCGCAACCGGCTCCAGCAAGGCGGCGTCGTCATTGGCGACTTTGTTGACGCGCGGCGAGACCTCGTCGAGACGCAGCCAGTCATCGGGGCATGGATCGGTCAGGGCCTGGACCTTGTCGAGGGGCGTCTGCGGGTCGAGCCAGGCTTTGAGGCCGGCGCGACCGAGGATCACCGGCATGCGATGGTGGATCGCCGCGAGCAGGCCGTTGGCATCGGTGGTGACGATCGCCGCCGTATCGATTTCACCGCCCTGCGGATCGCTCCAGGTCTCCCAGATACCCGCCATCGGCATCGGGCCGAGGCTGTGCATCCGGACGGCGAAGGGCGTCTTCTGCTGGTCCTCGCGCCGCCACTCATAGAAGGCGTCGGCGACAAAGACGCAGCGGCGGCGGCGGATCGCTGCGCGGAAGCTGGGCTTCTGCGCGATGCTCTCCCGGCGCGCGTTGATCACGAGCGGGAAGTCCTTCGCATCCTTCACCCAGCCGGGCAAAAAGCCCCAGCGCATCAGCCGGAAGTGCCGCGCGTCGCCCTCCTGCAAGACCACGCCGACGGGCTGGGTCGGCGCGATGTTGTAGCGCGGCGGAAAGTTCGGCGTTTCCGCATAGCCATAGGCCTCGCGGAAGGTCTCCGGCGGCAGGGTGACGGCGAAGCGTCCGCACATGATCGACTCCCGGATCGCCGGCGGCATCGACGCCCCGGCACAGTCACTCTCTCGACGGCAGGAAAGCCCGATGCGGCAGGCGGGTCAATCTTCGTGAATGCGCAGGCGAACCACGGCGCAATCAGATGGCGAGGGCCTTCTCCGGATGCGCGACGTCAACGCTTTGTCAGCCTTTCTCGGTCACCCTGCACCCGTCGCAACGAAGTGGATCACGATGTCGTCAACCCTGCTCCGGGCCGAAGACCAGATGAACGATGCCCCCGGCATCGGAGGGCGGCGTGCGGCTGATGCCCTGTCGAACGATTATCTCAACCATTTCAATGAAGTCCTGATGCTGGTCGAGATCGCGGCAGATGCGCCCGAGATCGTCGATGACCTCCAGGATTGGCGCCCGGTCTCGTATCCGGACTACTTTGCCGCCTCCAATCTGCGCCATGCACCCGAGGCGCGCGCGGCATACGGCATGCTCGAGCCGGGCAGGCGCATGGCGTTCGATGAACTGGTCCATGCCATGGACCGCCTTGCCCTCACCGCGATCCGGGCCCTGCGCCCGCCATGCGAGGCGCAGGACGCGGCGCTCGTCGCACAGGTCACGGGGCCTGCCCTGCGGGGGCTGATCGCGCAGGCGGGCGCTTTCCTCAATTCCGGGGGGCGCGATATCCCGGATCCGACCGAGATCGAGGAAGCGCAATTGGTGATCGATCGGCTGCTCCTGCACGTGAATGCCGACGAGGGTGATCCGGCATCGCCGCGCTGAAAACCGGGGGCGCCGCCTCGTCGCAGGGCCCCGATCCACGCCGCCCGACCCCCAGATAACCTCTGACAACCATACCCACGGCAGATTGCGGCTACGTCAATTCCGATTGCATTTCTGATACCTGATTCTACAATTATAAATAGTTTTTCGCGATTGGAATACCTATTGATCGCCTGCAAGGAGCATGAGATGGCCCAGAACATCGAACCCGGCGCGCTCGACGGCGTCGTTTCAGATTTCGTCGACCCCCATGACCGCGACCTGATCGCGCGCTGGCGCCCCCATCATGCATGGTGGGAGAGCCGCAGCCGTGGCGGTATCGATCCGTATTCGAAGTACACCTCGAGCCGGATTGCCACGCAATGCGAAGCGGGCGCACGCAACGGCTTGCAATATCGTGGCGTCAATTTCGGATCCCAGGACTATCTCAATCTCGCAAGCCACCCCGCAGTTCATCAGGCTGCCCGCGATGCCATCGACAATTTCGGGGTCCACAGCGCCGGCTCGGCTGCGCTGATGGGCAACACGGTGCTTTCCCGTGAATTGGAAGAGCGGCTTGCCGCCTTTCTCGGCTATGCCGATTGCACGGTCTTTCCGACGGGCTGGGGTGCGGGCTACGGAGTGATCAAGACGCTGGTGCGCCCGCATGATCACATCGTCATCGATGTTCTCGCCCATGCCTGCCTGCAAGAAGCGGCGAGGGCGGCGACGGACAATCTGCATACCTTCCCGCATCTGTCGAACGCGGCCGTCGAACGCCGCCTCGAGCGTATCCGCCGCGAGGATCCCGATGCGGGTATTCTGGTGGTCACCGAGACCGTTTTCTCGATGGACAGCGACGTGCCGGACCTCGCCGGGTTGCGCGAGGTCTGTACCCGCCATGGCGCCATCCTGCTCGTCGATGCCGCCCATGATCTCGGCGCGATGGGCGCGACCGGGCGAGGTTGCCTCGAGGATGCCGGGATCGTCGGTCAGCCGGACATCCTGATGGGGTCCTTCTCGAAGACCTTCGCCTCGAATGGTGGGTATGTCGCCTGCCAGGATCCGGCCCTGAAACTCGCCCTGCGCTACAATTGCGGGCCGCTGACATTCACCAATGCCATTTCACCCGTGCAATGCGCCATCGTTCTGCGCTGTCTCGACATCATCGAGAGCGACGAAGGCGCCGAATTGCGCGGGCGGCTGATGGAGAACGCGCTGCTTTTGCGCGATGGTCTCACGGCGCATGGCTTCTCCGTCATGGGTCAGCCCAGCGCCATCGTTCCCGTGGTGACCGGTAGTGCGGCGCTGTCGCGCTTGATGACGCGTCATGCCCTCGAGAACGGTGCCATCGTCAATCTGGTGGAATATCCCGCCGTCTCGCGTAACAGCTGTCGCTGGCGCCTGCAGGTGATGGCGGGGCATCAGCTCGACGAGATCGACACGATGATCGATCTGGCCGTATCCGCGCGCAGCCATGCCCAGGAGCTCGCTCAGGAGATGGGCCTCGATATCCCGAAAGCGAGCGCCGCAGCCTGACGACACGCCCCATGCGCCCCGTCATGGCGCATGGCAGCCATATTGCCGGTCAGCCTCAGCTCGGCCGCACCCCGCGCAGGCGTTCCGAGCGCCTGCGCAGCAATTCGATGGTCGTCAGCAGCGCGATCGAGAGGGCGACGAGGATCGTGGCGACGGCCAGGATCGTCGGGCTGATCTGCTCGCGGATGCCCGACCACATCTCGCGCGGGATGGTGCGTTGCTCGACACCGGCGACGAAGAGCACGATGACGATCTCGTCAAAGGAAGTGATGAAGGCAAACAGCGCCCCCGAGATCACGCCGGGCAGGATCAGCGGCATGGTGATCTTGAAGAAGGCGTAGGTCGGCGAAGCGCCGAGATTCGAGGCGGCCCGGGTGAGCGAATGGTCGAAACCGACGAGTGTCGCCGTCACCGTGATGACTACGAAGGGGGTGCCGAGCGCCGTGTGGGCGAGGATCACGCCCAGATAGGTCTGGGCGAGCCCGACCGAGGAGAAGAAGAAGAACATGCCCGCCGCGGAGATGATCAGCGGCACGATCATCGGCGAGATCAGGATGCCCATGACCAGGCCTTTATAAGGCATGTGGGCGCGGCTCAGACCGAGCGCGGCCAGCGTGCCGAGCGTCGTCGCCAGAATGGTCGAGGCGATGCCGATGATGAAGGAGTTCTGGATCGAGCGCATCCAGCTCGCGGAGGTGAACAGATCCTCGTACCAGCGTAGCGAATAGCCCGCCGGATCGAAGGTCAGCATCTCGCGCGAGAAGGTGAAGTAAGGCTGCGAGTTGAAGCTCAGCGGGACCATCACCACGATCGGTGCGATCAGGAAGAAGAAGATCAGCCCGCAGATCACCCGGAAAGTATAATACCAGATCCGCTCGCCGCGCGTGGCATAGGAAGGCAGTGCCATGGCTTTGTCTCCCCCTCAGCCGAGCTTCAGATTCTGGGCGCCGACGAGGCGGTTATAGACCCAGTAGAGGATCAGCACCCCGATCAGCAGAATGGTTCCGAGCGCGGCGGCCAGGCCCCAGTTCAGCGATTGCTGCATGTGACGTGCGATCTCGTTCGAGATCATCCGGCCAGACTGGCCGCCGACCAGGGCTGGGGTGATGTAGTAGCCGATCGAGATGATGAAGACGAGCACCGCCCCCGCGCCGATCCCCGGCAGGGTCTGCGGCAGATAGACCTTGCGGAAGGCCGTGAACGGCGTCGCACCGAGGCTCTTGGCGGCACGCACATAGGATGGCGGGATCGTGCGCATCACCGAATAGAGCGGCAATACCATGAAGGGCAGCAGGATATGTGTCATCGCGATGATGGTGCCCCACATGTTGTACATGAGTGAGAACCGCCCGTCATCGCCGATCACTCCCAGCGCCACAAGCCCCTCATTGATCACCCCCTGTTGTTGCAGCAGGACGATCCAGGCCGTGGTTCGCACGAGCAGCGACGTCCAGAACGGCAGCAGCACGAAGATCATCAGCAGGCTGGAATAGCGCAACGGCAGGATCGACATGTAATAGGCGATCGGGAAGCCGAGCAGGATCGTCAGCACCGTGATGGCGATGGACAGGGCCAGGGTGCGCATGTAGAGGTTGACGTAGATCCGCCGCCCCTCGTCGCGCTGAACGATATTGCCCCGATCGTCGAATTCACGATCCAGCGCGGCGACGTAATAGGCGGTGGTCAGCGGGCGCCCTTCGCGCTGGATCACACGCCACAGGGCGACGTTGCCCCAGAGGCGATGCGCGTCGAGGAAGGCTTCCTTGTAGGGCGCTTCGAAGTTCGGCACGTTGCGGACTGTGCGGGCCACTGCGCCACGCGCGCCGGACAATTCGTAATTCAGCCGCACCCCGAGCGGGCCGGAGAACTGGTCGCGACGCTGGCGCTCCATATCGGCGCGGAAATCGGCAGCGAGGGCGGCATAGACTTCCTCACCCGGAAGTTCGCGCCCGTCCCAGCCCTCGAGGGCTTCCAGCGTGAGCGGAAGGGCGTTGACCACCTGCGGGTTGTCCACGCTGCGCCACATCATCTGGCCGATGGGAACAACGAAGACCACGAGCAGGAACAGGAGCAGCGGCGTCACCAGACCGAAGGCGATCAGCTTGCGCCGACGCTCGGCCCGTTTAAGGCTCTGCTTCAGTGGAACACCGTCAGCCGTGACCATCTGACCGGATGCGTCGTGCATCGGGTCTGCCGTTCCTGCATCAGCCTGTGCCATTCACCCCGTCTCCGCCTGGTCGACCTGTTCGTCGTTCTTGATGGGTGGAGGCGCGTACGCCCCCACCTGAAACGTGTGTCGCGAAACGCGCGCTGCTTACTGGAGCATCCAGTTGGCGAAACGCTCGCGTAGTTCGTCGCCGTAATCGGTCCAGAAATCGTTATCGAGAACGATCGGCGAGAAGTAGTTGTCCGGATTGGTCGGCATGTGCTCGTTCATGTCGATGCCGAGATCAGCATGTTCACCGACGAGCGGCGCCGAAGAAGCGCGTGCCGGACCATAGGAGATGAACTTGGCCTGATCCGCCAGACGCTGCGTGTCCGTGGCGAAATACAGGTAATCCATCACGGCATCGATGTTCTGGCCGTCAGCCGGAACCACCCAGCCGTCCCATTCCACGACCTGACCGTCCCAGATGATCTCGAAGGGCTGGCCTTCGACCTGGGCGGCGTCGAAGATACGACCGTTATAGCCGGTCGCCATCACGACTTCGCCATCGGCGAGGAGCTGCGGCGCCTGGGCACCTTCCGTCCAGAAGACGATATGATCCTTGATGGTGTCGAGCTTGGCGAAGGCGCGGTCCTGGCCTTCCGGCGTGGCGAGCACGTCGTAGATATCCTCCGGCGCGACGCCGTCGGCGTAGAGCGCCCATTCGAGGTTCGTGCCGGGACGATCCTGCAGCGCACGGCGGCCCGGATAATTCTCGACGTCGAACAGCGCCTCGATCGAATCAGGCTGAGCGTCCTCGGGGAACAGCTCGGTGTTGAAGGCGAGGATGGTCGAATAGACGATCTGCGGGATGAAGCACTCACCCAGCGAACCGGGGAGGAAGTCCTCGCTGGCCGGTGTTCCGTCCGGCGCCGCAGCCAGCATCTCGTCGTGATCGATCGGCAGGATGATGCCTTCGTCGCAGGCGAGCTGCGCATCCGAGGGCAACATGTCGACGAGATCCCAGGTCACGTTGCCGGCCTGTGACTGCGCACGCAGTCCGGCGAGCGCATTGGCCGAACCGTCATCGTTGATGATCGTGACGTGCGGGTTCTTCTCCATATAGGGCTCGTGATAGGCGCGAACCTGGCTCTCGGTATAGGCGCCGCCCCAGGAGACGATGGTGAGGCTGACCGGCTCCTGCGCATAGGCGCCGGCCGTGATCGCGGCAGCGGCCACGCCGCCTGCCAGAATTGAAAGCTTCTTCATGGACATACAGTTTCTCCCAGTCCTGAGTTGAGGAGCGCGTCTTCGGCGCTCCGCGCCGGCAGGGCGAGTATCCGCCACCCGGCTTTCGTTGCGGGGCCGTGCATGAATGCCGGCCACCTGCTGTGGCGGATCGCGAACGGACCCGCCAGATCAGCCGCGCGCGCATCATGCATCGAGCGCGCGGCAATCCTGTGTGACCCAGCCGATCTTCACCTTCGCGCCGCGGGCGAGATCCGGGCTGTGCGAGGAATTCGGCACCTTCACGATGAACTCGTCATTGCCGCAGACCCTGACGCGGGTGCGGATATGGTCGCCGAGATAGATCAGCTCGCGCACCTCGGCCTCGAACACGTTGTCGAGATCGGCGCTGCCCTCGGGGGCGATGACCACGCGCTCGGGGCGCAGCGACAGGGTCGTACGGTCACCCACGGCGCCGACATTGACCTTGAGCGCGGTGACCTTGTCGCCATTGTCGAGCGTGACCTTGCAGGTATCGCCGTCGATCGCCTCGACCTTGCCCATCAGCTTGTTGTTCTCGCCGATGAAGGCGGCGACGAAGGCGTTATCCGGGCGCTCATAGAGGTCGGGCGGAGAGGCGAGCTGCTGGACCACGCCGTCGTTGAACACCGCGATGCGGTTCGACATGGTCAGCGCTTCGGTCTGGTCGTGGGTCACGTAGACGACCGTCACGCCCAACTGCTCGTGAATATGCTTGATCTCGTATTGCATCTGCTCGCGCAGGTTCTTGTCGAGCGCGCCCAGCGGTTCGTCCATCAGAACGAGTTGCGGCTCGAAGACGAGCGCGCGCGCCACGGCGACGCGCTGCTGCTGGCCGCCGGAAAGCTGGGCGGGCATGCGCGAGCCGAAATCGGAGAGCTCGACCATGTCGAGGGCGCGCTGCACCCGCGCTTCGACATCGGCATTGCCCATCTTGCGCACGCGCAGCGGGAAGGCGAGGTTTTCGGCCACGGTCATGTGCGGGAACAGCGCATAATTCTGGAAGACCATGCCGATGCCGCGCTTGTGCGGAGCGACGTTGTCGATGCGTTGTCCGTCGAGCCGTATCTCGCCGAAAGTGGCGGATTCGAAGCCCGCGAGCATCATCAGGCAGGTGGTCTTTCCCGAACCCGACGGGCCGAGCATCGTGAGAAACTCGCCGCGCGCAATGTCGAGATTGAGGTTTTTGACGACGAGAGTCTCGCCGTCATAGCTTTTCTGAACATTGTCAAAGCAGACGTGACCCGAATCGATCACACCGTCAGCAGTTTTCAGCACTGTGAGCACGCTCCTTTAGCCTCGCCGCCATCAAATGACCGCGCTGCGCATTTGTTGACGCTATCCTTCACGATCCTCATCTTTCTCGCAACCCCCGAATTCGATTTTCTTCACTGCCCTGTCACAGAGCCGCCATTTTTCTGGGCACGCGCAAGGCTTGTGCAGAGCTTGGGCAAAATTCATCAAATTGTTGCGATTCCATGCTGAATCCGCACCTGCCACGACGTTCCCCGGGACCTCTTCACCGGCGTGAACCGCAGACGGCGCGACATGCGTTCGCGCCCCGGCATGATCTGTTTCGGGCGTGCTTGCGAAGCGTTCACGGATTCGTGCTATAGCCTCCCCGCCCCGGTGGGCCGGTATGGGAAAAACACCCGTATCAGTGTGCCGGAAACGGGTTCGAACACGGGATTGACGATGTCCGACCAGACCCTCGCCGGCGAAGCCCTGCTCGCGCTGTTCCAGCGCGCGGGCTATCTCGCCATCGAACCGCCGGTGCTCCAGCCGGCCGAACTGTTCCTCGATCTCTCCGGTGAAGAGATGCGCCGGCGCATGTTCGTCACCCTCGATGCCAACGGCGCGGAACTGTGCCTGCGCCCGGAATACACGATCCCCGTGTGTCGTGCGCATCTCGCGAACGGGGCGGCGGGAGGGGCATCCGGCGCCGGGACGGCCCGCTATTGCTATCGCGGTCCGGTCTTCCGCCTGCGCGCCGGCGAGACCGGCGAGTTCCAGCAGGCCGGGATCGAGTCCATCGGCGCGCCCGACATTGCAGCCACCGATGCGGAGATTCTGGCCCTCGCGCTGGAGGGGCTCGATACGCTGGCCCTGCCTCCGGCCCGCGTGACCCTTGGTGACGTCGGCCTGCTCGATGCGGTGATCGGCGCTCTCGCCGTGCCGGCGGCGGCGCGCAACCGTCTGATGCGGGCCATCGTCGCAGGGAATGGGCTCGCCGCCCTGGCGCAGCCCGAGGGAGCCGAGCCCGTGGTCGCCCATGCGGGGTTGCTCGCCGCGCTCGAAGGCCAGGATCCGAAAGCCGCGCGGGCCTTCGTCGAGGATGTCCTCTCCATCGCCGGCATCACGACGGTGGGTGGACGCAGCGCCGGCGATATCGCGCGCCGCTTTCTCGCCCGTGCAGGGCAGGGCGGCGGCGGGATATCCTGCGAGGCCCGGGAGGTCTTGCGGCGGTATCTGGCGATCGACGGTGATCCTGACGCGGCTGCCGTCAGCCTGCGCGATCTGGCCGCGGATGCGGGGCTCGCGATCACGCCGGCGCTCGATCTGTTCGAAGAGCGCAACGGCTTTCTCGCTGCGCGCGGTGTCGATGTCGCCGCGCTGCACTTCCGTGCGGATTTCGCCCGCACGCTGGATTACTATACCGGCTTCATCTTCGATATCGCCGCAGAATCCGCAGCCGATTCCCGGCCCGTGGTCGGAGGCGGCCGTTATGACCGTCTCGCCCGCCATCTCGATCCCCGGGCGGACCAGCCCGCGATCGGGTGTTCGTTCTGGCTCGACAGGATTGCCGCCTGCCTCGCCGGCAGGCCGGGACA
>LFIK01000892.1_pt1 | contig 22982 bp, 17 predicted proteins | sample 643401 | NCBI WGS metagenome assembly LFIK01 (sample SAMN03777447, study PRJNA286221) | soda lake metagenome | biome: soda lake; feature: Kulunda steppe; material: water; isolation source: sample T5-Br brine of Lake Tanatar-5 | place: Russia: Kulunda steppe | collected 2010-07
TTGTCATATAGAGCTTTACCGCATTGATTTTAAACTCTTTATCGTACTTCTGGGTCATGTTTTTTGCTCCTTTTTTCAACATTAACCCATCTACGTTCGCTCCGTCCGTTTTATTGTAGAAAGATCAATGGATGTTTTAGACGGGATTTCCCCCCATTGAGGTCTTGGCAAAAGAACAAGGAAAGCGTATCATTATTCAATCAGGGTGTTCCTCTTCATCTGTGAATTCACCTTATTTCAGAACGATACTGTCAAATAAATTTTGAAGCTAATGAAACTTAGCTTATAAAGATGATTGGTATTTTAATTCCGCATGTAAGATTAGAAAGTCAATGATCCCTCTCAGTGGGTCCACATGGAAAATCTGTACATTGTTAGGTTCCTCTCCAAGCACCAGAAATATTCAAACGTCTCAAATATTTCTGGTGTCCGGGTGTTAGGATCCTGTTGCAAGATCATTTCGCTAGGTAGAGTTTAGGAAGAATGAGCACCTTAGATTTTATAAAGACCAAATGGCTTTCGGTAAGATGAATTCATCACCCTTTGAAATCACTCGTGCCCCTAAACTCCAGAAACTTTTCCTATCTTTATTCTGAGAATTCTTGTGAGGAATCGTCTGATTTAACATAAATATCAACGAAGTTTTCTTCTTTTTGATTTTTGTACAGAAGCTCAGGAAAAGAACGATCACTTTCGTATAAAACGATAGCACGAGGGCGACCGGGTATTCTAATATCCTTTCCAATTTTTTCACTATTTAGGAGGTCGTAAACCTGCATATAGTTGAAGACATCACAATTATTCTGGAGAATATAAGCTTTATTAGATTGAATAGCCATACCACCAGCTAAGTTATCCTCAAAGGTTATGTCAGTTCCAACTTTTTGATTGTTCGAAAGATCGAAAGTTTTGACGGAGGTAGTCTTGTTTAGCTCACTAAGAATATAAGCATAGTTATTATATATTTGGATAGATTTAGGAGTACCTGAAAATTTAAGGTCTTCTCCAATTTTTTTATAAGTATCGAGGTCATAAATCTGCATAATGGTCCCCCTCAACTTACATGACAGGAGAATATAAGCTTTATTAGATTGAATAGCCATATCAACAGCCGGTCTATGAAGTTTTATATTAGTTTCCACTTCTTGATTTCTTGCAAGTTTAAAACTTTTCAAGATAGAACGTGTCCACCATCCGTCTGGAGCAAGAATGTAAGCACGGTTATTATAAATTTCGATAGCATCAGGAATAAATTCGAATTCAAGGTCTCCTCCAATTTTTTCTCTATTATGGAGGTCATAAACCTGCATAAAGCCTTTGGTGGAATCCTCACGGGAACGATTATGGATAATATAAGCCTTATCAGATTGAATAGCCAAACCAACAGCACTTGGATCTAAGGTTATGTCAGTTCCAACTTTTATATTGTTCGAAAGATCGAAAGTTCGCAAATAAGAACAATAATAACATCCCATAAGCTCTTTCATAAGAATGGCATATGTATTATTAGACGCTGATAAGCAACAGACAGAAGCTAAAACAGAGATTGAAAGGCAAGCAATATTTCTAAACATTTTTTCCATTATTAATTATGTGAATTTGAACCCATCATGCCAACTGTTTTGCCAAAAAGCAAGTATAATAAGGTGACTAGTTTAATAGTATATGTAAATTCACAATTAGATTTACATATATGGCACATTTAATTACTAGGAGAAACGTCACGATGGAATGAAAAAAGAATATTATTTCCGAACGATCCTGATAAATAAATTTATAAGCTAATGAAACTTAGCCTTGTAAAGATGATTGGTATTTTAATTCCGCATGAAAATTAGAAAGTCAATGATCCCTTTCAGGGGGGGCATATGGAAGACCTGTACATTGTTAGGTTTAGGACTAATGGTAGATTCTAGTGTGAAGCGGAACGCCCGATAGGCTAAGATAGCCTTGAAAAACAAAGGACGTTCCAATGAAATAATACACCCATATAAGTTATGAAGAAAGAGTTTTCATCAACCATTATCAAGAAGAAGGGAGAACCATTGGTCAAATGGCCCGGTACCTTGGGCGATCAAAATCAACAATATCTCGGGAGCTTGCACGGAATTCCAATCTATCCGGATACATACCCAAAACCGCAGAGAAGCGTTATTGGAAAAGGCGTCAGAAGCTTTGTAAACTTGATCAAGATTCAGATATGAAGGGATTTCTCTTAAGATGATAGCGATAAGGTTAAAGAAATTCGGAGATCTGGAAAACATCCCATCGATCAGCTTTGAAAGTATCTATCGATAGCTTTACCGACCACCCCAAAAGAAAGCTTTATAAGCTTTTGGTTCAGCACCATGGTCGATGGGGACGGAAAAAGCAGTCCCATCGATCCAAGATTAAGGAGCGCACCTTGCTTGGATCCATGAAAGGCCCCAACATGTTCTTCTCCTCGTTTGAAACAGCCTCTTAACGTTCCTTTATGTAGAGGGACCCAAGGATCAGCAGCAAAGAGGGTTTTTTACTCGTGCTTTTTTGATGAAGTAATTTTCTTTTAATTAAACTCTTATGTGTTTTATAATTTAACTATAAATTCATAACCACCTTCGTTTTTTTATGGCACATATCATCGAGAAATATTTACCTAGAGAAAAGTTAGAGAGATTTCTTTTCTTAGAAGCTTTATATACTTTTCTAACTTCGCCGGAAACAGACCAAAGCCCGTTAGATAAATTAAAGACATTAGAAAAAAAGTTCGATGAACAATTAAAAGATAGTGCGCAAGGATATACAATATTTTCAGCCCTCTGGCACGCACATAATGGGAATGAGTCCTTTAATTTAAGGAAACAAATGCGATATGTACAAAAGCATTATAAAAAGTATGGGCCACTTTTTGAAAAAATAATGAAAAATTCTGTAGAAAAAGAACTGGCCCTTCAATATTTAGAGGGTGAATTATTTGAACCAAGCTAAAAACGGTGAATTTACCAAATTTTCATTTGACCCATTATATCGATTGGATAATGCTCTGGTAAATCTTGACGAAGCAAACAGCTTTCATTATCAAGCCCCCTTTTGATAGAATTTGTAAGGCTAACAAAGAATCCGCGCTACAGAGGCAACCTTGGGAAAGGTTTCATTGTTTAGTTTTTCATATTTCTTTTACCTCACTGCATCTTTTTCTTCCCCAGTTAGCTACAGACTCTATATCGGTTAGGCCTCATGCCTTGTTTCAAGCATGCTATTCTTCGCTTTTGTCGACAAAATTCCCCGACCCTTTGGGTCAAGGTGAAATAAGTTTAATTTTATTCCCGATCACCCCTTTTTTATCATTTGATTTTATGAGAAAACTTATTCAAGAAATGAAAAAAGAGTCCACACATGAAGGTATGGCTATGCATTATTGTATTCACATCTTTTTCACCCATACAAGCTATGCAGGATAATACTTTGCAAGAAGATTCTTTTCCTCGTATCGAAACACCGGCAAAAGAAAGTCCTACGGGGCATTCGATTTATAAACAGGAATATGGGCTTTGCCTGATGGCCAAAGGAGAAGTCAAAGAAAAGGCCTTCGAGATTCAGCAAATTTATAAGGACAAATATCCTCAGATTCCCAGTATTTATCCACACATAACCTTGTTGCAAGGCCGATTTGATGATAATAGCTTTTTGGAAATGCGTAAACATGCTCAAGACATTGCCTCTTTTTCTAAGGGCCAGAAAATTGTTATGGAAAACAGCGTTTCGCCTGGTGGAGGGGGGAATACCTTTTGGAATATCAAAGGGCTTAACACAGTGGAATCCCACGTACCAACCCACGTTGAGTGGCTTCAAAAACTAAATCACCAGCTTTCTGAAAAACTGGACCCCGTTTTACCCATGAAACAAGTGCTTGATGGTTTAGAGGCTGGAAAAGCCGATAAAGATTTGGTTGAAAAATATGGTAGGGATTTTAATGTTCCGGGAAGCCATCACCCCCATATTACGGTTGCTTATAGTGTCCAAGATGTTGGAATAGCGAAAAACCTAAAAATTAACACCCTGTCTTTCACTCCTCAAGGCATAACATTAGTGAAAATTGATTGTGTTGGAAATGTCGCAAAAGACATAGAAACTTTTTTGTTTAAGTCTTAATGTGCGGCCATCTTAATTTAGATTTGAAATGATCACGGGGTGGGAAGAATAGAATACTAAATGAAAATAGTATTCGGACGGGTCGTCTGGAAAGGGACAGAATCTGATTATTATTTATCCGGGCGGTCACCGATTCCAGTGAATGGAGTGATTCTTCACTTAAGCCAAAATTGCAAGTTTGTCCACCGATGATTTTGTTCTTTGGCCTTTAGCGCCATAGCCAAGGCTTTTTTTTGACCGATCAGGATCACGAGTTTTTTACCCCGTGTGACCCCTGTATAAAGCAATTTTTTCTTTAACATCGGGAAATGTTGAGTCACTATGGGAAGGATAACAACGGGATATTCACTGCCCTGGGATTTGTGAATGGTAATGGCATAGGCTGGTACGACATTATCTAATTCTCCCAGTGTGTAGGACACATCTGTGTGATCGAAGGTAATGATCAGGTTGTCCTCTTCAATATCAATATCTTTGATATACCCAATATCTCCATTAAAGACATCCTTGTCATAATCATTTTGAATTTGCATGACTTTATCCCCAATAGCGTATTTCCAACCAAACCGTTCAATCATTTTTTGAGGCGATGGGTTGAAATGGCTTTGGAGTAAATAATTTAAGGCCTTTGTGCCACAGGTTCCACGGTTCATGGGACATAAAATTTGAATCTCTGTTTTGGCATCGACCTGGAAAATCTGAGGAATTCTTTTCTCAATCAAGTATATAATTTTATGATTCACATCTTCCGAATCGTCGGCGGCGATAAAATATAGATCCGATTTTTCGCCTTTTTCGGGAATATGTGGGAAGAATCCCTGATTAATATTATGCGCACTGCGGATGATATTACTGCGCTTTGCTTGACGAAATACCTCTGTTAAACGAAAGACCGGAAAGGCTTCTGATTCAATAAGGTCTTGCAATATTTTCCCCGGCCCTACCGAAGGAAGCTGGTCCACATCCCCCACAAGAATGAGGGCGGCATGGGGGGGGATCGCCTTGACTAAACTGTTCATCAAGGGTAAGTCGACCATGGACACTTCATCTAAAATGAGTAAGTCGCATTTTAAGGGTTTATCTTCGTTTCGGGTAAATCCACCCCCAGCGGGATTGACCTCTAATAACCGGTGAATTGTTTTTGCGGGGCATCGGGTGCTTTCGGATAAGCGTTTGGCCGCTCGTCCCGTGGGGGCGCTTAAGGAAAATTTCAGATTTGCTTCTCGTAAAGCTTGTAAAAGTGTGCGGACAATGGTGGTTTTTCCTACACCGGGTCCCCCTGTAATGACCGATATTTTGGATTGCAAGGCGCCCAAGATGGCTTTTTTTTGGGAGTCTGCCAAAGTAATATGAATTTTTTCTTGGGCTTTTTCCACAGCCTCTTCAATATTTAGGTCTTTCCAGGGGAGGTCCCCTTTCTCTAACGTTTTTAACCTTTCCGCAACGGCTCTTTCCATATAATAGAAGGGGCTGACCATAAGAATGGCGGTTTCTTTTTCCTCTGTAAGAATGAGGTCTCCGGACTTTAATGCGTGATCAATAGCCTGACGGATTTTTTCGTCATCGACCTCGAGTTTTGCTTGACCGATGTCCGCCAAGATATCTTCGGGCAAACCGCAGTGACCATCATCTCGCGCCTCGAGAAGCGCATGAAAGAGACCGGCCCGTATGCGCTGGGGGGAGTCATGAGCAATGCCGATTTTTTGGGCAATTTGATCAGCGGTCTTGAAACCAATGCCACGAATGTCCTGGACCAATGTATAGGGGTTATCGCGGATGATATCTATGGCTTGCTTGCCATAGGTTTTATGAATGCGAACCGCATGGGACGGCCCAATTTGATATTCATGGAGGAAAAGCATAATGTCACGGATGCATCGTTGGGTATCCCAGCTTTTGATCACGGTGGCAATTTTTTTTTCCCCAATGCCTGGAATCGACGCTAAGCGATGAGGAGACTTTTCAAGGACTTCAAAAATATCTTGACCAAAATGGGATAGTATTTTTTTAGCAAAGGCGGGGCCGATGCCCCGCAAGGCTCCTGAGGACAAATATTTTTCCATACCGCGCATATTTTTAGGCTGCGACGCTTCAATTTTATCGGCCTGGAATTGAAGACCGTGGTTTTTATGAAGCTTCCAAAGGCCTTCAGCACGAAGATGCTCCCCAATCTCTACCGAAGGGAGGGATCCAATCACAGGCGTCATATTTTTTTGGCCTTGACGTCTTACCTGGAGAACGCAAAATCCATTTTCAGAATTATGATAGGTAATGCGCTCAACAGTGCCTTGAAGCTGTTCTTTTTTTTCTGGAGGAGTCATCGGCCTTATCATCAAAGAGTCTTTTTGTACACTAATGTCTTCACACCCAAGAGGCAAGATTGTTTATGTCTTTTTCTGGCAAGTTTTCTGAAAATAAAAATTATATTTATTTGTCTTTACTTAAAAAATGACTGTTTTTAATTGAAAATTAATACTATCCCCCTAGAATGAATACAGAACATTTAAGCTACGGGAGAGAGAATCTATGCCCAAAAAACATACATCCTCCATAGAGTACGGGCTTTTTTTTGCGGGCCTCGCTTTTTTTATAGGGGTTGGATTCCAATACGTATTTATGCATAAGGAACCCGAACCGTCGTCCGTTGCCAAAAAATTCTCACCAAATGAAACAACGATTTTAATGTCAGAGTCATCCAAAGAACGTTAACCCGGGCCATAGGTTTTAAAGGGCTTGCAACGTTTCCAAAATGGACTTGACACCTTTAAGTTCGGCCCCTTTAAAAGAGCCATAAAACAATAAGTTTTGAGTTGGGAGAAGCTTAACCAGCCCTGTGTTTTGATGGATAAATTGAAGAAGGGCGGGGGGATTCGCAAAGGTATGGTTATGAAACGTGACAACAATTCCCTTGGTTCCCACTTCGATTTTTCCTATGTTAAGTCTCTGACAGGTCTGTTTAAAGTGGATCACCTGAATAAGGTTTTCGACATCTTGGGGAAGAGGACCGAATCGATCAATGAGTTCCGCAGCTAAGTCTTCGGTATCGTCTGTGGTGCGCGTTTGCCCCAAACGTCGGTACAATTCAAGACGTGTGGACAGATCCTCGACATAGGTATCCGGAATCCGAACGGGAAGACCCAGGTTAAGCTGGGGGGTCCAGGTGTCTTTTCGAGGCTCTGTCCCATTTTTGGTTTTTGCAGCGTGGACGGCGTCTTCGAGCATTTGTTGATACAGTTCAACCCCAACTTCCTTAATGTGGCCGGATTGTTCTTCGCCCAATAAGTTGCCTCCCCCCCGAATATCCATGTCATAACTGGCCAGTTGGAATCCGGCCCCTAGGGTGTCAAGGCTTTGCATGACCTCTAGGCGTTTCTTGGCATTGTGGGTCAAGGCCGCCATGTCAGGGACCGTAAGGTAGGCGTAGGCCCGGACTTTTGAGCGGCCGACGCGCCCCCGAAGCTGGTAAAGCTGGGCTAAGCCAAATAAATCCGCCCGATGAAGAATAATCGTGTTCACATGGCTTAAGTCGATTCCGGACTCTACAATATTTGTTGAAAGCAAGACATCGAGATCACGGTGGGCAAAGGCCAGCATGGTATCTTCTAAGGTTTTGCTGGCCATTTGTCCATGAGCGACGGCAAAACGAATTTCCGGCACGTGTGTACGCAAAAACTCGGCCAGGCCTGTTAAATCATCGATTCGTGGGGCCACATAAAAGATTTGGCCTCCACGATGTTTTTCCCGCAAGATGGCTTCACGAATCCCCTCGGGTTCAAATGGACAGATAAACGTCCGGACCGCCAGGCGATCTACGGGCGGGGTTGTTATCAAGCTCATTTGGCGAACGCCGGATAGAGCCATTTGCAGGGTGCGCGGAATCGGGGTTGCTGTTAAGGTAAGAACGTGAACGTTATGTTTTAAGTCTTTTAATTTTTCTTTTTGCGCGACACCAAAACGTTGCTCCTCATCAATAATGATCAATCCCGGATCGTGAAATTTAAGACTTTTGGCGAGTAAGGCATGGGTCCCAATGACAATGTCAATGGATCCATCGGCCAACCCCTCTTTCACTTTCTTTGTCTGAGAGGGGCTCACCAAGCGTGAGAGCTGGGCGACTTGGATCCCGAAACCGGAAAACCGATCTTGAAAGCTTTGGGCATGCTGACGGGCGAGTAATGTCGTAGGTGCAATGACAAGAACCTGTTTCCGATTGCTGGCAACAAGAAACGCGGCCCTTAAGGCGACCTCTGTTTTTCCGAATCCCACATCGCCACAAATGAGGCGCTCCATGGGACGTCCGGTTTGAAGGTCCGCGAAAACATCGGCAATGGCTCGATCCTGATCATCGGTCTCTGTAAATGGAAAACGATGGGTAAAGTCTTGGTAGGCCCCATCTTGGAGGGGGAAGGAGGGGGCGGGCCTGACTTCTCGCTGGGCTGCAAGCTTCATAAGTCCATCGGCCATGTCTTTTAAGCGATTCTTGACCCGGGCTTTTCGTGTTTGCCAGGCTGAACTTCCAAGCCGATCGAGGCTTGCATGGGACATGTCGGAGCCATAGCGTGATAACATATCAATGTTTTCGACCGGAACAAAGAGTTTATCCCCACCCTCATAAATAATTTTTAAGCAATCATGGGCGCCTTGGCCCACGTCGAGGGTTTCCAGGGCTGCAAAGCGTCCAATGCCGTGATTGTCATGCACAACAAAGTCCCCGGATTCAAGGGCGGAGGCCTCTTGGATCAGCAGATCAGCCCTTCGCGATTTTTTCGGAACCTTGCCGAATCTTTCGCCAAAAATATCCTTTTCGACAATATAGCAATACTGGTCATTTTCAAACGAATGGGTATGGCCGAAAAGGGACAAGCCAACACAGGATCTAAGGCTGGGCGTGAGGGACTCTTCGGTCGTAAGATCTTGATAAGGAATGTCCTGATCCTGTAATATCTTTTTCACTCGTTCTTTTGCCCCCAAGGACCCAAGATCCAAAACAACCGTTTTTTTGTGTGATTTCCGTTTTAAATCCTGTAACTTTTCGGGAACAGTCCCCGTTTTGTCGACCAAGACGCGTGTGGTGTTTATATCTAAGGCTTGGGAACAAGGCTTTGAGTAGGGAGATAAAGAGATCATCCCCCTTTCTTCACACTGTTGAATCACTTCGGTCAGGGAAAGGTACAATTTCTCCGGAGGAAGGGGACGATAGGTTGCCTGTTTATCGTCCTGGGAACGTCGCGAATAATAATCGTTAATATTTTCCCAGCGGTCCTGAAGAATCTTGGTGCATGCCTCAGGCCAAACAATGTAAGCATCAGGGACATAATCAAAAAGAGTCTCAACCCTTGGAAAGAAAAAGGGCAACCAATGTTCAAGACCTTGTGGCGAGATTCCTGCCGAAATCTCTTGATAAAGCGGGTCATCTTGGGCTTTGGAACCTCGGAAAGCCCGATAATTTTGGCGAAAAGTATGAAGTGTCTCGGGGGTGAGAATGACCTCGCTTTTCGGCAGAAGTTGAACATGGGACACCGGGTCTAGGGATCGTTGATCAAGGGGGTCAAACGTCTTGATGACCTCAATCTCATCCCCAAAAAAATCCAGACGAAAGGGATGATGGGATCCGGCGGGGAAAATATCGATTAAGCTTCCTCGAACGGCATACTCGCCATTCTCACGGACGGTTTGCACACGATGGTAGGCATTGTTTTGCAGATATGTGCCCACGCGTTCCGGAGCATACGTAGCTTGGGTCTTTAATGTAAGCCCCCGTGGCTTTAAAAATTCCCGTGGGGGAAGTTTTTGGCATAGGGCATCGGGGGTCGTGATAAGAGTCGTTTGGGTGTTCGCGGAGTTGATCAGATGATACAGGGTCTTGAGACGCACGCTTTCAATATCGGGCTTGGGGCTGCTTCGGTCGTAGGGAAGACAATCCCAAGCCGGGAAGGGCAAAATGGAATCATCCGGAAGCAACGCTTTCATGTTTTTTTCAAGCTGCAAAGCCTTGTGGGCATCTTCGGCAACAAAAATCAGTGGTTTTTTGTGAAGGAGTGCTCTTTGAACCAGAAAGGGATAAAGTCCTTCCGGGCATTGGGTCATATTCAGAGTTTGCCCCCGTGAAGGGGGCGAAAAGTCAGGAAATATCATCAGGGGCCTGAGACGTTGGCGTGTCCTTTGCCTTCGAATCAGAGTTTGAATCTGTTTCCTTGGCAACCCCCACCATAGCCGGGCGCAGGAGGCGATCGTGAATCTTGTAGCCGGCCTGCATAACCTGTACGACGGTTCCTGGTGCATGTTCTTCCGTAGGAACCTCAAACATCGCCTGGTGAAGGTTGTGATCAAAAGTCTTTTCCATAGGATCAATTTTTTCAATCTTAAATTTTTCGAAAGCCCGATCTAATTCCTTATGGGTCATTTCAAGGCCTTCTAAGATGGTTTTGGTAAATGGATGATCTTTTGTTTTCACAAGGTCGATCGCGCGTTGAAGGTTGTCGACCACCGGAAGGATCGCCTCAACAAACTGACTCATCCCATACTTGAGACTGTCTTCTTTTTCCCTTTCATGGCGTTTGCGCATGTTTTCAATATCCGCCATTGTGCGAATATATTGTTCTTTTAATTGCGCGATGTCCTCTTCAAGTTTGGCTTGAATGTCCGTAACATCGTCTTCGCCATGTTGAATCGCCTCTTCTTCGGGGGGATTGGCATTGGGTTGATCGTTGGTGGGCTGACTCATATCATTTTCTTTACGTGGGTTTGGGTGTTTTGAATCCATTGGTACGGGCTCCTGATAATTACTCCTGGAAAAAAAAACGCATTTCCTGTAAAACAAGGAAGCATTACCGTTACGTTAATGTTTCTTGTGTGTTTTTTCAATGAAAATAAATAGGAGCTCGAATGCGCCCATCAGGACGGAAAGCCGACGAATTAAGAACTGTTACCATAGTCCCGAACTATTGTCCCCAGGCTGAGGGATCGTGTTTTATTTGCGTTGGAGAAACCCATGTGATTTGCACGGCGTCCCTGGAAGATGGTGTCCCTCATTTTTTACGTAACTCCGGTTCAGGGTGGATTACAGCCGAGTATGGTATGCTTCCCCGGGCCACAGCCCAACGAACACAACGAGAGGCCGCACGGGGCAAACAAACCGGAAGAACTGTGGAAATTCAAAGGCTCATTGGGCGGTGCTTGCGCTCGGTTGTGGATTTAAAAGGATTAGGTGAACGCCAAATTAAGATTGATTGTGATGTGATCCGAGCGGATGGGGGAACCCGTACAGCCTCGATTACGGGGGCTTTTGTGGCCATGTACCTTGCTTTACAAAAATTAGTCGAAAAGGGGCACGTCAAAGCCTTGCCCATTACCGATTACATTGCTGCTATCTCCTGCGGACTTTATAAAGGAACCCCAGTATTGGATTTAGACTATCACGAAGATAGCTCCGCCGAGGCCGATGCAAACTTTATCCTTACCCGAGGCGGGAATATCGTTGAAATTCAAGGGACTGCCGAGCACTATCCGTTTTCAAAAAGTCATTTTCATACTCTTTTTGAATATGCAGAAAAAGGCGTCGAACAACTTGTGCAAAATCAGCTGCAGGCTATTTACAGGTCATAATTTGAAAGGATCCCGAATCATGGATGTATTACTAGCCACAGGTAACCCGAGTAAAGTTGAAGAGTACAGATATCTTTTGAAAGGGACCCCTTTAAACTTACGAACATTGCAGGAGTTTTCGGTTCCGGATGTGGAGGAGCCTTTTGAAACCTTCGCCGAAAATGCTCAACTTAAGGCTGAAAATGCGATGAGGCATACGGGATTGCCAACTTTAGCCGATGATTCAGGATTTTGCATTGCCGGGTTGCAGGGAAAACCCGGTGTGAAATCCGCACGGTTTGCTCAAAAACAAGGCGGATTTCATAAGGCGTTTAGGCGTCTTGAAGAAAGTCTAGGGGAGGAACCTTCTTCAGCTTATTTTGTGTGTGCCCTTGCTTTTTCCCAACCACGACAGGAAAGTGTCGTCTTTGTGGGCCAAATTGATGGGGAGGTTGTTTTTCCACCTCGGGGCTCCCAAGGGTTAGGGTATGACCCGATATTTCTTCCCCAGGGGCATCAAAGAACATTTGGCGAAATGTCCATGCCCGAAAAGCACCACAACTCGCACCGCCAAAAAGCGGTCCAGCAGTTCCTGGAGTTTTTCTGCAAATGACCCCTTTAAGTTTATATATGCACTGGCCTTTTTGCGTTTCAAAGTGCCCTTATTGCGATTTCAACAGTCATGTGCGTGAAAACATTGATGAAAGGCAGTGGCAAAAATCCCTTGTGGCTGAGTTGTATCACGCCAAATCGTTAACCCCTAACCATAGGTTGCAAACGATTTTTTTTGGTGGGGGAACCCCTTCATTAATGTCCCCAGAGACCGTCCGGTTGTTGATCACCACAGCGTGTAGCTTATGGCCAACTCAAGACAAAATGGAAGTGTCCCTAGAGGCGAATCCCAATTCTTATGACGCGGTAAAATTCCAAGAATTTGCGGACGCAGGCATCAACCGTTTGTCCTTAGGTATTCAGTCTTTAAACGAGAAAGCTTTGCATACGTTGGGCCGTGCCCACAATGTGGATGATGCCTATCATGCTCTGACATCGGCTCGAAACATTTTTTCGAATTTATCTTTTGACTTGATTTACGCACGTCCTCAACAAACTCGGGAAGAGTGGAAGGCAGAACTTGAGCACGCTTTGCAGTTTCAAGCAGATCATATGTCGTTGTACCAATTAACCATTGAAAAAGGCACAGCTTATTTTACCCTGCATCAAAGAGGCGATCTTGTGATTCCTGATGGGGATGTAGCGGCCGACCTTTATGACCTTACAACAGATCTTATGCGTCAACATGGCTACGATGACTATGAAGTGTCGAATTATGCCAAACCGGGATATGCGTGCCAGCATAATCTCAACTACTGGACCTATCAAGATTATATAGGTGTGGGACCAGGGGCCCATGGGCGGTTTACAATGTCCTGTAAGCATCATCCCCCCCAAAAGGTGGCCCAAAAATGTTTCCGGGCTCCTGAAACGTGGTTGGAAAAAGTTGAAAAAACAGGCCACGGTTTTGAAGATCTGCTGCCGTTATCCACCAAAGAGCAGGTAAAAGAAACCTTGATGATGGGTCTACGCTTAAAGGAAGGTGTTGATATGGCCCCGCTTTCCGCAATGGCGGGTCCGATCCTCAGTCATCGCACCCAGACACTGTTGATAGACGAAGGTGTATTACACAATAATTTTCAGAAAATTATTGTCACACCCAAGGGAAGAAAAATACTGAATTCAGTTTTGAACTATTTATTTAAGGAAATCGATGCAAATAAAAACCTAGGAGACGATTAGACAAAACTATCTCCCAGGTCTTTCTAAGATATTACGATGTGAAAAAGGACTTTAATTTTTTCAGAGTTCCCATCCCAGGGAGGCTTTTTTTCGCTTTATTTTGAATTTTTCTCCAAGCACTTCCTTGACTCAGAAGCTTATTTGTATCTTGAGAGACCACATTTTGATCAAAGCCACATCCGCCTTTTTCTGTGGATCCATAGTGGATCGGAGCCAGAAGAGTTTTTGTAATTCCACTGGTAAAGCTTTTGACTCCCTTAACGACGCCTTGTGTTTTTGATCTTTGCCAAAGGGCATTGAGATCGGTTTTTACTTTTCGTCCCAAGGTCTCTGATGTGTTATCAAGGGCCAAATGACCTGCACTGGCATATCCGGAGTATGATTTTAAACCTGTAAGGAAGTCCTGACCATTTTCCATCATTCCTTGCAAGGCGGTTCCTTTTAGTTTTTTCTGAGCAAAAGGATTCAACACATCGCCAACGTAGGAAAGCACTTGTCCAACTTTTTTCAATGATGCATGGGGCACAAGATCGGCCCAAACATTCTGACGGATCATATTATCCTTTCCGACAAGGTCATGCAGCGCATCAACTGAGTCCACACTAAAGGCACGCGGGGTTGATACAATGTAGCTTTTGAAGTTGTTCGAAACCGAATTGTCATAATCATCGCCATAAATTTGACGTCCAAAATTCGAGGCCAGATCCGCAAAGGCAATTGAGGCCAAGGCCGCGCCTTGGCTATGACCACTCACAAAAAACTCGGTTTCTTTCAAATTATGGCCTGAGTCCTTCAGTTTCCCGATATACCTGTTCAGAGCATCCTTGTAATTGGTTTGACAACTTTTTACGGCATTGCCAAACCCTCTATGTACGGATAGACCTGGAAGGTTAAGCCCAAGGCTATCTGCGGACACAAGTTTTCCATCAAAGTTGGCATCCCAATCTTTGGTGCTTCGAGAGCCATGAAAAACAATCATGAACTTATTTAGTTCGGGGTGGTAGGCGATAAACCCTCGATCATCATTGACATAACCTGTCACGGCACTGCCGGTTTCGCCCTCAAAAACGCTTAGATCCCATCCTTCATCAGACAATTTCTGAAGATGGGTATTCATAACACGGGTCGATTTTTTGAGTTTCCCCTCGTAGGTTTCAACCTTTTTTCGGTACTTCTGACCCTGACCTTGGTTCAGCTTATCCGATGCTTCTTTCAGAGCATCACTGTTCCCTTGAAGCTTCGCAACATGGTAACTGAGGTCCATCATATCTAAAAGTGTTGAACGATGATCTTCAAAACTTTTGCATGTGGTTTTGTTGTTGTCCTTGTCGACGTTCACAAGGGACGAAAGCGATTCCGCTTGATGGGAACGAACTGCTTCGGGCTTAAGCTTCATAATGTCCTGGGTTTGAAAGCTGGACCTTCGAAGCTGTGTGGCTCTGAAAGGTGTCCGAGCTTTGGCAAAGGACGACTGGAAACTTGCGATAGAGAGGATGAGTCCTAAGGCTGTTAATGTGTTTCGCATGTGTGTATCCTACAGATAAATCGGCTTTACTAAAAATTACATAAAGAAAATGTTTGAACTATATACTTATACAATCACACGAAAAAGCCTATTTGTCAAGAAAAAACCTTAAAAAAGCTTTTATTTAATCGTTTTTCAGGAAACTATTGGTAAATTATCTTTTGATTTAACCCATTTGTCAAGTCAGGAAATAGGCTGCAGAAAACAGAATAAAGGATAAGGTTTGAAACAGAACGCGCATCTGCATAAGTTTATTCTGACTTTTTGGGGAGGCCGATGAGCATACCATACCCACCAGTCCAGAAATCATGACCAAAACTGTGGCCCCCAAAGCGAAGATCAGAAGAGCGCCTAAAAAAAATTTCAAAGACATGGTTTCCAAATTGTATTTTGTTAATAAGTCGATTATAGTCCAAAATGAATAAAAAAACAGGCCCTTTTGGGACATATGGGGAAGTTGTTTCTTATTTTTTTTGGCGCTTTTTTCAGCTGCCTTTTAGCGGGGGGGAAGTCCCTTGGGTATGGATCCCCGTTACCACAAGGGTGTTTCCCTCGACATATTGGGTTTTGGGCTTTCCAAAATTTTGCCCTTATCTTTGTCATTGTGTATGTTGTTGATTTTCCTCAGACTCCTTCTCTTTTTTACATTTTCATAGCCGGTGTGTGGGGTCTTTATTCTTTGATGCGAACCTATGGGTCCTTTGATGGGCGCCTGGTGTTTGAGAAAAACCTTACAATGCTCTTAAGATTTGGGGCTTTCTTCGCTGTGGGAATGACCTTGTTCATAGGCCTGTACCTATTTGTAAAATCGGCTAGCTTCTTTTCTATGGTGGGATTGACACCCCTGTATACATCCGCTCAATGGCATCCCTTTACCGGTATGATGGATACCGTTGGGGATTTTGGTGCTTTAAGCTTATTTTGGGGGACCTGTTATATCATGCTTTTAAGCTTGGTCATCGGTGGCCCTAGCGCCCTTATTATTGCAATCTATTTGACTTTCTATGTGTCCCAAAAAAGGCGAAAATACCTCAGTGCTATTTTAGAAATTGCCGCAGGCATTCCGTCGATCGTCTATGGTTTTTTGGCTTTAATATTTGTGTCGCCGACGGTCCAAGATATAGGGTATATCCTAGGTTTAGCGGTCAGTGCTGAAAATGCCCTTGGGATTGCCCTCACCATTAGTTTGATGATCTGCCCCTACATTGCAGCAATGATAACAGAGGTTCTTATGGCCTTGCCAAGGACCTTAAAAGAAGGGGCCGTTGCTTTGGGGTCAACGGATTATGAGACGATTATGAAGGTGATTTTACCGGCAGCCTTTCCCGGCATTTTTTCGGCCTTATTGTTGGGGATATCCCGAGCGATTGGAGAAACAATGATTGTTGTGATGGCCGCCGGGATGGTTGCAAATTTTACCTTAAACCCCTTACAGTCCTTGACCACAGTCACGGTTCAAATTGTCAATCTTTTAACCGGGGATCAAGACTTTACAAAGCCGGCAACGGCGTCTGCTTTTGCTTTGGGGTTTTCTTTGTTTTGTATGACATACTTTTTTAATTACATGTCCTTAAAAGTTGTGAATCACTACAAAAATAAATTCAATCTAAGGTAATCGGATGAATAGGCTTGGAAAGCGGCATAAAAAAAACACTTTTTTTCGTATAGGGTGCCAGTGCGTTTGTTTGGCCTTTGTTGTGCTTTTCACCGGAATTTTTTTAGGGATTTACCTCCAGGGAAAGAATGCATTCTGGCAGTACCGTATTCATTTAACATTGCCGAATGTATCGGCATTGGAAACGTTGCATACCCTTCCTTCCCCCCAAAAGCGGGTCTTTATAAAATCTTTGTTAGGAATCAAAAACCAGGATGTGTACAGTCCGTTTCCCGATCAGTTTTATCTTGACCTGATCCCGGATCAAGATCTTTTTTATATCGGACTTCAAATTCGAAAAAAAAAGCTTACGTCCTTGGCCCTTCCTGTATCAAAAGTGGCGAGACAAGTTTTATACCATCAGATGCCGACATCAAAATCTTTTCAGCAGTTTATGCATCAGCTTATTGAGGATAAGATTATTTCGAGATATTGGAACTGGCGGTTTCTATTTGGTAATGATTCCCATGATGCCAGGTATGCAGGGCTTTGGGGAGCGATTGTGGGGACCGTATTCACCCTTGTTGTGACCTGTATTGGGGTCATTCCTCTGGGTGTGGGGGCGGCCATTTACCTAGAGGAACTGGCGCCTCAGAATCGATGGTACAATTTTTTTGATGTGAACATTAATAACCTTGCGTCCGTGCCTTCGGTTATTTTTGGTATTGTGGGATTGGCAGTGTTTATTAACTTTTTTTCGCTTCCTCGGTCCTCGGCACTGGTTGCGGGGTTAACCCTGTGCATTATGACCTTGCCACAGATTATCGTAGCCAGCCGAGAGGCTTTTCGAGGTGTACCCAAAATGATCCGGGAGGGGGCTCTTGGAATTGGCGCCTCCCCAGTTCAAATTACCTTCCACCATGTCTTGCCAGCTGCATTGCCTGCGTTAACAACGGGGATACTTTTGGGGATTGTTCGCGCTATTGGGGAAAGTGCTCCCCTTTTGATGTTGGGTCTAGTGGTGTTCGTCATTGAAGCTCCTCAAAGTTTTAGTGATCCGACGACAGTTTTACCTATGCAGATCTATAATTGGGCCCGCCAACCGGAATATGGCTTTATTGAAAGGGCGGCAGCTGCTATTTTAGTCTTGCTTCTTATTTTATTCTTGCTAAGCGCAATGGCCATTTGGTTAAGGGAAAAAAGCCGGACAAAACATGGAAAATTTTAAAATTTGCTCCCAAAAGCTTAATTTATTTTATGGACCGAAACAGGTTCTGTTTGACATTAACTTGAAGATGGTCAAAAAAACTGTTACAGCGCTTATCGGTCCTTCGGGATGCGGGAAAAGTAGTTTTTTGCGGTGTATCAATCGTATGAATGATTTGATAGAAAACGTAAAAATCTACGGTCACGTCTTTATCGATGATTGTGACATCTATGCCCGTGCGGTGGACCCGGTGCGGTTACGGTCCCGGGTGGGGATGGTGTTCCAAAAGCCGAATCCTTTCCCAAGATCTATTTATGATAATGTCGCTTATGGACCGAAAATCCATGGATTAGCAAGACATAAAAAAGAACTCGATGCGATTGTGGAAAAGGCTTTGACGAAAGCGGCATTATGGGATGAAGTCAAGGACCGATTGCAGAGTCCGGGGACAGGACTTTCGGGGGGGCAGCAACAACGCCTATGTATTGCGCGCACCATCGCTATAAACCCTGAGGTCATTTTAATGGACGAACCGTGTTCGGCCTTGGATCCGATTGCCACGGCTAGGGTCGAAGAGTTAATCGATGAATTGCGGCAGAAATATACAATTATTATTGTGACCCATAGCCTATCCCAAGCGGCGCGTATTTCCCAAAAAACTGCTTTTTTTCACCTTGGTCAGGTCATCGAGGTCGGTCCCACAGAAGACATTTTCACAAACCCAAAGGAAGGCAAAACTCAGGAATACCTTACAGGTAAATATGGTTAGGAAGAAAGCATGTTAGGACAACATATTGTCAAATCTTATGATAAAGATTTAAAATTTTTAAATGATAAAATTATCTTTATGGGAGAACAAGTTTTTGCCCAGATAGAAAGTGTGTTCAAGGCGGTGAAAGAAAGAGATCATGACCTTGCGCAGAAAGTGATCGATCAAGACCCTATTATTAATGCGCTTGAACATGAAATTGATAATTATGCCGTACGAATTTTAGCCTTAAGACATCCTGTTGCCGAGGACTTAAGGGCTGTCATTTCGGCGTTGAAGATCTCGACCCATCTTGAACGTATTGCGGACTATGCCCGCAACGTGGCAAAAAAATCCCTTGCCCTTGAAAAGGAATCGGTGAATACGGTTCCCACTGGCCCGCTTCAGCGTATGACCAAAACAGTTCTTCAAATGTTAACCCGGTCTTTAAAAGCTTATGTTGATCGGGATCCCGTTCTTGCGCGGGAAATCTGGTACCAGGATGAAGACGTGGATGGAATGTACGTCAGTTATGTACGTGAGTTGTTAACCTATATGATGGAAAATCCCAAAATGATCTCTGCCTGCATTCACTGGTTGTTCATTGCAAAGAACCTCGAACGGGCAGGGGATCATATGACAAACATTTCTGAGGTTATTATTTACCTGATTTCGGGCGAAATTTTTCAGGAAACAAAAGAATGTCCCTAAGGGATTTGCCAAACATTCTTGTAATGGCCTGGCCATTTGTAAGGGGCCACGACGAACACATCAAACCGCATTCTTGAATACCGCGCCTGCTTCATAAACCGAAGAGCCGCTTTCTGAATCCGCTTTTTTTGGGGGGATGTGATAGACGATTTTGCCTTATCTAACGTCGAACGCCACTTGACCTCTACAAAGATAATTTGATTCTTGTGTTGCGCAATAACGTCAATTTCGCCAAAAGGCGTTTTATAACGTGTTTCGAGAATACGGTATCCGTGGAGGCGTAAATACAAGACACATAGTTTCTCTGCGAATCGACCTTTTTGATAGGTTTTCCGATCTGTCGCCATCATTTCATCTTTGGGGACTCGGTATACATTCACAGGTGACCCCACTCCTCGAATTGAGATGTTTTAGGCCCTTTTTTCTCCTGCCTAGGCCTTTCAAGAACAAGCAAGAGTTTTTTTTGCCACTGGCGTTTGTACCAACGGTTTGAAGGGAATTTGCCTTCAAACCACCAAGGGGCCGGTATCGCGTACATGAATTTTCGATATTTACCATCTTTACAAAACCAATCGCCTCTTTGCAATAGCGTCCGGGTAGGCGTTCAGGAGCTTAATGCGTAGATCATTGTCGGTGTGGTCAAAGATGATATCGAGTGTGCCTATTTTAGTAAACTTGCCAAGAAACGTATCAATCAGCTCTTTGGCTTTACTGAAACCAAAGGGGCTTTTTGCCGAAACATTTAATACATAAAGGTGTTTTGGCAAAACGTCGATCAGTTCTTTTAGGAATCCCACTGTTTTATTATCAACCTTCAGACCACCGAGCCTTAAAAGACTGTCGAGGCTTCGCACCTTTTGCACGAAACGATTTTGATCATCGGAACTCAGCCCAGTTTGCATGTGAATCCAACGAATGGCTTTAAACTTATCTAAGACGTCTAGTATTTTCTCATCTGAACCGATGAAATCTATACGGTGAAGTTTTTTGAATGCCAAATTGACGAGGTCCTCCTTATTTGTATCCAGGGCCCAATGAAGAATAGTCTTATTATTATAAATATCAGAATCTATAGCTTTATAAAAAAAGTGGATACAGTTGCTGAGTATCCCGAAAAGCTGATCATCATTGAGTGTCCAATTGCTTTCTCTATCAATGCTTTCCATAATTATGTCTAAAAGTGCATTGTCGGTATGCCCATCGTTTAAGCTCGCTATCTTGGAAATGAGTCTATGGGAAAAACCCTCGAGCTCATATAATGAATTCTGGTATATATACCGTATTACGTTGGTTTTTGACTCCGCAGAATCAAGGTCCATTTTCCACAGTATGTCCAAGGCCTTTTCCGGGGAGAGTCCGTTCAACAAGGATTCGATTTTCTTCTTTCCAAAAATGTAAGGGCGGAAAGCCGGGGTAATCAGATCTGGATCAATGTCTTCGCGCCAATCCGATGTGTTTCTATCTGAATAGTTAACTTGAGAGTGTATAGCTGAATTATATAATGTGATTATCTTTTTATTATTTATGGTAAATGCAATATCTACAAAAGAGTCCTTCAAATCATTGTCCCACTTACCGTCCTGTTCTAAAGAACATTTTACTGTTTTCCCTTCTTGAGATAGAATTTTTGATAAGGCTTCTTCAAGGATTCTCAGGTCGGGCTTTTCCATGGACAGTTGACGGCTGATGCTTTCGTCCTGGGTGCCCATAAGGTGGTCAATCACACGGATAAAGTTAACGACCCCAGTGTTCAACTCATAGAGACGGGTTTTCCTTTCTTTTTGGTATTGTTTTTCTTTGACGTCCTTTGGTTTGCAGTAGTTGACCTTCGGGATTTCCGCAACCGCTGTCCCCCATCGATCATGAGCCTTTTGGGTAAATTGCTTTTGAATGGTATCAAACTCCTTATAAAAACTTTGTAAAAAGCTGTCTTCCTTGAGGGAGGACGTATCAAACCCCTCTTCACCATTGACATAGAAAAGGACATTGAAGACATTTCTCAAAGCCGTTTCGACGCAATCAGAAAAACTGGCTCCGGCTAAGGAGGTCTTGGTTTTGGGATTAAAATAAGCCGATCTATAATTTAACAGCTTTGGCCATTTACTTTCATAAATTTGATACCCTTGGCTTAAAAGAGAGCAGATCTCATCCGCTTCAGAATAGGTTTCACGGGACTCTTCCCGTTTATTCAGGAGTCTTGATTTAAGGCTATCATAGTCCTCAGATGTATATGTATTCTGGAGGTCTGAAGGCGTAAGAGAGCAATCATTCGGTAGTAAAGCTTGGTAAAAGTCGATGATGTCCTGATTTGAAGAGGCGCGATACCAAAAAAATGCAGCTACAGATCGTTCAATAATCTGTGGGGGATACATGGTATCCTTGTGATCATTTTTTAAAGCCTGCATCAGACTTTGGGCAAAAGAGAGGGATTTGTATTCTTTCGATTTTTTTAAAAAATGCAAGGACTCGAGTACATCTTGATTCCCTGATTCAACATTTGATTTTCCAGTCTCTAGTTCTTGAATAATTTGTTGATACTTTTTAAGTTTTTTTTCCAGCTTGGTTGCTTGATTTGCAAGGGTGGATTTATGATTTTTTTTATTTTTCGATGTGACCTTTCCGCTTTCTATATCTTTCGTTAGCTCCTTGAGTGTCTTAGACACACGCTCAAGCGTTTTCCGAGTTTTATTTTCCAGTATTCTTTTGTCCTTCAATTTATCCTCTAAGGACTTTAACTCTTTGTGACGTTCTTTTGCTCCAAGATACACGTCAAATTCTTTGTAATCTGTAGGAAATTTTTGAAAAATAGGTATATGTAAAGTGTTTATGAATACTTTTGCTAATTTTGAAAACCAGTGGGGGTCGTTAAGGTCTATATCTAATGATTTACAGTCTATTTGCCCTTTTAAATGTTGAGCAAAATGGAATTTGAAATCAAATTCATTAAATTTTCTGATGTGGTCATTGGATTTTTTCTCCCAGTGTGCGCCCGGCAATAAAAGGTTAAACACCTTCTTTTCAAAATCCTGCTGATCCTTTTCGGTCTTGGGGCTGTGTTTGAAGTCGATAATGGCTTTTAACATATGGCCCATATCGTCTGCCTTCAGAGAGCTTAAGGGGTCCGATACAGCTTGGTTGGCAACCAAAAAAACCCCATTCGGCGAGGGGTAAAGGCACCTGATCACAGATTCGACGTGATCCTGAGCGCATGTATAAGCATCAATATATGACTGAAGACTTTGCGTGTGGGTCCGGTATTCAGGGTCCCATGTTTTTTGCCCCCCGAAAAAACGTACATTTTCAACCATGAGTCGTTCGGTAAACCGGTGGGAGGGAAGCAAATAATTAGAATTTTGAGGAAGATGGCTTTTTATTTTCGCATCAACCCCCTGATAAAATTCGTGGTTGGATGCCGACAGCGATAGCATGAAACAACAAAGATAGATTAAAAACATTTACAATCACAATATTAAATTTTTTCTATGTATAGACTCTCCCTTTATGTCTGTCAATATTAATCTTTTTTAAGCAGCGAATTATTGAACGGCCGATCCTAAGGTTTTCCTTCGGCCCGAAAGTGATCATAACGGGGTATGACCGGTAGATTCGAGAACAAAGCGCAACGCCCGTATAGGGCAGCGACATGATTGTCTTGCTACAGCTTTGTTGTGTCTGTTTTGCTTTTAAA
>LFIK01000894.1_pt1 | contig 22972 bp, 20 predicted proteins | sample 643401 | NCBI WGS metagenome assembly LFIK01 (sample SAMN03777447, study PRJNA286221) | soda lake metagenome | biome: soda lake; feature: Kulunda steppe; material: water; isolation source: sample T5-Br brine of Lake Tanatar-5 | place: Russia: Kulunda steppe | collected 2010-07
CGCGGTCCCGATGATACCGTGGTCCAGACAGATGCTGCCGATTCCGGCGAGCACGCGATTGAGATGGGTACATCGGAACCGTATTTGGACAAGCATCATGTTGGCGGCCTCAGCGCCGACCACGGACCGAAGCATGAACCCGGGCACGGTCACGATACTGCAGAAACGCAAGGCGGCATCACAAACCGAAATAGCAATCACGCTATTCGCGTACGCGGATGAGCGACCGCTCGCTGCATCAAATTTGCCTTGACGAGGACGGCCCCGTTACCGAAGTCTGGACCCTAAAGAAAACGCGCGTGCCGAAATTCGTCACGGAATCGGTCATCTTTTGCCTTTCGTGGCGAGCTGAGGGGGCACCCAGTCCCATCGGAACATCGCCGATGACCACCCTCCCACACAGAATCGACCGTCCGCAATTATAAAATCTACGGCGCCCAAACCCCCGGCTCCGCAAGCATCGAGCGGGAGCACGAGGGGTGACGCGACCGGAATCCGGCACAACCCCCATTGCGTCCCCGCGCAAGTCGGTGTACCTCTCAACAAAACTTATGGTCGCATTTTGATTCCTTTGTAAACTGAAAGTGACATGCGGGATGTTCTCTGGTGAAACCGACACCGAAGACCTGCACGCTCCGGGACGTTACCATCAAGGAACGGCAGAGGCTTACGGTATCGACGAGGCCCTGTACCTGTGCATCGAAGGGCTGGTCGAGGCCACAGTCGCGCTGAAGCTGGAAGGTGCAAATCCTGCGGGATCGATTAAGCTCAAGACCGCCATTGGACTGATCGAGGCGGCGGAGTGGGAAGGGCGCAACCTTTCGGACTCGGTGCTGATCGAATCGTCGTCGGGCAACCTCGGCATCGCCCTGGCGATGCTGTGCGCGCAGCGTGGATACCGCTTCTGTTGCGTGGTCGATCCCAATACACCCAAGGCCAGCGTGCATCTCATGCGAACGTTCGGCGCCGAGGTGATCTGTATCGAGAAGCGCGATGCACAGGGTGGCTTCCTCGGCAACCGGATCCGTTACATTGAGGAATGCTTGCGGCACGATCCCCGTTACATCTGGCTCAATCAGTACAAGAACCCGGCAGGCCCGGAAATTCATCGCGTCACGACCGGGCCGGCTATCCACGGCGCCTTGCCGAACATCACCCATCTCTTCGTCGGCGCCGGAACAACCGGCACGCTGATGGGGTGCGCAAGCTATTTCAAGGAAAAGCGGCCTGAAACTCGAATCATCGCCGTCGATACCGCAGGATCGATCACCTTCGGGGACATACCCGGGCCACGCTACATACCGGGCATGGGGACCAGCCGGGTGCCCGAGATCTGCGATCCGGGTTTGGTTGATGCCGTTATCCTGATCCCAGAGATCGAAGGCGTTCGCTTTTGCCGCGAGATCGCCCGCAGGAGCGGCTGGCTTCTGGGCGGCTCCACGGGTTCGGTACTTGCCGCCGTGCGCCATCCCTCTCTACAGCTTCCGTCTTCAGCGGTAGTCGCCGCGATCAGTCCCGACTTCGGCGAGCGTTATAGTGACACGATTTACAACAATGAGTGGGTGATTGAAAAATTCGGTCCCGAGGGCTTGAGCTCCCCCGACGGACTATGCGGCCTGAATGTCTATCGCCCCAATTGGCGACGCTCCGAATCGCCCCGGACCAGTCCCGCCGGCACCCGCTTGGCGGTGCAGGATGCAATGGGGAATCATTAGCAATGAGCATGCAGTTCCATCTTGTTCCCGGTGCGGCGGTGTCCAGGCTGATGCGATCACTCGACACGATCTCCATCATACGCGACGCCTATCTCGCCCACGAATACGGCCAGACGATCAACCCCGACAGCTACTTTCTGCGCTTCGACGACCGACCGAGCGATCGGATTATCGCCCTGCCAGCGGCCATTCGTGGCGCATCGCCGGTCTCAGGACTGAAGTGGATCGCGAGCTACCCCGATAACATTCACGAAAACCTGCCCCGCGCATCGGCGGTCCTGATCCTGAATGATTACGAGACGGGCTACCCGCTGGCCTGCCTCGAGGCATCGGAGATCAGCGCCGTTCGGACGGCAGCATCAGCAGTGCTGGCGGCGCGGGTGCTGCTGCCTGGCGATGCAGGCAAGAGCCCTGCCAGCGGAGAGGCTCCAGGACGGCGTATCGGTCGGCTGGGTATTGTTGGTGCCGGAGTGATTGCACGGACCATTGTTGAGACTCTCCACACGGACGGCTGGACTTTCGACGACATCCGCCTCCACGACATGGACGGGCCATCCGCCGCTCATCTCGCGAACTTCCTGGGCACGCGGTTCGATGGAGAGGTTAGTGTGCAGAACAGCGTCGCGGGGACGCTGGCCGGCGCCGACCTCGTGATCCTCGCCACAAGTGCCGGCGTTCCGTATATTGAAGACACCACACTGTTTTCCCCAGGCCAGGTCGTGCTCAATATCTCGCTGCGCGACTTGTCGGCGGATATTGTTCTGCAGGCCTGCAATATCTTCGACGATATCGAGCACTGCATGAAAGCGAACACCTCGCCGCATCTCGCCGAGCAGAAGTCGGGATCGCGTGCCTTCGCCCATGGCACGCTCGCCGGGATCATGCTTGGGACCTGCATGCCGGACCCGTCACGGCCCATCATCTTCTCACCGTTCGGACTCGGGATCCTGGACCTGGCTTTGGGTCAGGCGCTGCTGAGACTCGCCATCGAGACGGGCCAGGTCATCGGCGTCCCGGACTTCTTTCCGCAGTTGCAGCGCTGGCAAAATCCGTAATGAGGTGACTTCCGTGTTGATAATGTCGTTCAAGCCAGGACATGACGGCACCATTGCAGCGCTCGACGCATCGAATGGTCGGTTGCTCTATTCGTACGAGGCTGAGAAAGACAGCTTCCCTAGGTATTCGAGCCTGACACCGACGACCTTTCTGGAAGCGGCCAGACGACTCGACCAGATCCCAGACGTGATAGCCTTCAGCGGATGGTCGAAAACCGGCATGGCGCGCGACAATTCCGAGGCGGCGGGCTATTATGGAATCGGTGCGGGGTCGGAGACTGTCGGGGAGCGCACGATTTTCGGGAAGACCGTGCGTTTCTACTCGTCCACGCACGAACGCTCGCATATCTGGGGCGCCTACGGCATGTCGCCCTTCGCCGACGAAACACCCTGTTACTTGCTTGTCTGGGAAGGCGCGTTGGGCGATTTCTATGAAATCGATGCGCGACGACAGGTGATGCACCTCGGCAAGGTCATGACGACGCCGGGCAACAAGTATTCTTTCCTCTATGCACTCGCCGATCCGGCTTTCAGCCTGCCCAAGGGCCAGTTGCGCAACGAGGATCCGGGTAAGCTGATGGCGCTTTGTGCCTATGGCGAAGCGGGCACCCCTAACAGTGAAGAGCAGGAAATCATCGACTTCCTGCTGCCTCGCGAGGGCATCCTGCGCTCTCTTGCGAAATCGGACATGAGTGCATCGCCCTACTACAACATCGGCGTGACCCATCCGAAGTTCACCACACTCGCAAAGCGTTTTTCGGACGCGATCTTCGAGCGATTCCATGACTTTGCTAAGCGCAATATGCACAAGGGCTACCCGCTGCTGATTTCCGGCGGCTGCGGGCTGAACTGCGAATGGAACCGCCGCTGGATCGAAAGCGGGCTGTTCGAGGATGTCTTCATCCCACCCTGCACCAACGATACCGGGTCAGCAATTGGCACTGCCGTCGATGCGATGCGCCATTTCACCGGCTCGGCCAAGATAAGCTGGAGCGTCTACGCCGGGCAGCCCTTTGTCGATGACCTCTCGGACCAGCCGGAATTGGAGGTGAAGGCGCTCGACGTGTCACACTTGGCGTCGGAGTTGATGGCGGGTAAGATTTTCGGCTGGGTGCAGGGTAATTGCGAGATCGGACCGAGGGCGCTGGGCAACCGCTCAATCATCGCTGCGCCGTTCGACGCGGAGACGCACAAGCGACTTAACGGTATCAAGCGTCGGGAGGGCTTTCGACCGATCGCACCGATCTGCCTGGAAGAAGATGCCGGGCTGCATTTCGACCTCGCCCGACCATCTCCCTACATGCTGCTGTTCCAGCGTGTGCTCAACCCGAAGCTGAAAGCCGTCACCCACGTGGACGGCACCGCGCGAGCGCAGACCGTGACGGCGCGCCAGAATCCCCAGTTTCACCGTCTGCTGAGCGCCTTCAAGGAGAAGAGCGGGGTCGGCGTCTTGTGCAACACCTCCCTAAATTTCAACGGCACCGGTTTCATCAATCGTACCAGCGACCTTTTCACCTACGCCCGCGACACCGGGCTGGACGGGTTCGTCGTCAACGACCGGTTCTACAAGTTCAAGACAGAGCGCCATATGGCCTCGTCAAATTCATAATCAGGCAGCGCGACCATGAAAAAACGTCTCTTGTACGTCTATGCCCCCTCCGGACCACCCATCGATTATGCCCTGCCGATCCTCGCCGAACGCGCGGAGGTCCATTCCCTGCTCGTCCATCAGCCTAACGCACATAACCGCACGGTGATCGAGCGCTACACGCGATCCGTAACCCCGATCGACGCGTTCTACGAAGACAATGTGCCGGAAGCCATCTACCTCGCCGCGAAGGCGCATGAGGTTGACGGGATCCTGACCTTCTCCGAATACATGCTGGAATCGGTGTCTCGTGCCGCAGGGCGTCTCGGGCTGCGTCATGTAGGCCCTAATGTACGCCTGGGGCGCGACAAGCTCGACATGCGCGCGGCGTGGCAGGCGGCAGACGTCTCGCAACCACTGTTTCACGAGGTCTTCACGGCAGAGGATATCGTCGATGCTTGCCGGAGCATCGGGATGCCCTTGCTGATCAAGCCCGCCAATGGCGCGGGTTCGATCGGGCAGCAGGTGGTGACCCGGATCGAGGAGGCCGCGGACCGGCTTGCCGACCTGCAGGACGCCCTGGCACGCGCCTGTCGAGCCGGCAAGATCGACCCCGCGACGAGCGGGCCTACGCGCCTGATCGCAGAGCAGATCATCCTCTCATCGACGCAGGGATGGTACGCTGATCCAACCTGGGGGGATTACCTCAGCGTCGAAGGCCTTGTGCGGGACGGGGTCTATCACCCGCTGGCGATCACCGCCCGGCTGCCGACTATTCCACCCTTCATCGAGGTGTCCAACATTGCCCCCTGCCCCCTCGACGCGCCCCAGAAATCCGTGATCGTTGAGGCGGCGCGCAAAGCGGTCGATGCGCTCGGATTCGAGAATTGCGCAACCCATACGGAGATGAAGCTGATCGCCGGCGGCGAGGTGCAACTCGTGGAGACGGCGGCGCGGATGGGCGGCGTGGCCATCGCGAAGGAACTGGCGGAGGTCTTTGGTATCAACTATGTCGATCTGCTGGCCTGCATACTGCTCGATATCCCTTGCGCGCTACCGGATTTCGAGCCGACCCCCCCATCGGGCGCGGCGGCGTCGCTATCGCTGATCAGTGCCGACGGAGCGGGCCGGCCGTGGCGCAGCGCACGTCTGTTCGCCCCGGCCGAAATCGACTGGGCCGGGCTGGCCGGCGATGACGTGTGCGTGCATGTGGAGCTTTGCCAGTCGATTCCGACCGGCGAGCCCATGCCGCCGATGTTCTCGACCGGAGGCACTTTGACAAATGCCGGGATCGCCTTTGTCACCGCGCCGGACCCGACCACACTGACGCTGGGCCTCAAGAAGATTCTGGCCAATCTCGAACACGCACTTCCGCTGGCAGGTGATGCCAGTGCGTAGCGTCGTATCCCGCCCGACACCGCTTGCCATCTACTGGGTCAGTTGCGCCCTTTTCGGCCTGTCCACCAGTATTTTCGATGCCCTGTACGCGCTGCACCTGCGGGCGCTTGGTCTCGGCGAAGACCAGATCGGGCAGATCTTCGCGGTCGGCTCCGTCGTGATGGCCGGCGTCCTCGTCGCCATGGTGGGCGGACGGTTCGCAGGCTCTGCCGGGCTGATGTTCAAGCTCAGCTCCGGCCTCTTTGCAGGCTGCATGCTGGCCTTCCCCTTGCTGACGGGTTTTCCTGCCCACTTGCTGGTCTTCGCCCTGTGCAGCGCGGGGTCGGCGATCATGCTGAGTACGGGATCGGCGGCGATGCTCGAGCACGTAGCGCCTGATCGACAACGTCATTTCTTCAACTTGTATTTCATCGTATTCCTGTCCTCTTCGGGCTGTGGCACGCTGATCGTGACGGTCGTGGAATACAGCTCGGGGCTGGTGCGCGGCATTGATCTTTACACCGGGTACCTGCTGTTTGCCGGGCTGCTTTCAGTGGCGATGGCGCTGGTACGGCTGCCGATTGGATTCCGAAACCATGCTTCCGAATCGACGGCACCCGGGCAAAGCAGTGCGAAGAACCGGGATCTGATCCGGCAGCTGCGCCCGCATTTCGTCTTCACCTTCATGGCCGCATTCTTCATCGGGGCCAGCGCCGTGCTGTCGATCCGCTTTGCCAACCTTCTGTTCGTCGAGAGGCTGCACCTCGACCTGATGCCGGCGCTGCTGCTGCTTTCGGCGGAGCGCTTCATCTGCCTTGCTGCATTGCTGCTACTGGCGACACGATTCAAGACGGGGAACCTGAACGTGACCTCCGTGGTGCTGCTGGTGTTGTCCGGCGCCTTACTGGCGGCGGCCTCGATAGCATTGATGCCGCTGGTCTTCGGGTTGCTCTACCTCGCGCGGCAAGCAGCCCATTACAGTCAGCAACCGTTGATGGAGCACGTGTCTTTCGAAGGTGTCCCGGAGGCGGCGCGCGCGCATGCGGGATTCGTTCGCCGACTGGGCCTGTTCCTTGGCACTGCTGCAGGCGGCTTTGTCTATGGTGATCTGCTTGCTCAGGGTCATGCCGCCCTCGCCATGCTTTTGGCCGGCGCGGCCGCGCTCGTCGCCGGCGGGCTCTATGCCCTGCGCGAGGCCGGGTTCTTCAAGCCAGATCGCCCACCGACCGCAGTTTGAAACAGGCTCTTTCGAGGGAGTAACGCCATGCAGTCGGCTCATGAACACCTGAAACCGGGCAGCTCGCAGCAGGACAGGTTGCGGCAGTCGCTGCTTTCCATCGACGACCTTGACCGAACGGCCATCGAGAGGCTGCTCTCTCTCTGCCGCGACTTCTCTGCCGACGAAGAGCGGTTCCGGGGGGCGCTCGCTGGTCGGTCAGTCGGCCTCATGTTCAACAAGCCCTCGACGCGGACGCAGGTATCCTTCTGGCGCGCCGCCCGGGACCTCGGGGCGGACGTGATGCCCCTCAACGAGAACCAGATTCAACTCAGCACCGGGGAAACCCATGGCGATACCGGTCGGATTCTTGAACTGTTTCTCGATGCGGTAGTGATGCGCACCAATGGTCCGCTGGCAGAAATGCGTGCGCTGTCGGTCGGGCCAGCGGTCATCAATGCCATGAGCTCCTGTGAGCACCCGACCCAGGCACTTGCGGATTACACGGCCATCCATCGCCGGTTCGCCAGAGTTGAAGGTGTCAGGATCGCCTATTTCGGGGAAGGCAACAACACGGTGACCGCCATGGCAAAGCTGTTCAGCCATGTGCCCGGGTGCCAGCTCGATCTGTACATGCCGCGAGATTACGCGGTCGATCCGGCTGTCGCTGCCCAGACCGCAACGCGGTTCGAAGCCAGTGGCGGACGCCTGCGCTGCCTGCATGATCTTTCCGGTCCGCTATCGAAAGCCGACGTGATCTACTGCACTCGCTGGCGCACCATGGGGGTCGGCCATGCCGACCCGGACTGGCTGAGCCATTTCCTGCCGTTCAAGATGACGCCCGAGCTCTTTGCCAAAGTAGCGGCTGATGGCGGGGTCTTCATGCACGACCTTCCGTCGGTCCGCGAGGAAGACGCCGCCTCGGAAGTTCTCGACGGACCCCGCTCCATCGCCTGGGACCAGGCCTATTGCAAGAAGATCGGTGCGGCAGCGGCCCTGTTGTTCGCATTGGGATAGGACGCCTAGCGGCGGATGATGTCATTTCACATTTTCAGATCGGGAAAGGCCTGTACATGAACCACTCCGGAAAACTCCTGTCATACTGGGATCAGCGCGCCGCAGTGCGAACCAAGACACGCCACTACGACAACTACCGGGACGAGAGTTCGGTTTATTTCTTCAGGCCGAATCTAGTGCCGCTGCTGTCGCACGAGGACTTTCGTAATGCTTCGGAGGATGTAGTGCGCGAGTTACAAATCCTGCAACTTTCGCGCTATCTCTTCAATACCGAGATAATGGAGACCAACGTCATCAACCCGGCGCTGCTGGCTTTACAGCGGCTCGCCGTTGACAGCGAGACCAAGCTGAACGGCTACAAGATCTACACCGACGAGGCCTACCACGCCCTGATGAGCGCCGAAGTGCGTCACAAGCTTCACAAAGAAACGGGAGTCGCCGAAACACCGCTGCCGACCTCGGAAAAGCAGGCCTTCGTGCTGTCCGCCGTCGCAGGGCTCCCCGAGCATCTTCGCGAGGTGGGGCTGGTCGCGGTCGCGGCTGTCAACGAGACCCTTATCTCGGCCAACCTGTCACAGGCGAATGATGCCGGGCTGGTACCGGCGGTGCGCGAGATGATCGCGCATCATGCCGAAGATGAGGCCGTCCACCACGTTTTCTTCTCCGACGTCTTCGCCCAGCTCTGGCCTAGACTGGAGTTGGACGACCAGCGGGAGCTGGCGCCGGTAGTGGCGCTGGCAATGCAATCCTTTCTGGAGAATGACGCCAGCTCCATTGCCTGTGACCTGGAGAGATTCGGCTATTCCCGAAGCGAGGCGCTGACTATCGCCGGGGAGAGCATCATCTCCGCCGGCAACTTGTCGCAACCGCTGAACGGTACGATCAAGATGCTGGCCCGAAGTGATGCGCTTGCCATGGTACAGGCGCATTTTCCGACACCCCTGGTGCGGTGACACGACGACGCCGACCGGGATCACGATAACACTCGTTTTAGCAAAATCGATCACGCGCATAAACAAAGGTAACCCTAAATACGTGCGGTCGGCAGCGCGCAAATCCGCAGGCTCTACCCGCTCCGGTCGCGAGCATTCGCAGTGCCTATCATCCAGAAATCCCCTTACCGAATTGAATGGCTCAGGAGAGGCTTTCAGCACCGTCCAGGGCCAGAGACCAGAATCCGTCTCCCTGATGGACTCGATGCCGACCGGTCCCGCCGCAGGACAAAACCATGTTCCATTAGCGCGATTCAACTTCTATGGAAAAACAAGTCCAAGCAGGCGCCCCCTCGAAGCGGCGTGGCAGGTCCGGCCATAGGTGACATGCCGTGCATGAATTCCGCGATATGCATGCGTGACATCCTTGGCAACCATCTTTAGGTTGTCACCCCTGTTCAGGATTGTCCGCGAAATGGCGAGGAGGCAAGGAAATGCGTCAATGGCTGGGGTTACTTGCAATTGCCCTCATGGCCCTGTCACCCGGCGCTCAGGCGCAGGTCGTCCCGGCCGATGGGTTGACGGATAACGGGCGGGTGGCACCGTTTTCTGATATGACGATGTCGGTCGATGAGATCGACGTCAATGTCAGGATGCTGGTTGCCGATCCGGATACCGAAGGCGTGTTGAGACTGGTGCTCCAGCTCACCAACACTGCCGACAGGGATCGGCGGATCCTCTTCACAGGCCCGAGGACCACGTTGATCGACGATTTCGGCAATGTGCTCAGGGCCACCTCCACCGTCGGCGTCGAGAGCTGCATCAGAAACAGAAGATGGGAAAACAGCATTGGTTGGTGCGGATCACAGCGCGGCAATATCGCCACAAGGCTGGCCCCGAACATCCCGGTCACCGTTGCCATACGCTTTGCACCCGGAGACAGCTACTCCCGAGATCTCGCAGCGCATAGCACGACCGCGTCCCTGCGTTCGCGCATCGCGCATTACGCGAACGACCTCTCGGACGGCAAGACGGCGGATATCATCATCAACGATCTCCCCTTCCCGCGCTGAGCGTGCGTCGTGCTCAATACGGAATGCGGTCGGGCTTGTTGAGCCAGGCCTCGAATACGGCTTTCGCATCAGGGCTCGGATGATGCTCGATGGGCAGGCTGCGCTCCTGCGGCGCTTTCGGGATCTCGTCGTAGAGGAACGAATCGTCAAAGCCGATCGCCGCCGCTTCGTCGCGGGTATTGGCGTAGACGATGCGCGATACCCGCGCCCAATAGGCCGAGGCGAGGCACATCGGGCAGGGCTCGCAGCTGGTATAGAGCACGGCGCCCTTCAGCGAGAAATCGCCCACGGCCTGGCAGGCGCGGCGGATCGCGACGACTTCCGCATGCGCGGTCGGGTCGTTGGCCGAGGTGACCTGGTTCCAGCCCTCCGCGAGAACCTCCCCGTCGCGAACGATCACCGCGCCGAAGGGACCGCCGGCGCCCTCATGCATATGCTCGCGTGACAGGCGCACGGCATGGGCGAGAAAGCGGGCATCGTCTTCGTCACGCATGGTCGGTATTCTCCTGCGCCGCCACGGCCTCACGCCGGGCCAGCAATTGCGCTGCCGTAGCGGCGGCGATGATGGCGGGATCCTTGTCCGCAATGCCCGCGATCCCGATGGGGCAGGCAAGCTGCGCGATTCGCCCTTCTGCGATACCGAGTTCGCGATAGCGCTTTTCGAAACGCGCCCGTTTCGTTGCCGATCCGATCAGACCGACATAGGGCAGATCAGCCCGCGCCAGCGCCGCCGCCGTCACGGCGAGATCGAGGGGATGACTGTGCGTCATGGCAAGAACGAAGGCGCCCCCCGGCGCCCGCGCCACCAGCGGTTCCGGATCGTCGCCATGAACCGGCGTCACATTGGTCGGGATATGCGGCGGGAACGCCCCTTCCCGGCTGTCGCACCAGGTCACCGCGAAGGGCAGCGGCGCGAGCGCCAGAACGAGCGCGCGCCCCACATGGCCGGCACCGAAGAGCCAGACCGGATGGCGCGCCACGCCATATGTCTCGCGCCATGCGCGCGGCGGCGCGACTGTCCTGCGGGCGGGATTCGCCGGGAGTGGATCGAAACTGGTCATGACCTTGCGATGATGGCGCGGATCGCGGCTTCTGGCAAAGCCTGCCGGATGATTTCTTTCTGCATATCCCGATCCGTTATGCCGCAAGCCGTCGCGCCGGTCGCGCATTGCCGCCGGGTCCTCCAGATGCCGGCCCGAGGATTGACTCCGCACGCGCGCTGTGGCCCCTTGCCGCGGTCGGTGCCCAGCAGGGCCTAACAGGGAAACCGGTGTGAGACCGGTGCTGCTCCCGCAACTGTGATCGGCGAGCCCGTCCGAATGCCACTGGTGCGTCACGCACCGGGAAGGCGGACACAAGGTTTCGACCCGAGAGCCAGGAGACCTACCGGCATAATGCAACCCTGATCGACGAGGGCGGGAGTCCTCGCGGGAGAAAAATCGATGACTAAAATCCTCACGGCACTCGTCGCCGCGTTCATGCTCGTCATGCCTGCCAAAGCCCATCATGACGGCGATACCTTCCAGGCCGGCGACATCATCGTCAGCCATCTGTGGACCCATGCGACCAGCTCCACCTCGGACGCGATCGAGGTCTACATGACCATCCTCAATACCGGCACCGAAGCCGACGAGCTGATCGGCGCGACCACGCGCTTCACCGGCCCCGGCAAACTGCAGGCGACGACCTTCCAGGACGGCGCCCTGCGCGTCGTCGAAGCGCCGACCTTCGAGCTCGCACCCGGCCAGGCGGTGAGCTTCCAGCAGGGCGGCATCACGCTCGTCCTGCCCGGCGTGCAGCGCGAGCTGCGCGAAGGCGATCATTTCCATATGACGCTGGAATTCGCCAATGCCGGCGCGGTCACGGTGGATGTCGATGTCGAGGCTCCGGTGAGCGCCGATGATCATGATCACGACCATGATCACGAAGATCACGGCCACAGCCACGATACCGAGAGCTGAGGCTCATTGAACGGAAGTGCGGTGCGGGCGACGCTCGGTTGACATCGCACCGCGCTCCGATAGACCATTGGTAAAGCCGACGGTGCCGCGCTCTCGGGCGCGGCTTTCAAGGGAATGCCGGAAGGATTTGGGGGGCTCGCCCCGCTCGATCTGTGCCGGAGCTGCCCCCGCAACTGTGAACGGCGAGCTTCCAGCGTGAACCACTGGCCCCCGGGCCGGGAAGGAGCTGGCGGCGGTGACCCGTGAGCCAGGAGACCTGCCGTCGCCTGCATTGATGATCGATCCGGGCGGGGTGCACCGGGGGAACTGATCGGCTGACGGGGCGCAGGTCCGTTGCCGAACGCGAAAGCCGGAAGATCCGGCCTTCGAGGTTTGGACACGACACCATGAGCCAGAACGATCCGGGCAGAACTGAGCCCGTTCATCACAGACCCTTTCCCGAGGATGACCGCCCCATCCTGCATGTCTGCCTCACCTGCCGGCAGCGCGATGCCGAGGGGCAGGTGATCGAAACCGGCGAACCGCGCGCCGGTACCCGGCTGCACGACGCGCTCGCCGCGTTTGTGCCGGATGACGCCCCCTTCATTCTGCGCGGCGTCGAATGCCTCTCCAACTGCAAGCGCGCCTGCACCGTCGGGCTGACAAGCCCGACCCGCTGGAGCTATGTCTATGGCGATCTCGACCCGGAAGCGAGCGTCGACGACATCATCGCCGGCGCCACGCTCTATGCCGGCACCGAAGACGGGATCGTGCCCTGGCGCGAACGTCCGCAGATCTTCCGCAAGGGCGTGATCGCCCGCATTCCGCCCTTCCCCACCGCTTCTCTTTCCGCCGCGCCCGCCGTCGCACCGGCCCGCGCCAGCGAGGACCAATCCGCATGAGCAACACGTTCGCACCCTCCGTGGGCAAAACGCCCGTCACCATCATCACCGGCTTTCTCGGCTCGGGAAAGACGACGCTGATCCGCAATCTGATGCAGAACCCGCAGGGCCTGCGCCTTGCCGTGATCGTCAACGAGTTCGGCGATGTCGGCGTGGATGGCGAGATCCTGAAATCCTGCGCCGACGAGAATTGCCCGGCCGATTCGATTCTCGAACTCGCCAATGGCTGCCTCTGCTGCACCGTGGCCGATGATTTCGTGCCCACCATCGAAGCGCTGATGAAGCTGCCGCAAAAGCCCGATCACATCGTCATCGAGACGTCGGGCCTCGCTTTGCCCAAGCCGCTGCTGAAGGCCTTCGACTGGCCGGATCTGCGCTCGCGCATCACCGTGGACGGCGTCATCGCGGTCGCCGATGCCGAAGCCGTCGCCGCCGGTCGCTTCGCCGCGAATCCGCAGGCGGTGGAGGCCCAGCGCCTCGCCGATGAGGGGCTCGATCACGAGACGCCGCTTTCCGAGCTCTTCGAGGACCAGATTTCCTGCGCCGATCTCGTCATCCTGAACAAAGCCGATCTCGTGGATGCGGACGCCATGGCCCGCGCCCGCGCCGTGGTCGAGAAGGAAGCGCCGCGCCCGGTGCCGATCCTCGAAGCGCACGAGGCCGCGCTCGATCCGCGCGTGCTGATCGGGCTCGGCAAGGCGGCGGAGGACGATCTCGCCGCGCGGCCCTCGCATCACGACGATCACGATCACGAGCATGATCACGAGGATTTCGAGAGCATCATCGTCTCCCTCCCCGAGGGGCTCGCGCCGGAGGAGATCGTGGCCCGCGTCGAGCGGCTGGCACGCGAGCAGAACATCCTGCGGGTGAAGGGCTATGTCGCGGTTCCCGGCAAGCCGATGCGGCTGCTCGTCCAGGGCGTCGGCGCGCGGGTGCGCACCCAGTTCGACCGCCCCTGGGCGCCGCAGGAGGAGCGCGCCTCGCGGCTCGTGGTGATCGCCGAGCACGACCATATCAACCGCACGGCGATCGAATCCGTGCTCAACGGCTGAGCGGATATTCGCGATGCATGTGGTCTTTCGCGAAAGCCATGGCCTCGAGGAAGCCGGCGCGCCCCGCGATCTGGGGCAGAGCCCGGCCGATCTCGTCGTCCTGTCTTTCTCCGACAGCGATCTCGGTGCCTTCGCCGCCGCCTGGCGGGCGGGGCGCGAGGGGCTGCCGGGTTTGCGTCTGGCCAATATCGCATCGCTCATCCATCCGCTCTCCGTGGATACCTATTGCGAAAACACCCTGTCGGGGGCGCGCGCGATCCTGATCCGCATTCTCGGCGGGGTGGATTACTGGCCTTACGGGATCGAGCAGATCAGGGCTCTGGCCGAGCGCGAGAATATCGCGCTCGCGATTATTCCGGCGGATGGGCGGCCCGATGAGCGGCTCGATGCCGCCTCGAATCTCCCCGTCTCGACCCTGCGGCGCATCGCGCATTTGTGCGATCAGGGTGGACAGGTCGCCGCCCATGCCGCGCTCGCGCAGCTGGCGCTGGCGGCAGGGCTCTATGCGGATCCGGTGATCGGTGTGAAGGCGATGCCGCCGGTCGGATTCTTCCGTCCCGGCACCGGTATCCTCTGCCCCCTCGCCCTGCCGCGCGCCACCTCGCGCCCGTTCGCTCCGGTGATCTTCTACCGCTCCTTCCTGACCGCAGCCGATACCGGCCCGGTCGAGGCGATGATCGCGGCTCTGGAAGAGCGCGGCTTCGATTCCTTCGGCATCTTCGTGCCGAGCCTCAAGGCCCCCGATGCCGCCGGCTGGCTGCGCCGGCATCTCGCGCGGCTCGCGCCGGACGTGATCATCAACGCCACCGCGTTTTCCGCGCGCACGGATGCCGATGGCGGCACGCCGCTCGACATCGCCGATGCGCCGGTTCTGCAGGTCGCCCTCGCCAATTCCGACCGCAAGGCTTGGAGCGAGGCCGAACGCGGGCTCTCCCCGGCGGATCTCGCCATGCATGTGGTGTTACCGGAAGTCGATGGCCGCATCTTCGCCGGTGTCGTCTCCTTCAAGGAGGAAGAAGCGCGCGACCCCGATCTCGGCTTCGCCCGCCGCGCCCATAATGCCGATCCGGGCCAGATCGCGGCGCTGGCAGAGAAAGCGCATGCGCAAGTCAATCTGCGCCGCAAGCCGCCCGAGAAACGCCGCCTCGCACTCATCCTCTCCACCTATCCCGGTCGTGAGGATCAGCACGCCCATGCGATCGGCCTCGATGCGCCGGCGAGCGCCGTCGGTCTGTATGATCTCCTCGCCGAACACGGCTACGCCACCGGCACGCCCCCCGGCGATGGTAACGCCCTCGTCGCGGCGCTCGGCGAAAGCCGCATCACCTGGCCGCTCGAAGCCTATCGCAAAGCGCTCGCCACCCTGCCGCAGAGCCTGCGCGCGGCGCTCGAGGTGCAATGGGGCGCGCCGGAGGAGGATCCCGATTGCCGCGACGGCGCCTTTCATTTCCGGGCGCTTGCGCATGGCGGGATGATCACCGCGCTCCAGCCCGAGCGCGGCAACAGCGCTGAGCGCGCGCAGGAATATCACGATCTCGCCCGCGCGCCGCGCCATGCCTATGTCGCCTTCTATCTCTGGCTGCGCGCGGAATGCGGCATCGACGCGCTGATCCATCTCGGCGCGCACGGGACGCTGGAATGGCTGCCCGGCAAAGCGGTGGCGCTCAGCGAAGAATGCTGGCCGCAGGCGCTGATCGGGTCGGTGCCGGTGATCTATCCCTTCATCGTCAATGATCCCGGCGAGGCCGCCACCGCGAAGCGGCGCATCGGCGCGCTCACCATCGGCCATATGACGCCGCCCGTGCGCAGCGGCGTGATGCCCGACGCCCTGCACGGGCTGGAGCGTCTGCTCGACGAATATTCCACCGCCGACGGGCTCGACCCGCGCCGCCGCGACCGGCTCGTCGATGCCATCATCGAGGCCGCGCAGGCGACGCAGATCGTCGAGGATCTGCAGATCACGCCTGAAACCTGCAAGCAGGAGGCGATCGCGCGGGTCGACGCCTTCGTCTGCGACATCAAGGAAACGCAATTTACCGACGGGCTCCACGTCTTCGGCAAGGCGGCGCAGGCGCAAGATGACGGCAGCCTCGATCCGCATGCGCTCGCATCCTGCCCCCAATCCGAGCGCGATGCGCTGATCGCGGCGCTGGACGGGCGCTTCGTCGCCCCCGGCCCCGCCGGCTCGCCCTGGCGCGGGCGCCGCGACGTGCTGCCGACGGGGCGCAATCTCTTCGCCGTCGATCCGCGCGCCGTGCCGAGCCGCGCCGCCGTCGAGCAGGGCACGCGCATGGCCGAGACGCTGGTCATGCGCCATCTCCAGGATCACGGCGATTACCCGCAGGGCGTCGTGGTCGATCTGTGGGGCTCGGCCACGATGCGCACTGCCGGCGAGGATTTCGCCATGGCGATGCGGCTGATCGGGGCGCAGCCCGTCTGGGATCACGGCTCGCACCGGATCTCCGGCTTCGAGATCCTCGCCCCCGCCATTCTGGGGCGCCCGCGCATCGCGGTGACCCTGCGCATATCCGGCCTGTTCCGCGACGTCTTCCCCGGTCTCGCCGATCTGTTCGAGCAGGCCGTCGCGGCCCTGCGCAAGCGCGACGAGCCGGATGGCGAGAACCCGTATTACGGCGAAGCCGCAGACGCCGCCCATGTCTACGGCCCCGCGCCGGGGAATTACGGCGCGGGCGTCGCGCATCTCGAGCAGGATTTCTCGCGCGAGACCATCGACAAGGCCGGGCAGGACTGGCTCGCGGCCTCCGCCTTCGCCTATGGCGGCGACAAGGCCGGGCGTTACGACGAGGCCGGGCTCGCCGCGCGCGTGGCGCAGGCTTCAGCCTATGTGCATGCCCATGATCTCGCCGAGAGCGATCTCCTGAGCGCCCCCGATTACGCCCAGCATCAGGGCGGTTTCGCCGCCGCCGCCCGCAGCTTGCGCGGCCCGGATGGCGGTACGCCCGCGCTCTATCATCTCGACACCACCCGCCCCGATCAGACGCGTATCCGCGCCACGCATGAGGAGATCGCGCGGCTGGTGCGCGCGCGGGCGAGCAATCCGCGCTGGCTCGCCGGGCAGATGCGCCACGGCTATCGCGGCGCGGCGGAGATCGCCGCCACGCTCGACCAGATGGCCCGCTTCGCCGCCCTCGCCGAGGTGGTGGCAAGCCATCATTTCGATCTCTATTTCGACGCGACGCTGGGCAACGAGGCCGTGCGCGATTTCCTCGCGAATGCCAATCCGGAGGCTTTGCGCCAGATGCGCAATCGTTTCGAAGCGATGCGCGAATACGGCTACTGGAAGCCCCTGCGCAACAGCGTCATCGCCATGCTCGCGGAAGGTTCGCCTTCGCTCGAAGAGGACGCGCCCGGTTCGCGGCTCGCCTCGTGAGCACGCCCGCACCCGCGCAAGCCTTCTCCCGCAAGGGCTGGTGCCCCGGCGCATGGCGCCCGATGCGCTCCGGCGACGGGCTGATCCTGCGCCTGCGCCCGCCCGGCGGCAGCCTGACCATCGCCGATCTGCGCCGCATTACTGAGGGCGCGACGCACTACGGCAATGGCATCATCGAGATCACCCGCCGCGCGGCGCTCCAGATCCGGGGCATCGCCGATGAGGGTGACGCGGCGCGCCTGCGCGCGGATCTGCAAGTGCATGGCCTCGTCGATGACGATGCGCAGGCGGAAAGCGCGCGGCAGGTGGTGCATGATCCATTGGGCGCCGCCGATATCGGCCTCGCTCTGGAGCGCGTACTCGTCGATGCCGCGCGGAAAGATCCGGCGCTGGCCGCGCTGCCGGCGAAATTCGGCTTCCTGATCGATCTCGGCGCCCCCCGCCACCTCGCCGCCACGCCCGGCGATATCCGTATCGAACGCGCAGATGATGGCGGGCTCTGCCTGCGCGCGGCGGGTTCCGATGAGGCTCTGGCGGTCACGCAGGCGGATGCGGTCACGCATGCCATCGCCCTCGCCCGCGCCTTCGCGCGCCATCCCGCCGTCACCGCCGGGCGCTTTCATCGCATGAAGGCGCTGATGGAAAACGGTGAAGGAGCGGACCTTTATCGCGATGCCGGCCTCGGCCAGCTGCGGCGCACATCCCCCGCCGATCCCGGTGCGCCACCGCGCCCCGGCGCTTCGGAGAACGGCACCCTCGCCGCCCTGCCCTTCGGCCAGATCGGCGCGCAGGCCCTGCATCGCCTCGCCGATCTCATCGACGCCTCGGGCATAGCCCTACGCCTTACCCCCTGGCGCGCGCTCTGGCTCCCCGGTGCCGATCCCGCCCTGATATCAAAGCTCGCCGCGATGGGCTTCATCACCGATCCGGATGATCCGCTGACCGGCATCGATGCCTGCCCCGGCGCGCCGTCCTGCGCCTCCGGCATGATCGAGACCCATGCGCTCGCCCGCGAACTCGCCGCCGCCCTGCCGCGCGCCATGCGCGATCGGGGCGTTCATGTTTCCGGCTGCGGCAAGGGTTGCGCACGCTCCGCGCCGGCGGCACTCACGGTGATCGGCACTGCGCAGGGGCATGATCTGGTGCAAGACGGCACGGTGCGCGATAAACCGGTGGCGCAGGCGCTCGGGCGCGCGGCGCTGATCGCACAATGCCATGCAGCCGCGACGCGGCAATGACGGGAACGGGAATGGGCTACGCATACGAAAAGAACGGCGCGGCAATTTACGAGCGCTCCTTCGCCATCATCCGCGCCGAGGCGGATTTGTCGCGCTTCGATGCGGATGAAGAGAAAGTCGCCGTGCGGATGATCCATGCGAGCGGCATGGTCGATCTCGCGGGCGATATCATCTTCGCCCCCGGCTTTGCGAAAGCGGCCAAGGCGGCCTTGCGGAACGGCGCGCCGATCCTGTGCGATGCGCGCATGGTCTCCGAGGGCGTGACCCGCGCGCGACTTCCCGCAGACAACCCGGTGATCTGCACCCTGCAGGATCCCCGCGTGCCCGATCTCGCCGCGCAGATGGGCACGACCCGTTCTGCGGCGGCGATGGAATTGTGGCGCCCGCATCTCGAAGGCGCCGTCATCGCCATCGGCAACGCGCCCACATCGCTCTTTCGCCTGCTCGAAATGCTCGACAATCCGGCAACGCCCCGCCCCGCCGCGATCATCGGCATCCCGGTCGGCTTCGTCGGCGCGGTGGAATCGAAGGAAGCGCTGATGGCCGATGGCCGCGTCCCCGGCCTGATCGTGCGCGGACGCCGGGGCGGCTCGGCGGTGACCGTCGCGGCGATCAACGCGCTGGCGAGCGAGCGCGAATGAGCGGGACCGGCACGATATATGGCGTCGGCCTCGGCCCCGGCGATCCGGATCTGATGAGCGTCAAGGCGCATCGCCTCGTCACGCAGGCCACGGATATCGCCTATTTCCGCAAGAGCGGGCGCAGGGGCCGCGCGCGGGCGAGCGTCGAGGGGATGTTGCGGGCGGATGTGCGTGAATTTCCGATGGAATACCCCGTCACCACCGAAATTCCCCTCGACGATCCCGCTTACGCCGCGACGCTGAAGGCGTTCTACGCGGAATGCGTCGAAACGCTGCTCGGCATGGCGCGCGCGGGGCGCGATGTGGTGGTGCTCTGCGAGGGTGACCCGTTCTTCTATGGCTCCTTCATGCATCTGCATTCCCGCCTTCTCGGCCATTGCCCGGTCGAGGTGGTGCCCGGCATTACCGGCATGTCAGCCTGCTGGACGGCGACGGGCCAGCCGATCACCTATGGCGACGACACGCTCTGCGTCCTCGCCGGCACCCTCGACGAGGAGAGCCTGGTCGTACGCATGCGCGAGGCCGATGCGCTCGTGGTGATGAAGCTCGGCCGCAACCTTCCCAAGGTGCGTCGCGCGCTGGAGCGGGCGGGCCTCGCGGAGCGCGCTTTCTACGTCGCCTATGGGGCGATGCCGCAGCAGGAGGTGATGCCGCTTGCGCAAAAGCAGAGCGACGATGCGCCGTATTTCTCGATGATCATCGTCCATGGTCAGGGACGGCGGCCATGAGTGACAGCGCGAAAGGTCAAGTCGCCATCATCGGCCTCGGCCCCGGAGCGGAGGGGGCCGTCACGCCGGATGCGCAGGCCGCGCTGAGCGAGGCACAGGATATTATCGGCTACGGCCCCTATGTGGCGCGGGTGCCGCTGCGGCCCGATCAGGAGCGCCATGCTTCGGATAACCGCGTCGAGATCGACCGCGCCCGCCATGCGCTCGATCTCGCAGCAGCAGGCCGTCGCGTCGCCGTGGTCTCCTCCGGCGATCCCGGCGTCTTCGCCATGGCGGCGGCGATCTACGAAGCACTGGAGGCGGATCCCGCGCGCTGGGAGGGCGTTGCGATCACGGTCGTGCCCGGCATCACGGCCATGCTCGCCGCCGCCGCACGGCTCGGCGCGCCGCTCGGGCATGATTTCTGCGCCATCAACCTGTCGGATAATCTCAAACCCTGGGAGCTCGTCGAAAAACGCCTGCGCCATGCCGCGCGCGGCGATTTCGCCATGGCCTTCTACAACCCCTCCTCCCGCTCGCGCCCCTGGCAATTCGCGCGCACGCTGGAGATCCTGCGCGAGGAATGCGGGCCCGATACCGTGATCGTCTTCGCCCGCAACGTCACCCGCGACGACGAGCGCTTCGCCATCACCACGCTTGGCGAGGCAAAGCCCGAACAGGCCGATATGCGCACGTTGGTGATCGTCGGCTCCTCCCTGACGCGGCTGATCCCGCGCGGGCAGGATCGCCCGATCGTCTATACGCCGCGCTGGGCCGGGGCGCCGCCGGAAGGTGCGCCATGATCGAGCCAGTCGATCACCTGCGCCACGCTCCCGACGCGCGCCCGCGCCGGAATCTCCGGACGCGCGATCATGATCACCGGGATTCCGAGGCTGCGCGCCGCCGCGATCTTGGCAAATGCCCCCGCGCCGCCGGAATTCTTGGCCACGATCAGATCGATCGCCCGTTCACGCAGCAGCGCCGCATCACCCTCCATGGTGAAGGGCCCGCGCGCAATGATCGCCACGACCTGCGGCAGCGGCAGCGCCTCGCCGGGCTCGTCGATCAGCCGCAAAGTGTAGCGATGCTGCGGCGCGCGGGCGAAATGATGCAGATGCAGCCGGCCGATGGCGAGGAAGACGTTGCGCGGCGCGGCCTCGCTCTGCGCGAGATATTCCGCCGCGCCTTCCAGATCCGCGACGTCGATCCAGCGATCCGCCTCCGTCGCCTGCCAAGCGGGGCGCTCCAGCGCGACGAGGGGCACGCCGGCCTCATGACAGGCCGCGACGGCGTTGGCGCTCATCTGCGCGGCGAAGGGATGCGTCGCGTCGATTACGGCATCGATCGCCTGGGCTTGCAGATAATCGCGCAGCCCCGCAACGCCGCCGAACCCGCCGACGCGGATCGCCACGGGCTGGGCTTTCGGCTCTGCCACGCGCCCGGCATAGGAGAGCGTCACGCCGAGATCATCGCGCGCAGCGAGTGCCTGCGCCAACGCGCTCGCCTCCCCCGTCCCGCCGAGGAGGAGGATGTTGCGGGGTCGCGCGGATCGTTTTTCGGAGGCGTTCATGCAGCATGACATGCCCGATAACCGCCCCGCCGATCAAGCGGCGTCGTTGCCGCCCCCGATCAGCGTGATCGGGATCGGCGAGGACGGGCTCGCCGGGCTCGGCGCCGGCGCCCGCGCCGCGCTCGATAAAGCCGATATCATCGCCGGCGGCGCGCGCCATCTTGCCTTTCTCGATGCCGATCCGGCACTGGCCGGCAAGCAGCGCCTCGCCTGGGGCACGCCTTTCGCCGCGTCGCTCGAAACCCTGCTCGCGCGCCGCGCGGCGGAGCCGGCCTTGCGCATCGCCATCCTCGTCTCCGGCGATCCGTTCTGGCACGGGGCCGGCGGCAGCCTGATGCGTTATCTGCCGATCGATGCGCTCGATATCCACCCCGCCCCCGCGACCTTCTCCCTCGCCTGCGCCCGGCTCGGCTGGCGGCTGGAGGATTGTGTGACGCTGGGTCTGCACGCCGCGCCGATCCGCCTGCTGCGCCCGCATCTGCATCACGGCGCCAGGCTGATCGTGCTGGTGCGGGACGGTGCCGCCATCACGGAGGCCGCCGCACTCCTTTGCGAAACCGCCTGCGCCGCCTCGCACCTCACCCTGCTCGAACGCCTCGGCGGCCCGCATGAACGCATCCGCAGCCTGCGCGCGGATCAGCCCCTTCCCGACGACATCGCCACCCCGGTCGCCCTCGCCATCACGGTCGAAGCCGCACCCGATGCCGCGCTGATCCCCCGCGCGCCGGGGCTTCCCGATGATTATTTCGCCAATGACGGCCAGCTTACCAAGCGCGAGATCCGCGCGCTGACGCTGTCCGCGCTCGCCCCCCGGCCAGGCGCATTGCTGTGGGATATCGGCGCCGGGGCGGGGTCCGTCGCCATCGAATGGTGCCTTGCTCATCCGCAGAACCGCGCCATCGGCATCGAGGCACGCCCCGACCGGCTGGAGCGCGCGGCGCAGAACGCCCTGACGCTCGGCGTGCCGCATGTCGAATTCCACGCCGGGCGCGCGCCTGACGCCCTCGCTGGATTGGAGCCGCCCGATGCGATCTTCATCGGCGGCGGCGCCTCACGCGCGGGCGTGATCGATGCCGCGCTCGCCGCGCTCAAGCCCGGCGGGCGGCTCGTGATCAACGCGGTGACGCTGGAGACCGAGGCGCTGCTGATCGATCTGCATGCGCGGCTCGGCGGCGAGCTTACTCGCATCGCCATCTCCCGCGTCACCTCCGTCGGCGAGATGCGCGGCTGGCGCGCGGCGATGCCGGTGACGCAATGGTGCTACCGGCGATGACGGGCACGCCCTCCCCCTTCATCATCGGCCTCGGCTTTCGCGGGCAGGCGAACCCTGAGAGCCTCGAAGCCGTTCTCGGTGCAGCCATCGCCGCCGCCATGGCGCAGGCGCCGGGCAATCGCCCGCCCCCCGTTCTCGCGAGCGCGACCGACAAGGCGCAGAGCCCCGCCATGCGCGAACTCGCCACCCGCCACGGCCTCACCATCCTCGGCCTCGACGCGGCGGCGCTCGCCGCGCAGGCGCACAAGGTCACCACCCGCGAGACCAGCGTCACCCGCCTGCCCG
>LFIK01000896.1_pt1 | contig 22957 bp, 19 predicted proteins | sample 643401 | NCBI WGS metagenome assembly LFIK01 (sample SAMN03777447, study PRJNA286221) | soda lake metagenome | biome: soda lake; feature: Kulunda steppe; material: water; isolation source: sample T5-Br brine of Lake Tanatar-5 | place: Russia: Kulunda steppe | collected 2010-07
CCTGCCGTTACGTTGCGGCAGGCCTTTTCCATGGCTAACGTCTTCCTTCGAGACGAATCGCGGGTTCGACGAAAGCTGCGCGGTCCTGCGCTCTTGTCCGGTCGTTTCTGCGAGCGGACGCTTTTCCCTATGCCTCTTCGCTTATGGAGTGAGAATCATGCACGAACTCCCCGCGCCCGGCTTGCTGATCGCAGGGCAATGGGTCGATGCTGCTACTCGCGAAACGATTCCCGTCATCGATCCGAGCCACGGCGAGAGTTTCGGAGAGATCGCGCGCGGCAACGCTGAGGATATCGATGCCGCCGTGCAGGCGGCGCAACAGGCGATGGACGGTCCCTGGGGGCGCATGTGCGCGACGGAGCGCGGGCGTATCCTGCACCGGCTCTCCACCCTGATCGAGCGCGATGCCGACCGGCTGGCGCATCTCGAGGCGCGCGATGTCGGCAAGCCGCTCTCTCAGGCGCGGGCAGATGCGGCGGCCTGCGCGCGCTATTTCGAATTCTACGGCGGCGCCGCCGACAAGGTCCATGGCGACACCATCCCCTATCAGGACGGTTTCGCCGTCATGACCTGGTACGAGCCGCACGGCGTGACCGGGCATATCGTGCCGTGGAATTATCCGATGCAGATCATCGGACGCAGCGTCGGCGCGGCGCTCGCCATGGGCAATGCCTGCGTGGTGAAACCCGGCGAGGACGCCTCGCTCACCGCGCTCGTTCTGGGCGAACTCGCCACCGAGGCGGGATTGCCGGACGGCGCGCTCAACATCGTCACGGGCTATGGCGCGGAAGCCGGGGCGGCGCTCGCCGCGCATCCCGGCGTGGCGCATATCTCCTTCACCGGCAGCGTCGCGACGGGCGCGCTGGTGCAGCAGGCCGCCGGGCGTAACGTGATCCCGGTGACGCTCGAACTCGGGGGCAAGTCCCCGCAGATCGTCTTTGCTGACGCCGATCTCGACGCCGCCCTGCCCTTTCTCGTACGTGCCGCGATCCAGAATGCCGGCCAAACCTGCTCCGCCGGCTCGCGCGTATTGATCGAGCGCCCGATCTTCGACCGCGTCGCCGGCCTGATCGCCGAGCGCTTCAAGGCCCTGCGCGTGGGCGCGGCGCTGACCGATCCCGATATCGGCCCGATCATCAATGAGAAGCAGCGCGCGGGTATTCGCGCCATGGTCGAGGCCGCGCGACAAGCCGGCGCGCCGCTCATCGCCGAGGGCGAGATCGAGCCCACCTCCCCCGGCGGCGGCTACTATGTGCGCCCTGCCCTGTTCGGCCCGGTCGATCCGCAATCCGATCTCGCCCAGCGCGAGGTGTTCGGGCCGGTCCTGGCGCTGATTCCGTTCGAGGATGAAGCGGATGCGATCCGCATTGCCAACGGCACCGATTACGGCCTCGTCGCCGGTGTGTGGACGCGCGATGGCGGGCGGCAGATGCGGCTTGCGCGCAGGCTGAAGGCGGGGCAAGTCTTCGTGAACAATTACGGCGCCGGCGGCGGTGTCGAACTCCCCTTCGGCGGCGTCGGCAAATCCGGCCATGGTCGCGAAAAGGGCTTCGAGGCGCTCTATGGGTTCGCGCATCTCAAGACCGTCGCGGTCAAATACGAGTAGGAATCACGGCATGAGCGATATGCGCGAGGCGATCGTCGCGGCGGCGAAGCGGATGGATGCGGCGGGGTTTGCGCCCAACAAATCCGGCAACGTCTCCACCCGCACCGACGAGGGCATGCTGATCACGCCCTCGGGCCTGCCCTATGCGCGCATGACGCCCGATGATCTCGTCACCATGCGCCTCGACGGGAAAGTGACGGGCGACGGCAAACCCTCCTCTGAATGGCCGTTCCACGCGGCGATCTACGAAGCGCGCCCGGATGCGCAGGCGATCGTGCATACCCACAGCCCCAAGGCGACGGCGCTGGCCTGCGCGCGCAAACCCATCCCCGCCTTCCACTACATGATCGCCTATTGCGGCGGCGCGGATGTGCGCTGCGCCGATTACGCCACCTTCGGCACGCCGGAACTCGCGCAAGCCGTGGTGCGCGGGCTCGAGGGCCGCAAGGCGGTGCTTCTGGCCAATCACGGCGTCGTGGCGCTGGGCGCCACCATCGAGGGCGCCTACAACATCGCAGCCGAGGTCGAGAACCTCGCCGGCGAATACCTCACCATCCTCGCCGCCGGGCTCGACCCGGTGATCCTCGACGAGGCCGAAATGGAGCGCGTCGCGGCGCGGTTTTCCGGCTACGGCAAGGTCGGGTGATCCCGGTCGTCGATGATCTCACCGGAGGGCGCCTTGCCTTCCAGAATACCAGTGAGCACGCGGCGCAGATCGTCCTTGAGGGCGTCGCCCTTGGCGAGCACTTCCTTTCCGCTGAGAAATTCGAGCACGAAGAAATGCGCGATATCGGGCTTGAGAACGGCTTCCGGTCGCCGACTCGCGAGCTTCGCGCGCACGATCGCCTCCTGCATGATCTGGATGGTGCCGATACCGAGCTCGAATCCACCCGGCATCCGCTCGACATCCTCCGTCGGCCCGCCGGCAACATCGATGGCGATGACGTGATCCGCCTTGTCGAAGAGCAGGTCGAAAGGCAGCGGATTGACGATGCCGCCATCGATCAGTGTGCGCCCCTCATGCTGCACCGGCTTCACCACGCCCGGAATGGCCAGTGACCCCGCCACGGCGGGGCGCAATGGCCCCTTGTCGAAGGTCACGCCCTCGCGGCGAAAGAAATCCGTCGTGGCGACGAGCATCGGCGTCTCGAGCTCTTCAAACGTCTCGGGGACACCGTCGGGCCAGTAGATATCGAGCAGCTTTTCGCCATCGAGGGTGAACAGGTTCCCCTCACCCTTGAACACATCGAAAATGCTCGCGGCGCGGGCATCGACGAGCTTGGCCATGGCGCGGGCGCGATCCTTGATCTCGCTGATGAGATGCGCGCGCAATTCCCTGGCCGGAACACCGGCGCAATAGGGCGCGCCGATGATGGCGCCGATCGAGGCGCCGGCGACGATCGAGGGGCGTATCCCCAGCTCGTCGAAGACTTCCAGCATCGGGATATGTGCCAGCCCGCGCGCCCCGCCGGATCCGAGAGCGAGACCGATTGATGGTGTGGACATGTGGGCGCGTCTCCGTGTGGGCTCGTCAATCTGTCGGCGTTTGCAGGAATGGTTCGAGGATGGCGAGCATGTCGCGCGGGTTCTCCTCGGCGAGGAAGTGCCCCGAACTGATGCCGCCACCCTCCGCCCGCGGGGCGAAGCTGTTGCGCCACACATCGAGCGCTGTTTCCGATCCCGGCTCGTCGCTGCCCGAGAGATAGAACTCGCCCCATATCACGCAAGTCTTTGCCAGGATGGTCTTGGCCGAAGCGAGATCCGCCTCGTCCTGTCCGCGATCCGTGGTGGCGCCGGCGCGGTAATCCTCGCAAAAGGCGTGGATGCGCGCGGGATCGTTGGAGGCCTGGCGATAGGCCCTGAGCGCGCGCCGGTCGAAGGCATCGAGCGTGCCGTCCTGCGTCCAGCCGCCCATCAGCTTCTCGAAGAAAGTGGTGGCATCCTTGCCGATCGCCTCTTCCGGCTCGGGTTCGGGGCACGAGAGGAACTCCCAATGCGCGCCGGGTATGGCGCCGGATTCGATACGCTCCCAGACCCGGATTGTCGGCAGGATGTCGATCAGCCCCAGATGCGTCAGCCGGCCGGGATGGTCGAGCGCCAGCCGGTAGCCGACCCGCGCGCCGCGATCATGGCCGACCAGCGCGAAACGCGTATAGCCGAGATCCGACATCACCTTCACCGCGTCGCGGCCCATGGCGCGCTTGGAATAGGTCTCACGCCCGCCATCGCCGCGCGGCGCGCTCGACCAGCCATAGCCACGCAGATCCATGAGTACGACGTGATGGTTCTTCGCGAGCTTTGCCGCCACCCGGTGCCAGCAGACATGCGTCTGCGGAAAGCCGTGCAGCAAAAGAACCGGAGGCCCCTCCCCGCCATGCCGGACGAAGACCTGCCCCTCCTCGGTGGCGAAATAGCCGGATGCGAAGCCGGGAAAGAAGTCGTGTTGATCGCTCATCTCATATCCTGTTCGGGCTGGTGCCTATAGGTAACCAGCTTCGGCGGTGAGGCCAAGCGGGGAGCGGATCCTGATCGGCGCGGGGCTCGGCCTCTTTGGCACCAACACCGTCAGCGCCACCTGCTCGCCCTGATCGCGGCCTCCACGAGCGGGATGAGCGTCAGGCGCTTGCGAGTGCCGCGCACCGGTTGAACGACCGGATGGAAACCATCGCGTTGTCAGGGCCGGCGCATTGCGATCCAGACCGTGTGGCGCACGCCGCGCCGGGAGCGGCTGGCGCGGACCATGTGCGTCGTTACCGCGAAGCCGCACCGGCCCAGCCGTTTCGCGAAGTTCGGGTCGGGCGCGGCCGACCAGACGGCGAGGATACCGCCGGAGGTCAGCTTTGCGCGCGCCGCATGCAATCCCGCCTCCCCGTAAAGCGCACCGTTTTCCGACCTCGTCAAGCCGTCAGGCCCGTTATCGACATCGAGCAGGATTGCGTCGAACGCCTTCCCGGCCTCGCCGATGACGGCGCCGACATCGCCCAACCGCAGCGCGACGCGCGGGTCGCCGAGGCAATCCCCGAACACGGCCTCCATGTGCTGCGTCGCCCAGTCGGCCAGTTCGGGTACGATCTCGGAGACGATCAGGCGTGCATCCGGGGGCGCGACCGCTTGCGCGGCGCGGAGGGTAAAGCCCATGCCGAGCCCGCCGATGAGGATACGCGGCGCGGGCCGCCCGGCCAGCTGGTCGAAAGCAAGGGTCGCGAGCGCCTCCTCCGAGCCGCCGAGGCGGCTGTTCATCAGCTCGTTGCCGCCCTCAAGACGGATGGAGAATTCATCGCCCCGGCGCAGCAGCCTGAGCGTATCCCCCTCGGGCGTTTGCGCCGTGGCCAGCTGTATCCATGGAAGCATGCATTGTCCTCTGCCGTCGAAGCCGGCCCGTGACGTAACCGATCAGGGGGAGCGGGTGAAGGGTCGCGGGCGTCAAGCGCGCGAAACCGGTTTTCTACAGTATACATGATGCACGCGTTGCGTTAGGTGAACCACATCGCACGTTTCGTGCCGACAGACCGCGAAAGGCTGCGGCGTCGATATTCCCCAGATTGGCATTCCATGATCCAAACCTTGTCCCAGGCGCTCGCCGAGCGCGGTTATGACAGCCTCACCCCGGTCCAGGAGGCGGTCACCGACCCCGCTCTGCGCGATGCCGATCTGCTGGTATCGGCCCAGACCGGCTCGGGCAAGACCGTGGGATTCGGGCTGGCGATCGGCCCGACGCTGCTGGACGCGGACGGCATGCTCGGTCCCGCCGGCGCGCCGCAGGCCCTGATCGTGGCTCCCACGCGGGAGCTGGCCTCGCAGGTGACACGCGAGCTCGGCTGGCTCTATGCCAGGGCGGGGGTGCGCATGGCTTCCTGCGTCGGCGGTATGGATATGCGCGACGAGCGCCGCACCCTCGAACGCGGCGCCCATATCGTCGTGGGGACACCGGGCCGCCTGCGCGATCATATCCAGCGCGGCTCCCTCGACATGACCGGATTGCGGGTCATCGTCCTGGACGAGGCGGACGAGATGCTCGATCTCGGGTTTCGCGAAGATCTGGAATTCATGCTGGACAAGGCCCCGCCGGAGCGCCGGACGCTGATGTTCTCGGCGACCGTGCCGCCGATGATCGCCAAGCTGGCCCAGCGTTTCCAGCGCGACGCCGTGCGGGTGAAGACCCAATCCGAGCGAAGCCAGCATGCCGACATCGCCTATCAGGCCCTGCGCGTCGCCGCGCAGGACGCAGAAAACGCCATCATCAATGTACTGCGCTATCACGAGGCGCAGAACGCCATCGTCTTCGCCAATACCCGCGCGATGGTGAGCCGGCTCACCGCCCGCTTTTCAAATCGCGGCTTTGCCGTCGTCAGTCTCTCCGGTGAACTGAGTCAGACGGAGCGCACGCATGCGCTTCAGGCGATGCGCGACGGTCGCGCCCGGGTCTGCGTCGCGACCGATGTCGCGGCCCGCGGCATCGATCTGCCGAATCTCGAACTCGTGATCCATGCCGAGCTCCCGAGCAACGCCGACAGCCTGCTGCATCGCTCGGGTCGCACGGGCCGCGCCGGACGCAAGGGCATTTCCGCCCTGGTGGTTCCGCCGAAGGTGGTGAAGCGCGCGGAGCGTCTGCTGGCGAGCGCCGGCGTCACGGCGGATTGGACCACCGCGCCGGGAGCGGACGAGATCCTGCGCCGCGACGAGGAGCGTCTGCTCGCCGATCCCGCCTGGTCCATGGACGTCACGGAAGACGAAGCCGCCTTCGCGAACCGGCTGCTCGCCCTGTATTCACCGGAGGTGATTGCAGCGGCCTATCTGCGCCAGCATCGCGCCCGGCACTCGGCGCCGGAGGAACTCGTCCCGGTCGATACACGACCAGCCGCGAAGGCGCATGCACGCTTCGGTCCGCGCGTGTGGTTCACCCTGTCGGTCGGGCGCGACCATGGCGCCGAGCCGCGCTGGCTGTTGCCGCTTTTGTGCCGCTCCGGAGGGCTCGACAAGGATGCGATCGGCGCGATCCGCGTCCAGCAATCCGAGACCTGGGTGGAAATCGCCGAGACCAGCGTCGAGAATTTCCTCAACGCCTTGGGAAAAAACGGCAGTCTCGAAAAAGGCGTCACCGCCCGGCGCGCTTCCGGCGGCCCACAGATCGACGCTCCGGCCAAACATCGCAAGGCGCGAAGCTTCGGTAAGTTCGCCGATGCCGGCGCAGCTGGCGCAAGTGGCCCAGGAGCCGACAAGAAGCGGAAAAAGCGTTTCACGCAAGGCGATGGCGAGGCACCGGGTCACCCCGCGAGCAAGAAGAAAGCGGGCAAGGCTGCTGCGGGCAAGGCTGCGGTGGGCAAAGGCGGGACCGGGACCGGTCACCCGTCAAAATCGCGCGGGCGGTAATGCTTCCCGGAGGCCCGTATCGGCCTGTGAGGCGCCCGAAGGAGGCTCGAGAGCGCCCGATCCGACTGCGTCAGGCCGGGCGCTCCGATACCGGTCGCAGACCGGCATGATGCCGTCTTACCGCTCGACCAGTTCCACCCGGCGGTTCTGCGAACGCCCGTCCTCGTCGCGATTGGTCGCGACCGGGGCCATCATGCCCGCGCCGGCGGCCTGGAGGCGGTCATCGTCGATGCCGTGGCGCTGTTCCAGCCAGTCGGACACGGCCTGGGCGCGCGCCAGAGACAGGCTCAGATTGTAATCGAAGGCGCCGACATTGTCGGTATGGCCGACGATGAGCAGTTCGAGCTCTTCGTTTGCGTCGAGGAATTCCGCAATCGTCGCGAGCGCATCGGCTGATTCGTCGATGATCGCGGCGCTGTCGAATTCAAACAGAATATCACGCACCGCAACCCGGCCCTCGGAAACGATATCGGCCTCGATCTCAGCCGCGCTCAGATTGTCGGGATCATGCGCCGCGACGATCTCGTCGCGCTCGGTGGGCTGTTGCGCCGGAGGCTCCGGCGCGGCGATGCCGATGGTCGGCTCCTCGCTCGGCTTCTCGACCACATCCAGCCGCAGCACCGGCGCGCCACCCCGGCGGTTGGGATGGATCAGCACGTTCAGATAGACGTCTTCCTCGGTATGGCTCGCCGCGATGAAGCGCATGTCGTCCTTGTCCCGGGGCCAGCCGTATTCGTGGACGCTCACGCCGCTCGGCCGGCTGCGGTCGAACAGGTCGAAGCGATGGAAACGGCGACCGAGATCGTCGCCGGTAGCGGCGAAATCGATCTCGAAACCGGCCTGTTCGAGGCCCGCACTATAGGCGCGCTTGACTTGGAGCGTGCTGACATCGGGGTTGCGCAGAATGTAGAGCAATTGCGTGTGCTCGCCTTCGAGTTCACGCGCATCGCCGAACTCCCCGTCCTCGCGCGGACCGAAAGTGAGGGTCACGCGATCGAGCTCGGTAAAGTCGTAGGAGAGGATTTCGCTCCCCTCGATCCGCGGCACCATGGGGTGGTCCCCCCAATCCTCGGGATCGGCCTGCGCCGGCAAAGGCGCGAGGGCGAGGCTCGTGAGTGCGGCGATTGAAAGAAGCTGTCCTGAACGTTTTTTCATGGTGATCCGATCTCTCTTTCGGCTGGTCGTCAGTCGGCAGAAACCTGCTCTCTTCTCACCTGCGAAAACCGGAAACCCCGCCGCAAGGCGGCATCCCGGCATCGAGAAGTCGGCGAACGCCCGGTCACGCAATCACGCATGACCCTGCGAAACCGCATGCGAGGCGAACGCCTCAGGAATCGGAAAAAGCTATAGCGTTTAATGGCTTGCGGGGAAACCCCCGGTGTGGGGGTGGTGAGCCGCGTGCAGCTTCATCCCTGCGGCGCCGAGGGAATCCGTGTTCGCGCGAAGCCGACGCGCTTCCTCATCGCAGGCCAGGCTGATGCGCGCACCACCTCTTGATCCGATCGCAGTTCACCCATAAATTAAACCTATCCGGGAAGGTGGAAAGGTTTTTCATGACGGTCGCGAACATGCTTGCTGACATCAAAAGCACCGTTGAGCATCCGCTGACCATCAGCGAAGTGGCTGCGGCCTTCGGTACGAACGCCAAGGCGGTAAACCGGCTGGTCGATAGCGGTGTGATTCCGACCGACTGGGTTGTGAAGCGGAAAGCTTCAGGGAAGGGAAAGCCGGTGCGCCTTCTGACTGCCGAGGCCACGCCCCTGATCGCATTTCTGCTCAGCTCCGGCGATGCTGCCTCGACATCCCTCATCAGGAGCGTGCGATCACAGCTCGTGAGCCTGTCGACAGGGGCCGCAACCACCGAGACGCTGAAAGTCGGCTTTCTTCATGTCGATATGGAGGACATGTGCCGCGCCGCACTGAGCCATCTCAGCGATCTCGCGAAGGCAGAGAAATCCGTTGTGACCGATCCCGAAATTCGCGGCGGCATACCGGTGATCAAGGGCACGCGCATCGGGGTCTACGAGGTTGCGGATCTGTTGAAGGACAGCTCCGTGGATGACGTTCTGGAGAATTTTCCGAGCCTGACGCGCGAGAGCATCGAGAATGCGAGGCTTTACGCGAAGGCGCATCCGCGACCGGGGCGCCCGAGGCGCACAGCGGCGCCGGTCGCACGCCCGGGCTCCCGGGAGGTGAAGCGCATGCGCATCGCCCTGAGGGCGAGCTGAGCGGTGAAGTTCCTGATCGACGAATGTCTTTCGAAGCGCCTCGCGGAGATGGCCCGCGAGGCGGGGTATCCGATGTCGGCGCATCTGTCGGAGCGCGGCATGCTGGGATTGCCGGATTGGGGGCTGCTGGATCGGATTATCGCAGAAGACTGGACCCTCGTGACCCGGAACACGGATGATTTCAGGCCCGGACGTGACAGCCGCTCAAAGGCGCCGGTTTATCTCGGCATCGAGCTCCATGCCGGTCTCGTATGCCTCAATCTGCCCGACGGTACCACGGCCAGGGACCAGCAGAACTGGTTCGCGACGCTGCTGGATCATCTCGGACCACACGCCGACCTGACCAACCGGCTGATCGACATCTACCTTGATGACGAGGGCGGGCTGGAACTGATCGAGCAGGATTTTCCGCATAATTGCCAATGATAAGCGAATTGCGTTGCGTCTGGCAGCGATGTGATGCGCCGACAAGCCCCGGCTTCATCCCATAGACTGGTTTGCGAGCGCGTATACGCGCATGCCCCCCTCACGCACCGGTCGCTGCCCCCTGACCATGCTGGTGACACGGCTGTGCGGTGCGAGCCCGAGCTGCGTGAGCCAGTCGCCCAAACCGTCTTCGGCGTGGATGTCGATCCGCACGACATGCCCGTGAAGCGCCGAGAGATGGGACAGGATCAGGCGGCGGGCATCCTCGGCATTCCCGGCAATGACCGGGCCGACCACGTAACCGAGCCCGAAGCGCCGGGTGATCGCGTAACCGGCAATCCGCCCGCCCCTGTCGATGACGCGCATGTCGCCGACTTTCGCCAGCGCTTCGACTAGCGGCGCGCGGTCCATGCCGGCAGCCTGCGCATCGATGGCCGTGATCGCCGCCAGATCCGCAGCATTCGCCGGGCGGATATCGTCGTGCGATTCCGGGGTGACGGCGATGCGCAGCGGGCCGCGGTGCTGGATCACGCTCCCCAAGGCCACGAAGCCGCGCCGCTCATAGAGCGCCATCCCCTCCGGCGTCGCGTTGAGCAGGAGGTTGCGCCCGCTCGTCGCCGCCAGCAGGCCGTCGAGGAGCCGGGAGCCATGGCCACCACCCTGCAAGGCGGGCGTGACGATGATCATGCCGAGCGTGGCGAAGGATTGCCCGTAACGCCACCACATGGCGGTGCCGATGATCTCATCGCCCCGCGCGAAGACGAGCCCCTCCCCCGTGTCCAGCGCAAACTGCCAATCCTCGGCGCGATAGGGCCAGGCCACCTCCCGCGAAAGCTGCAACGCTCCCGGCAGGTGACGGGGCTCGAATCGCGTCAAGGCGAATGGCGGATCAGTCGCGTCGCTCTTTTGGCGGGTGCTCATCGCAGAAACGCTGCCTCATGTCGGGAAGAGCCTCCAACCTGCGCAGATGCCTGTGGGCAGGCAAGCGGTTTCTGTGCAAGAGACGCTGCGCGCAGGACGCCGGCCATCATCGATCTCCCCACCTTGGCTTTTTGCACTGCAGCGTGTAAGCGATAGCCATATCGTTCGGACCCGGGTGGAATTCCCGGGTGGCTCTTCCGGCCGCCGATCCGCCGGACAAAACGAAAATGAAGAGTTCCCGGGCCGCAGGTCATCGGCCATGCCGGCGGGGACGGAATGTATATGATCTCCTTTGATGCCTATCGCCGGCAATGGACCGGCAATATCCGTGGCGATCTGCTTTCGGGGCTCGTCGTCGCGCTCGCGCTGATCCCGGAGGCGATCGCCTTCTCCATCATTGCCGGGGTCGATCCCAAGGTTGGGCTCTATGCCAGCTTCTCGATCGCCGTGCTCACCGCGATCACGGGCGGACGCCCGGGCATGATCTCGGCTGCGACCGCCGCGACCGCCGTTTTGATGGTCACGCTGGTGCGCGATCACGGGCTCGAATACCTCCTCGCGGCCACCGTGCTGGCGGGCCTGCTCCAGATCGGCGCGGGGCTGGGCGGCCTCGGCTTCGTCATGCGCTATGTCTCGAAATCGGTGATGACCGGCTTCGTCAACGCTCTCGCGATCCTGATCTTCATCGCGCAGCTGCCAGAGCTCGATCCGCGCACGGTGACATGGATTACATTCGTTCTGGTCGCGGGCGGTCTCGCGATCATCTATCTCTTCCCGCTTCTCACGAAGGCGATCCCCTCGCCCCTCGTCACCATCGTCGTGCTGACCGCACTGGCCTGGGCGCTGGAACTGGATGTACGGGTCGTCGGCGATATGGGCGCCCTGCCCGATACGCTGCCCGTCTTCCTGATCCCGGATATCCCGCTCAATCTCGAAACCCTGTGGATCATCCTGCCCTATTCGGTGGCCGTCGCGGTGGTTGGCCTGCTCGAGAGCCTGATGACGCAGAACATCGTGGATGATCTGACGGATACGAGTTCGAACCGCGATCAGGAATGCGTCGGCCAGGGCATCGCCAACACGGCCACGGGCTTTATCGGGGGCATGGCCGGCTGCGCGATGATCGGCCAGTCGATCATCAACGTGAAATCCGGTGGACGCGGCAGGCTGTCATCCTTTGCAGCGGGTGTCATCCTGCTCGTCATGGTGGTGGGTCTCGGCGATCTCGTCAGCATCATTCCGATGCCGGCACTCGTCGCCGTGATGATCATGGTCTCGATCGGAACCTTCTCGTGGTCCTCGATCACCAACCTGCGCAGCCATCCGCGTTCCAGCTCGGTGGTGATGATCGCCACGGTGGTGACGGTGGTCTATACTCACAACCTCGCCATCGGCGTTCTCGTCGGCGTTCTGCTCTCGGGGATCTTCTTCGCCGGCAAGATCGCGCAGCTGTTCCGGGTCACCACGCAGATCAGCCCGGACGGGCGCGTGCGCACCTACCATGTCGAGGGCCAGCTGTTTTACGGATCGGTCGAGGATTTCATGGCGGCCTTCGATTTCAAGGAAGCGCCCGAGCAGGTCGTCATCGATGTCAGCCGCGCCCATATCTGGGACATCTCATCGGTTCAGGCGCTTGACATGGCGGTCCTGAAATTCCGCCGAGACGGTGCCGAGGTGGAGATCCGCGGCATGAACGAAGCATCCGAGACCCTCGTCGACCGGCTGGCGATTCATGACAAGCCGGGCGCGTTGGACAAGCTGATGTCGCACTGAGGGAGGGAAAAACATGACAAACAAAATCATCGCATTGATAGATGGCTCGATCTATTCCCAGAGCGTTTGCGAGCATGCGGCGTGGGTGGCGCAGCGGACCGGTCGCGCGGTCGAATTGCTTCACATTCTCGGTCGTCGCGAGGGGGCGGAGAAAGCCGACCTCTCAGGCTCGATCGCGCTTGGCGCCCGCACGGCTCTGCTCGAGGAACTGACCGAGCTCGACGCCCAACGCGCCCGGCTCGTCTCGCAGCGGGGCCGCGCCATCCTCGAAGATGCGCGCGCGATCCTCGATCGCGCCGGCATCGACGAGATCACCACGCGCCTGCGCCACGGCGATATCGTCGATACGATCGTGGAGCAGGAAGGCGATGCCGGGATGCTGCTGATCGGCAAGCGCGGCGAGGCAGCCGATTTCGCCAGGGGGCATCTCGGTTCCAATCTGGAGCGGGTCGTGCGGGCAAGCACGAAACCGATCCTCGTCGCAGCGCGGGCCTTCAAGCCGATCAACCGCGTGCTGATCGCCTGCGATGGCGGCGCATCCGCCATGCGGGCCGTAAATCATGTCGCGCAAAGCCCGCTCTATAAAGATCTCGCCATCAAAGTGGTCAGCGTCGGCGATCCTTCCGATGCACTTCGCAAGACGCTGGCGGATGCCGCCGACACGCTCAAAGCCGCCGGGCTCGATGTCGAAACCGAGGTGATCGGCGGGCAACCCGAAACCGCCCTCGCCGGGCTCGTGGAGAAGACACCCTTCGACATGGTCGTCATGGGCGCTTACGGCCATTCGCGCATCCGCAGCCTCATCATCGGCTCCACGACCACGGAGATGATCCGCTCCTGCAAGGTCCCGATCGTCCTGATCCGATAGGGCGCTGTCTGGCGGATCACACAATCCGATCCCGCGCCACCGCCCGGTGCTCCTTCAATACCTCGCCCGATTGCGGGTCGACCTCCTTCATCAGGACTTCGTAACCCCAGAGGTCGGCGAGGTGCTGGAGGGTGCGGCGGGCGTTGGTTTCGTCGAGGGGGATGCGGTTGAGGACGTTGTGGTGGACGATCAGGCGGCGGTCGCCGGCGAGATCGACATCGACGATCTGGATATCGGCATCGAGCCAGGCCACGTCATATTGCTTTGCGAGCGCGCGGCGCAGGCGGCGGTAGCCGCGCTCGTCGTGGATGGCATCGACCAGCATGTCCGGCTGGCTGTCGTCGTCGGAGACATGGAAGAGCTTGAATTTCCGCATCAGATGCGGGCTCAGATATTGCAGAATGAAGCTCTCGTCGCGGTAATTCGCCCAGATCTCGCGCAGGATCGGCATGTGATCGCCCACGCCTGCGATATCGGGGAACCAGACGCGGTCTTCCTCGGTGGGCTCGCGGCAGATGCGCTCGATATCCTTCATCATGGCAAAGCCCAGCGCATAGGGGTTGATGCCGGAATAATGCCGCTCGTGGAATTCCGGCTGGTAGACCACGTTGGTGTGCGAGCGCAGGAATTCGAGCATGTCGCCATCACCGATCTGCCCGGTCTCGTGCAGCCGGTTCATGATCTCGTAATGGACATAGGTGGCGCAGCCCTCGTTCATCACCTTGGTCTGGCCCTGCGGATAGAAATACTGCGCGATCAGGCGCACGATGCGCAGGCATTCGCGCTGCCAGGGAGCGAGCTTGGGGCCGCTCTTTTCGAGGAAATACAGCAGGTTCTCCTGCGGCAGCTGCAACAGCGCGCGCCGACGCTCCAGATCGGCATCCTCGCTGCCCGTGCGCTCCTTGACCGGGACCGTGCGCCACAGATCGTTATACATCTGCTCTTCATGCTGACGCCGCTCGCGCTCGCGCTGCTCCTCGCTGCGCAGATCGAGCTGCATCTTGCGCGGATAGCGATGCACCGCCTGGTTCATCAGCGCATGCGCGGCATCGAGGAGCCGCTCTACCGGCCCGTGGCCGTAACGTTCCTCGCATTCGGCGATGTAGGCTTTGGCAAATTCCAGATAATCGAGGATGCCGTCGGCATCGGTCCATTGCTTGAAGAGGTAATTATTCTTGAAGAAGTGGTTATGCCCGAACGCCGCATGCGCGATGACGAGCGTCTGCATCGTCGCGGTGTTTTCCTCCATGACATAGGAGATGCACGGGTTGGAATTGATGACGATCTCGTAGGCGAGCCCGCGCATGCCCTTGCGGTAGGATGCTTCATGCGCGGCGAAATGCTTGCCGAAGGACCAGTGCTTGTAGAACAGCGGCATCCCGATCGAGGAATAGGCGTCGAGCATCTGCTCGGCGGTGATCACCTCGATCTGGTTGGGATAGACGTCGAGGCCGAGCTCACCGATGGCGATCTCCTCGCAGGCATCGTTGATGCGCTGGATGGTCTCGAAATCCCAGTCCGCCCCCTCGAACAGGCGCGGCTTCTCCTGCGTAATGGGGGCTGTCTGCGCGATTTTTCTGCTCATGCGCCGGCTCCCTGCTCTGCACCCTGCCTGCGCTGGAAGAGTTCGCGAAAGACGGGGTAGATGTCGCGGCGGTGGCGGACCTTGCGCATGGCGATCGGCGTGCCGTTCTGGCGCAGCACGTCATAGAGCCGCCACAGATCGCTCTGGCGATAGCCGAAACCCATCGGCGTCGGATCATCCTCGCGGCCCACCTCCAGATAAGCGAAATACTGGCAGGCCGGCAGGATCGCCCCGGTCAGGAGATCCGCCGTGCGCGGATTGTCGGAGGAGGTGTTGTCGCCATCCGAGGCCTGGGCGGCATAGATGTTCCACTCCTCGGGCGGATAGCGCTCGGCCACGACGCGCTGCATCTCCGCAAGCGCCGTCGAGACGATGGTGCCGCCGGTCTCGCGGGAATAAAAAAACGTCTCCTCATCGACTTCCGAGGCTTCGTGCGTGTGGCGGATGAAGACGATCTCGACATGCTTGTAGCGCCGCTTCAGGAAGAGGTAGAGCAGCGTGAAGAAGCGCTTGGCGAGATCCTTCATGTGTTCGGTCATCGAGCCGGACACATCCATCAGGCAGAACATCACCGCCTGCGCCACCGGGCGCGGATAGGGCTCCGAGCGGCGATAGCGCAGGTCGATCGGGTCGATCCAGGGGATCGCCTTGAGGCGCTTGCGCATGCGGGCGAGCTCCTCGCGGGCTTCCAGCAGCCGCTCGGGATCATCCCCCGTGCGCTCCAGCTCCGCGATCTCCGCCTCCAGCGCCGCCGCCGCCTCGGGGCGGGGGCGGCGCAGGGCGATGCGGCGCGAGAGCGAATTGCGCATGGTGCGCGTCAGGGCGAGATTGGCTGGGGAGCCCGTCACCGAGAAACCCGCCCGGCGCCAGCTCACATGTTCGGTGGTGGCGAGCTTGCGCTTGGCAAGATCCGGCAATTCGAGGTCTTCGAGGAAGAGATCGACGAATTCCTCGTGGCTGAGCGCGAAGCGGAACTCGTCCTCGCCCTCCCCGTCCGGGCTGCCCTGGGAACCCCCGCCACCGCCGGACCCCGGTGGTCGCGGAATGGTCTCGCCCTCGACATAATCCTTGTTGCCGGGCAGGACGTAATCGCGCATCCCGCCCTGGGCCGCGCGGTGGAAACGCGGCTCGCGCACACCCTCCCCGGGGATGGAGACCTCGCCGCCGCTCTCGACGTCGCGGATCGAGCGGTCGCGGGTGGTGTCGCGCACCGCACGTTTGACCAAGGCTTTCGCCCGCCTGAGAAAGCGCTGACGATTGGCGAGACTCTTGCCGCCGGGATTGAGGCGGCGATCGACTATGTGCATCCGGTCGCCCCGTTTCGCGAACTTTCCTCTCGGTCAGCCCGCCTGCTTCACACGCATGTACCACTCGACGAGACGGCGGACCTGACGCTCGGTATAGCCGCGCGCGGTCATCCGCTCGACGAACTCACTGTGTTTCTTCTCGCTCTCGCTGTCCTTCTTCGAACCGAAGGAGATCACCGGCAGAAGGTCCTCGACCTGGCTGAACATCCGCCGCTCGATGACTTCGCGGATCTTCTCGTAGGAGGTCCAGGACGGGTTCTTGCCGCCATGGCTCGCCCGCGAACGCAGCGAGAATTTGACCACCTCGTTGCGGAAGTCCTTCGGATTCGCGATGCCCGCGGGCTTTTCGATCTTGGTCAGCTCCTGATTCAGCAGCTCGCGGTTGAGCAACTGCCCGGTATCGGGATCCTTGAAATCCTGATCCTCGATCCAGGCATCCGCGTAATCGACATAGCGGTCGAACAGGTTCTGCCCGTAATCGTGATAGCTCTCCAGATAGGCCTTCTGGATCTCGTTGCCGATGAACTCGGCATAGCGCGGCGCGAGTTCGGCCTTGATGAACTCGATATAGCGCTTCTCCTGCTCGTCCGGCAGCTGTTCGCGCCGCACGGTCTGCTCCAGCACATACATCAGATGCACCGGATCGGCCGCGATCTCGATCGTGTCGTGGTTGTAGGTCGCGGCGAGCACCTTGAAGGCGAAGCGGGTGGAGATGCCGTCCATGCCCTCATCGACCCCGGCCGCATCGCGGTATTCCTGGATCGAGCGGGCGCGCGGATCGACCTCCTTCAGGCTCTCGCCGTCATAGACGCGCATTTTCGAGAACGCGTTGGAATTCTCGTGTTCGCGCAGCCGCGAGAGCACGGCGAAGCGCGCGAGCATTTCGAGCGTGCCCGGCGCGCAGGGCGCCTCGGCCAGCTCCGAGCTGCGGATCAGCTTGTCGTAGATCTGCTGTTCTTCGGTGACGCGCAGGCAATACGGCACCTTGATCACGTAGATCCGGTCGATGAAGGCTTCGTTATTTTTATTGGTCTTGAAGCTCTGCCATTCCGCCTCGTTGGAATGGGCCATGATGATGCCTTGGAAGGGGATCGCGCCGATATTCTCGGTGCCGACGTAATTGCCTTCCTGCGTCGCCGTGAGCAGCGGATGCAGCATCTTGATCGGCGCCTTGAACATCTCGACGAATTCGAGCACGCCCTGATTGGCCCGGTTGAGCCCGCCCGCATAGGAATAGGCGTCGGGATCGTTTTGCGACAACGTCTCCAGCTTGCGGATATCGACCTTGCCGACGAGGGAGGAGATGTCCTGGTTGTTCTCGTCGCCCGGCTCCGTCTTGGCGATGCCGATCTGGCGCAGGCGCGAGGGGTTCACCTTGACCACCTTGAAGCGGGAGATGTCGCCGCCGAACTCGTCGAGCCGCTTGAGCGCCCAGGGGCTCATCAAGCCGGTCAGGCGCCGGCGCGGGATGCCGTAGCGCTCCTCGATCTGCGCGCCCATCCGCTCGGGATCGAACAGGCCGAGCGGGCTCTCGAAGACCGGGCTGATCTCGTTGCCCGCCTTGAGCACGTAGATCGGATGCACTTCCATCAGTGCCTTTAGCCGCTCGGCCAGCGAGGATTTGCCGCCGCCGACGGGGCCGAGCAGGTAGAGGATCTGCTTGCGCTCCTCCAGCCCCTGCGCCGCATGGCGGAAGAACGAGACGATGCGCTCGATCGTCTCCTCCATGCCGTAGAACTCGGCGAAGGCGGGATAGACGCGGATGGTGCGGTTCATGAAGATGCGGCCGAGGCGGGAATCGCGCGAGGTATCGACCATCTCCGGCTCGCCGATCGCCGCCAGGATGCGCTCGGGCGCGCTGGCATACATCATCGGGTCGTCCCGGCAGCCTTCCAGATAGTCGGACAGGGACATTTCCGTTTCGCGCCGCGCTTCGTAGGTGCGGGCGAAGGAGGAGAAGAGGTCGTCGCTCGGATACATGCATCTGCCTCCATCAAGCGTCACATTCCTCAGCTAACCTGCTGATTCACAGACAGGTTGCCCGGCAAATGCGGCAGGAGCCAGATCACATCGCGTCGCAGGCGTCCCTGAAACGGAATCGGCTCCAGACCGATTCGTCTCGAACGAAGAGTGTCGCACGAAATCCGCAAAACGCCATCCGGACCATGGCGGATAAACGGGCGGCACTTGCGCAAAACGCATTTTAAGGTTGCTCAAATTTTACGCGTTTCGCCGAAAGATCGCGATCTTTTCCCAACGAATCGCAACCGGCGCCCGTCGCCCGCAAAGCCAGATTGGAAAATCGTTCGAGCTTGGCTGTTTCGCTTGCGAAATCGCTTGCCCGCGCCGCAAATCCGCCACACCGTGCAGGCACCCGGCCCGCCTCGATCTCCTGCGACAAAGCATCCCCATCATGGCATTCAAAGACGCCCTGCGCCCGGTCCTGGTCCTCCTGATCGCGGTCATCCTGCTGATGACCGGATCGGGGCCACTCGGGACGATTCTCGGCATCCGCATGAATGAGGCGGAGGTGGCGACGCCGATCATCGGCCTCGTCATGGCGGCGTATTTCGGCGGGCTGACGGTCGGTTCGCTGCAGACCTTCCGCATCGTCACGCGCATCGGCCATATCCGCGCCTTCGCCGCCTTCACCGCGATCGTGACGGCGAGTACGCTGGCCTATCCGGTTTATCTCGATCCGATTCCCTGGGCGGTTCTGCGCTTCGTGCAGGGTTTCTGCATGGCGGGCCTGTTCGTCTGTATCGAGAGCTGGCTCAACGACAGCGCCACGACCGAGAATCGCGGCGCGCTGCTGGCAAGCTACATGAGCTGCATGTATCTCGCCCAGTCCGGCGGGCAGTTCATGCTCGGCGTGCCGGATGAGAGCGGCTTCCTGCTCTTCATGATGATGGGTGTGGCGCTCAGCCTCGCCGCCGTGCCGGTGGCGATGACGCGGATGGCGCCGCCGCTTCTGCCGGACATCGCCTCGCTGAGCTTCAAGCGCCTCTACGAGGCCTCCCCGCTCGGGATCTTCGGCTGCATTTCGTCCGGGCTCGTCATCGGCGCGATCTATGCGCTGGCGCCGGTCTATGCCTCGGAAATCGGCTTCGATCTGTCGCAGACGGCGTGGTTCATGAGCGCCATCATCTTCGGCGGCGTGATCCTGCAATGGCCGGTGGGGCGGCTGTCGGATCTGATCGACCGGCGCCTCGTCATCGTCGGGGTGATCGTTGCGGGCGCGCTGGTCTCGGTGGCGATGATCGCCGCGCCGGCGGGCGGCGAGATAGCGCTGTTCATTCTCGGCGCGGTCTTCGGCGGCATCGCCTTCGTGCTCTACCCGCTCTGCGTGGCCCATACCAACGACCACCTCGAACGTGAGGAGCGCATCGCGGCCAGCGGCGGGCTGGTGCTGACCTATTCCGCCGGCGCCACGGTGGGTCCGCTTCTCGCCGCCGGCGTGATGAACCTCGCCGGGCCCGCCGGGTTGTTCCTCTTCACCGCGATTATCGGCTTCCTCTCCGTCGGTTTCGCCGTATGGCGCCTGAAGGCACGCGCGCCGGTGCCCGCCGACCAGCAGGGTCGCTTCCAGACCCTGCCGCGCACGACTCCCGTCGCCGCGCCGCTCTATCCTGAGGCGGAGGAGGATTACGGTGGTTCAGCGCAGAATTGACGTAAACAGACCACCGGACGCACGGATCGCGCATCCGGTGGCCGAAATTTTCCCGAGATTAGAATCTGATAAGGGTCATGGCGCCACCGCTGAGCCCCCGGTCATTGCTATACGATCCGAAAAACCTCAGCCCCACGTTTCCGGGGTCTTCATTGCGAATGGTGAGGTCTCCCGACAGATTCGGATTTCCGCCGAAAATTGCCGGATCGGAGGTGTTCACATTGACGCGAAACGTCGTCGACTCGTCGTGGTTTCCACGAATATAGGCGCCTGTCTGGATCGCGTGGTTGTCCAGGTTGGTTCCTGCCGTGAATCCAATATTGCCATTCCCGAGAGGAAACTCCACCCCACCGGAGACGCGTTGACTCGCGCCAGACCAGTTTGGATCGCTATGCGAAATCTCGACATAGCCGAAGCCCTCACCGATATCGAAGCCCAATTCCGCTCCGATGTCGAAACTTGCGTTTCCATCCCTTTGCCCCTGACGCGCGCCCGCCATATAGATCACATCGCCCTCAGGCGTGATTCTCGTTCTGAAGGAGCCCCCTCCAAAATCGTCCGGGTTGATCGTGAAGCGTACGTCATCAGCGGGCCAGACGTGCTCGAGCGGTTGCCCGGTCTCTGTCCAACCCTCGCCCTCCAGGGGCTCGGCCGGCAAGCTTGTCGCCGGGCGGACATTGAGAACTCCATCATGGGGATTATGCGGCGCGACCACCGGTGGGGCGGGCGTGTATTCCTCAGGATTGAAGCCAGCCATATTGAGGTGGGTCTGCGGTTGATCCGCCACTTCAATGGGGGCGCCATCATGACCATGGGCGAAACTGCGCTGTATTTCAATTGAGGCAGGATCCTCAACCAGCGAAGGCGGCTGGCCTCCGATGGTAAGCGTGCCTGTGTGCTGCACCTCGGGAATTCGATTGCCCTCGGGAACTATGCCGCCTTCCGGGTTGGTTCCGAAATCGGCATCTCCAACATTCCCGCCAATGAACGGATTCTGATTCGGATGAACGACGGGAGTCGGTGCAGAATGAAGATTGAATTGATCACGCGGAACGGTGTCTCCGGTAAAATTCAAATCATTGAAATTCGGCGCATTACCAAAATTATTGATTCCACCACCAATTACAAATGTAACCATGACGATCTCCTATAACCGATAAAGCACTTTCTAATCAAAAAAATCGGAAAAATCAATAAAAATATTAAAACAAACGCAAAACTTATGTTGCTTAATGAATACGCATTGCCGAATTTACGTATATATCTTTGCTTCCCTCATATATTTATGTGGCGGATCGATTTTGAAATTTAGTCTCAGTTTTATTGTCTATCTGAATTGAATATCAATAATAAATACGCGTTATAAAATTATATTAATCCCCATTTGACACGGTTTTAGCTGATCCTTCAAACTGAAAGGGCTGCATCAAAACAATTGTAAACGATACGACCACTCATGAAAATTCCATTATCATCCTCAACAACATTGCGCCAATTCTGATACCTGGGTGGAGGACTGGAAAAGCCTCGATCAATGAATCGATATTGATGCGACGTTTATAGGATCATATTCGGCGCTGAGGCTCCCGTTATTAAAATGCACCCCTGCCATCAGCCGCGCAGAGAAACCCACCGCCGCATTTTGTGGCTGACATCCGGGTGGTTCCCAGCCTTCGCCGTCAATTCCATCGGCTGGCAGACTTGTCGGCGGGGCGGGCGTATAATCTTCGGGATTAAAACCAACCATGTTGAGATAGGTCAGGGTTTCCTCGCCATGAAGAACCGTACTGTCATTGCCCGCCCCATAGCGCCTGCCGACAGATTCAGAATTGGCAGGTTGTTTAAACAAATGCTGAAACTCCTGTTCAACAATAATGCTCACCTCTTCATTGTTGGCAACACTCGGAATTAAGTGGCAAATTTATCCCAAATATTAGCCAAGCGCCATAACAAGATACCTCTAAAATCAAATAATGCTAAAATTATTCAAAACTCGCAAAAATAGTTAAATACCACAAATATACCTTGTGATCCAGTGTCTTGTATTACAGGAGGAGAGCATATGCCCTCCTCCTTCTACTGCAAATTCGATATATTTACCGAAGCCTTATCTGAATCCCGCCTCCGATATTGGTTGCTCCCGTGGCGTCATCATAACCACCGCTGAGACTCAGGCCTAGGTTACCGTCATTCAACCTGAGGCCAACATTACCATCGATCCTGATTGTTGCACCACCTTCCGGATCTGGAATAAAATGGGCATTTACTCCGAACTGAACGTCCCCACCAAAGAGACGGTTTAGCTCCGCTTGAATAGAGAATAAAGTATTCGGGTCATCTGGTGCAAACTGAGCGCTCAGCTTTCCATCGGGTCCAACAATTCCAGCGGCAAACAAGGCTTGCGAAATAGGAGCGGCAGCATAATGCTGCAACGCCTGATTAGCGTCATCTTCTGAGCCCGGCAGCAATTGGAAGGCTGGATCTTGAAGAAGAGCTATATTTTCACGTTGTTCATTACTTAGCCCGCCAGCTATTACAAATTGTTGAGCGAACTCTAGATATGCCCTGCTCTCTTCACCAAACGGGACAGTAAGAGCTGCAATCAACGTTGCGTAAGCAACCGCCACTGATGCTGGGTCGTCACCGCGGATTGTCTGCAATTGCTGGTCAAGCTCAATGGTACCATCTTCAAGCTGTCTCGCGCCCAAAGTCGCGACACCTCTGAGCTCGTATCTGCCGTCAGGCATATGCGGGTTATAGTCTAGCTGAAGCTTGCCTGCTGCAAAAAGTGTTACCGGACTACGAGCGGCATCTGCCGATTCAATTAATGGAAAAGCTCTCATCACCTCAAGGTCAATTGATCCGGCATCAGGCGCGTTAACTGGATCCAGCTGGTCCGGATTGGTGACGGAGGCAATAACATTGAACAAAGTGCGCTGATCAACCTGATAATTGGCTTGCATGGTATGTTCCTCCGCGCCCGGTGTAAATTCGAAAATGGGCTCCCGGAGCCGAGGCCGGGCCGAAGGCGCGCCGAAAACATCGCCGAGATCGAATTCCGCGACATCCCCATTTAAGAACCCGTCTGGAAAGTTGTTGAATCCGTGGAATCATTTGTGATTCTGTGTGTGTCGCCTGATTCTGAGGGAGGCGTCACATGTGGGATAAAGAAGCGCGTGAGCGTTACAGTCGTGTCGGATTGC
>LFIK01000897.1_pt1 | contig 22953 bp, 30 predicted proteins | sample 643401 | NCBI WGS metagenome assembly LFIK01 (sample SAMN03777447, study PRJNA286221) | soda lake metagenome | biome: soda lake; feature: Kulunda steppe; material: water; isolation source: sample T5-Br brine of Lake Tanatar-5 | place: Russia: Kulunda steppe | collected 2010-07
CATACACGCACACACATACACACACACGCACACACACACACAACATTCACAGGCACAGGCACAGGCACAGGCACAGGCACGCACAGGCATGCACAGGCACAGGCACAGGCACAGGCAAACATACGCACAACACAATACACACACTGCACGCACACACGAGTATCCATATGCACACCCACACAAATGCATGTGCCAAAACTGCAAGCAAGCGTACACACGCGTGCAGAAGTGTGGTGCAGCATCAGAGCAGAGGAGACAGGGCACACACAAACAGCTCTTCCTTTACACAGGCCCAGTATGCATATAAGAAAGGGATGTAAATCAAGTACAAAGGTGATGGAGGATGGGTTGGAAAGGCAGTGCTCGACACACAATACAGGCCTACAACAGTTCTTCCCTTGCATCTTTTTCACAACCTAACTGTTGGCAAGCTCACTCACCCATGCCACCCATCATTGCACGAGCCTTCAGTTGCTTACGTCCAAGCATGGCCCTTGAGCGAACAGCAAGGCCATTGTAGGTGCGATTTGCCGGAGCTGCAGCAGGCATAGCCCTCAATAGACAGCTTGCATTCATCATGATTATGAAAAAATTTTGAGTCAATAGATTTTATTCACGGCCCCAAGTGAGTGCGCGATAGTTCACGATCGAATGATTATTTTCAATTTATCTAAAGATTATTCTTTTAATTGAAAGCATGATCCCCCGTGTGTTGGTGTCTTTGTGAGCTTTCAGGGCGCAGGAACAGAACATGAAGATAGAGTTGATTGATTGCACCATGTTTTACAGCTGTGGCCGAAGATCCTTGCGTTTGAAATCTGCCCTTCTGCTTACCTTCCTCTTGCCTACACTGCTTCTCCCTGCCTGCATTAATGCAGGTGGGCAGTGTAAGGGGGACTAACTGAGCGCAATTGATTGCACTGGCATCTCAAGGGCTAAGGCAGGGCTCAGGGCACATTTGACGGCCCAGATCGCGATAGCGATCACCAGGGGGTGGCATCCACATGCCATCTGCACCTGTGCACATGCAGCATGCCTTGAATCAACTTTTATGTGTCAGGATGTTCATTGCTGTTTGGGGTGCCAAGGAGGAAGAGGATGCTCTGCATGGGCGAGATCTACTTGAGCCTTAAACTGGGCACTCAGGCTTCTTTTCGTACACACAGACTCATAGCACAGTTCTTTCTTTAAGTCAAGCAGGATTTTAGGCCTTTTTAGGCTGTGGAAGGGCTTTGTTTTGGATGTGTGCAGTGGATACATGCACATGTCAGTATCTTTTGGCATCTGCACTCATAGATCGAGGCATCAGATGTGTCACACCTTTTGTTTAGGTCTGGCTCAGAGCTTTCATTCCTTCTGTGCATGATTGACAGCTGGGGCAAGCCAGCCAGGAGGGGCTGGTCACGCGCTCCTCTTTGATGACCATATCCTTCTCAAGACGGATTTTAAGGTCTGAGCATGTGTGTTGAAGTGTATGCTGCATATACACTTATGCAATCCACTTTATCACTTTATGCCACTTTATTACTACTTACCATACCTCAAAAAGGCTTCTGTAATTCAAATTTTCAAGTGTGCTAGGAGGGCGTGGTTGAAGCAAGACTAAGCTGGGCCTGCACATGCATAATGAACTGTCCGTAAACTGCAATTGTGACATTGTCTGCTTTTCAACAGAACTTCCCATCTACAGCCCTAACGTTTGAGGCATGGATCAGCACCAGTGATTTCTGCCATGCAGGTGCGCTCACCCAGGTCCCAGTCATGCGAGTTATGCATACACATAGGTAGCTTAGATCCACACATCCTGTGTCGTGCTCGCGCGTTACTTGAGCCTGAATGCTGGGACCTCAAAGCTGGGACTTGTAAGCTGATGCACACGCATGATTCAGGGTATGTGGACCCAAGCCTGGGCCTGAATTCTGGGATTGGAGAGCTTACCTATCAGGACTCAGCTAAGTCCTGACAGGATTGCATGTCCAGAGTGCACGTCCTCCCATCCAGTCAGTGTGATGAAGGACGTGCACTGCAGGACCAACAGAGGACTGAGTACGCCCTCCAGTGCACAGGCAGGACATGCCTGTCAGCGCACCTTCAGACACTGTCCAAGCCAGTCTGTCAGTGCATTGCATGCTGCGCTCATGAAGAACTTTATGTCATATGATAAAGGCTGTATCACCTGTTTATGAGAATTTGCAAGAGCAAGCTGAGGAGGTCTCCTTTGCTGTGTGATGTACATCAGCTTCTCAAGTGAGGCCACGCCTGTGCTTCCATTTTGCACAATGTCCAGTTGACATTTGATGAGCCTGCCAAAACTCTAAGACTCAAATTTGCCTTTTGGTACACCTTCAAGGCAATTGTGTGGTTATGACTGTGTAGTGCTCGTGGCCTGTGGTCATGCATTGACGACACTCGGCAATCTTTGCAGTACTTGCTAAGACCACCTCAAGAGGCGCCCTTACCTGCCTTCGTGACTGGCTGCAGGGACTATCATGTCGTATGCCAAAAACAGCCGGGCCACAGATGAGAGTCAGCGCGTGGCAGACTACAACCATTTTGTCATCTTTGACCCCAGAGTACGCAACCCACTCAAATCAATTGGAGAAAAAACCTGTGTCTATTGAGTCCTTTGATGATCATTGGCATGTAGAGCAATAGCATGCTGGACATGGTGTCAATGCATGCTGGAGACATTCTCAGACGCGCTGGTCCACCTGATTGCCAGACCTACTGCTGGTTACACCACTCCACTTGTGCAGAATCTGCTGGCGTGCCATGACTATGAGTTCATAGACTTAGTACCAGGTATGTTTTGTGCTTTAATGTGTCCACTGATGCAATGCAAAAGAAGCCGTACAAGCACCTGGCCAGTTTAAGTCTTCCCATGTATGGTTCTGAGATCATGTGTGGTTGGTCGACAAGAGTGAGCTTCATGCATGCGGTTGGTTTTTATGCAGATGTTGCTGGGGAGAGCTGCCATGCTGCCTACACTCGAGGAGGCAAAGGCTCTTCTAAGACTGCCAATTTTGTGGAAAGAGGCGGAGACTGGCACCACTTGGCCGTGACTTGGGATAGCCAAGAAGACGGGTTGACAAACATTTACATGGATGGGTTGCTGAGTAAGTGTGTGCATTTGGACAGGGTTGGAGATTGATCATCTCAAGTTGCTGCATGCTGGGCGGCCACTTCTGAGATAGAGATGCGCCCTTGTCCTTTGCAATCCTGCTGCACTGCAAGAAGAATGGCAACAAATGCCAACATTGCTAACTTAATATGTACAGGTCCATTGCTGCAACAGATAGTGGCCTTAGTTAATGCATAACACCGACATTACATATTTGAACATCTTGGATGAGAAAGGCCACCTGGAGCTCACCCTTTTCATAGAATGATATTGATCCTGCTTTTGCTTGCCATAATGGTGCGTGAACCCCAACGCTGTGCCATAAGTCCTCCGTAAGGGACCTAATGAATTTTATGCATACCATAATGAGTAGGTAATGAGCCTTTTGCAGGCATTTTAGCATATTACAACTTAATACAGCATTTTGCATGGCAGACTTGCGGGGGTTACAACGTTTGCATGTGCATGCAGTGGCGAGTGCTGTCACCCATAAGACCCAGCCGCTGGTGCCTGACGGCGCTTTCATGCTTGGTGGGGAGCAGGTGTGTGCAGTTTTGTACAGTGGAGGTTGTAATGGCCATACTATGCAGACAGGGCGATGGGAATGGCCATGCAGTCAGCATCAGAGGTGACCGCAATGGCAAGTTTGCCTGGAGTTGCCTCGCTGCCATCTCTTGCCTACAACATGTTACATTTTATCGGAGCATTCCTCACTTAAAACATGGCGTGCATGATCCAACCAAGCCTGAGGCTTAAATAGCTGTTGTGCCTGTCGAGGCATGCAAATCACGTCTCCTTTTTGATTTGACGTTTCACCTTGATTTTGATAGAAAGTAAGTGAGATTGGGTGAAAGTTAAGCCTCAGGGTTCAAACTTTGTCCACGTCCAAGAATGCCATCACAACATTTGATTGAATCTGGATGCGCAGCTGTGCAAGATTGGTGATTTGACCCATCACAATGTAGGATTGAGTTCTACTTGTCTACATTGCATAAATTCTTGGTTCACCCTGAAACTCAGTGTGTTTGGCGTTTTTGTTTTTCCTGTGGTGCTGCTGATGCAGGATTGCTATGGGGGTTGCACGGATCCGTCTCAAGGGTTTCATGGAAAGATTGACGAGGTGGGCCATAGGATGTAGGTAGTTCTGTGCACACTGCAGTACCTGCAAGTGCAAGTTGAAGGTTGCTTGATCATTAATGACGCCATGTCGACATCTTGTTGTAAGAGGACATTGAACCTGCACGAATAAACTGATGTTCATCCTTAAAACTTTTGAAATGATGTTAGCCATATGTTGCAGCTGCCCTTCAGTTAAGAGACAGACTTTGTTAGAACTAATTGATGTGACTTGTTATCATGCTCCCTGGTAGATAAGGGTGCCCCCAAAAAAGCCTTACTGAAAAAGACATGTTGGCCCTGACCCCAAGCATGCACACATGAGTTTACAATGTAAGATACATGCATAATGGACCCTAAAAGTCTGGAGCCTATTTATTCTCACGATCGTTTCTTTGCGTTGCATGCCTGATGCTGTGAACACAAATCTGTGGTGATTGTCACAACTGATCGCGAGGCTTCAAGCATCACCCACCCACCCTCATGCAGGTCCGCATCTGGAGGACTGCACGCCCACAAAGTGACATTCTGAGGACCATGCGGTGGATAACAGGGCTAGAGCAGCATCCAGACCTCGTAGCGTGGTACAAATTCAATGAGCCAGGTGCATGCCTGATGTATTGGGAGGTGTGAATGCATACCTTGTGGTGCAGTGGCAGGAAAGTGCCCTAAGGAGGAATGGCTCTACTGGTGTGTAGTCTGGCTCAATGGGAACACATTAATGATACCTAATATGTGTGTGGTCTCTATGTCACTTAAGAGCACAAGGCGTGCTCCCCAATGAGTGCTCTTAAGGCTGGAGTGTTTGGCAAATGCATGTTACCTGTATCTAAGCGCTTTTAAAAGTCCACATATTAAGTCTGAGAACGGCATATAGCATACTGGCCACACAGAGAAATTTTGCTTTATCTACTGTTCTTATCGTAAAAACCATGCACTGATGTGTGTGTCAGGCGACAGCACAGACCACGGCCACTTTGTGACTCACACCAAAGCACTGGATGCCAGCGGTCATGGCAATCACCTGGTAAATTCAGTGGCAATCACCTGGTAAATTCACTTCCATTTTGTAAATCACCTGTGAGGTGTAAATCACCTGTGAGGTGTAAATCACCTGGTAAATTCACTTCCATTTTGTGTGTGACATGAATTTGATGAGCAACACGTCCCCTCTTGAACCGCATGCACTCATTGGCTTGGTGGGAGTGCATCCCTTGCTGTGCAGTTCTTAACACCCTCTTTGTTGCATCACTCTTCTAAAGCAACCGGCAAAATGCAGCAAGTGGCGCCACTTATATCTTAACAGCGCACCATTGCATCATTATGCAGCATGACAGTTATGCTGTTCAGTCAATGATAGGCTGTCATGCAACAAGGCAGTTATGTTTTTGTGTCATGCAACATTATGGTTATGCAGTTATCTATGCCACTCGAGTGCCATGCTGTTGTATCATGCAATGTGATTGTTATGCTGTTATGTCATGCAACATGACAGTTATGCTTTTGTTAAAGCGCGTTCACCTCTATTTATCTTCTATTGACCCATCCCGATTACCCAGTTTTCAAATAAAAAAGGGTCCAAGGTTGTCTCATGCAATGTGACAGTTATGCTCTGCTAATTTGCCCACTGCCGTAATTTCCAGGTAATTTTCAAGATCTTGGCTGTGAATTATCGTGTATACACGTCTTATGATTGAACATTCAAACAATTTCAATGCAGAGCCTTGTCACGGAGCCCAAATCCAAGCATATTCATATTCCTGTGCCAGGTGGGGTGTTTAACTCGTTGTGCAACAAATAAAGTCAGCTCTAGTGTTGAGTTATACAACAGCTGTAATAAGGGACAAAAAAAGCACGCCTTTTGTATTGTCATGGGCATCCTGTGAGACTTCTGAAAATTGGATGAAATTCACCCTTATATCTATTCATTGCCTTGAACCTTATACAGGAATATTGCCTGTTCAACCTGATCTTGCTATGCAGGCCAGAAGGGTACAAAGCTCAGCACAGGGATGCTTCAGTTTCGGAACAACTTTGCCCTCCAGAAAGAGGTAAAGCACGCACACATCAGAGGGCGGCAGAGCAAAAGTGAGGTTCTTATCAGAATCTTGGTTAGAATTCGATTTAGATTTAGAGTAAGAATGAGGCACTTGCCAATAAATTGCAGTGATTTGTAAAATATTAAGCAGCCTACCTTGTTCACACACCCGCCAAGCATGTCTAAATGTGTACCAGTCACAGCTTGAAGCATCACACTTAGCGCATAATACAATACCTGCACATTCTTGCACTCATCTCACACATTAAATATACATTATTGCTCATGTGTAGGCTGCCAATATGCCAGGAGGGAGCTTCACAGTTGAGCTGTGGGCGAGGGGGGGAGCTGTGGATCAAGACGCACAGCAGCAGCGTAGCGCAAACCTTTTCAGTTATGCAACTGAGTCAACCAGCCATGGTGAGCCTCTCCTTACAGGTGTATTTGATTTGCGCTGGTAGGTATTTGTTTTACAAGAAATGTTGAATGTTGAACGCAAAGACAAGCCAAGGTGAGCCTTCCCCTCTAAATCAGTGGCGCAATGCAGTCAGCCACAATTGTTCCTCAAGCAATTGATTGGCAAAAAGTCAGCGGTGAGTCTGGGAATGAAATGAAGCCCATGAAATGTGCATGAGTCAACCATACGTTAAAGAATATAACATGTCTGGACTGGATTACATCTCCGTTACAGATGAGAGAAATGCAAATGGTTGTCTCCAAGATTATTTGCAACTGACTGACCACTCCTAAGGGTGGCCTTTATAGGCTCCGTGCATACAATTTGGTAGATCCTTGCATATCACTTGAGCATATGTGCTCTACGCAGGCCACACCTCCTTCATGGATGATGCTGTCCGGATAGAGCGCCTCCTCAGCGAGCAAACGCCCGAGTGGCTTGAGCCCCGCGTGAGCACTGTGGGGGCGATAGCTTTGCACATAAACAGCAATGAACATACTGACTCAGAGGACAGCAGGGCCTGGGTCTACTTTGACGCTAAATGGTGCGTAGCTTGGTGCGGTAAGAGCTGGGCACTGTTGCCGGCTGCCGAGCGCATCAGTGCATTTGCAGGCTTGCTCTCTGAAGCACTGGCCAGTGATGTAAAAGTTTTTTCATCAATCATTGGCAAAGTAGAGCAATGCACTGAGCAGCTCTTATGTGCAATAGCAGCAGCCTATCTTGGGGTGTGGGGCTCATATAATTGAGTGTTGTGCCCCTCACATTGCAAAAGGCACGTACCTATTCCTCAGGGAATTAAAACAACCATTGTGCTGAACAAATCTTCTTGAGATTTTTATGTCTTAGTCAAGGAACTGGGATGCAAAAGTTCCATATGCGTAAGAGAGTAAGCGTCAAGGCTAAGCTGTCAAAAACTGTCTAGTAAGTCCATTGGGGGAGATCTTGCGAAGTTGCACCTTACTTTTGTGTGAGGCCAGGAGTAGCTTGTGTCATTGAAGTGTGGGCATTCTGAGCATGGTTTTGCTGATAAGCTAGGCGCACTGCCTATTTCTCTTTGCACAATGACAATGTGAGGACAGTGCATGCAGAAGCGATATAAGCAGATTGCCAATCATCTGCACTTGAGCAGAGGATGGGACTGACAGTTGCTGCGTGAGCTCTATCCAGCAGATGGGGCTCATGGTATTGGGGAATGCCAAACGTGCAGGGTGGACGACCAGTGGCACCACGTTGCAGCCAGGTGGGACTCAAACAGCGGCACTGCCACACTTTACTTTGATGGCAAGCCTGCCACACCGTTCTGGAAGGCAGAGGGCGCATTGCGGTCTTTTTCTCGCCCGAGCGTGAGTTACCTTGCTTGTAGCTCAAATTGATTGCATGTTTCCATTCCAGACGTACAGGAGTGTACGTCGCCAAGCCAGCTGCAAAAGACATGACAGACCTTTGATAGATTGGGAGTATCTAATGCCACTATTGTGCCTGCATATTGCTCAGCCCTGTTGACAGTCGTGAGTCCACAGATTAGTCCTCGCCAATGATGCCATACATGCTTGCCTTGGCCCAAGGTGGGTGGCCTCTTCTCCTGAATTGGTGGACGGAGTGACTTCACTGCCAGTGTGTTTTTTCTTTTCCTGCCATGCTTTCCAGGATGGTGGAGTAGACCCAATCCTAGCACCCATGACCCAGCGAGGCACAGAGGGCTCGCTCGTATTGGGGCAGGTGCGCTGCACAGCCTATATGATCATAATTCAATCTATGCAGACCAGGCAACTGGCGAGGGTATACCTCGGCGCTATAGGCAGGTACGCTGCACAGCCTTTATGATCATACTTCAGTCTATGCAGACCAGGCTACTGGCAAAAAGTATAAGAGAGAGGCTCGCTAGCCTTGGCCTAGCAACAAGGTAATCAAAGGCCTGCTTGTCCTTTAAGGCGGGAGCGTTGAAGGACAATTCAATGCATTTGCCCCTAGAGTTTTTTTTAGCAAGCAGGAAATGAGCAGTAAGAATTTAGCTTGGCTTGTGCTTTGAGCAGAACAAAAATCTTGAGCCTAAGATGTTTGCTTTGCACATGGATCTGGCAGCTTCCTTGAGCTGTCCAGGACCCGTAAGACTTGCTGCTGGATATTGTCTTATTTGTGTAAGTGGCAGCTACCGTGCACTTCACGTAAAAAATTTAGGCCATGACAGGCATTCAAAGGCACCACCAGGTGCATAACCCAATCCCTAGTGAGCGTTTGCTTTGACAGAACTTGGCAGGGACAGCCTTGGAATCTTTAGAGCATCCACATGAACACAAAGTCTCTCATGGTTTGACAGACGCACCAATGGATCACTTAAGAATACCCACTTGGGCATTGATAGTGGCTCCTATCACTGCTGTCTGAAAGCAGGTTGATGAATCAATTTTGGGATACATGGATGCATAGCATGATTTGTCTCTTATGCTTCCTGTGCAAATGTGACCTCAAACTCAAAAAGATGCTTGACACGTAAGCGCAATTTTGGCAAATGAGCCTGGTTCAAATAATTAACATGACGCATTGACATTGTGCATCCTTGAAGCTGTGTGCATCCTTGAAGCTGCAGTTTGTACCAATGCGCATTTAAGAAACCCAATAAGACATTGAGATGGATCATAGATAGCGCGCTTATGCCTTGCTGATTGCATTCCGCATAGCTCTTCTGTTTGCTTTCCCGTCAAGCTTGCTGTCACTTGACCTACTGGTCACAGGACCAGGATTGCTTTGGTGGTTGCTTTTCCTCAAGCGACTCATTCAAGGGTGACATGGCAGTTGTGCGCATATGGAAGCGTGCCCTAGATACAAGCGAGGTAGGTGCAATTGTACCTACAATGCTTTTCCAGCTGATTTGCATACTGCTGTGGTAAAGTTTTTTGGTTTTTATACTTGCAGAATCAATGTCTCATCATTACACAGCAAGAATCTTAGTCTCTCGTCTTCATTAAACTTTCAAATTAAGATATTGCACAACACTCTTTTTCCTTGAAGATAATTCAAAACATGGCAAAAGCGCGCCCAGAGTCTACAGATGACCTTGCTGCGCTGTACATCTTTGATAATGATGGAGTTAAGCAGGCACAAGGAGGAGGATCTTACGTGGTGGACAGGTAGGTGCACATGAGCTGTAGCAAAAAGCATTACTTATCTTGGTAGGGAGGTGGGATCAGTTACAATTGTATTGTTTCTCCAAAGTTGAGGCTTGTCAAGAGAGAGGAGCAATCCATTACAAAAATAAAGAGGTGTTGCATACGTTGTGCACTCTGACCATCAGATGCAAGCACGTGTTGAAGTTCTGGCACTTGGAAACAAGCAATTCAAGCAGCACAGAGGTGCCAACTCCATGCATTGATAAAGCAATTTTTCTTGCCATGTAAAGTTGTTTTCTTATTTATGTTACACAAACCGCTGCTGTTCTTTATCACAGATCTGGGAAGGGGAACCATTTGGATCTTCGGAGTGCTGCTCCTCAATACGTGTACTCCACGGCGCCCCTGGCCTTCTCAGACGGCCGCCCTGTTGCACCTCCCATGCCTGGAGGGGGCGGCTACTCACTGGCCCTGAATGACAAACAGGCAAGGCCATCTCTGCAAGCCAGATGACCTGCAGCGTCCAGTAAGGAAGGCCGAACTAGCACATAACTGGGCAAAGAGCCAGAGCATACATGCCCATTGATGCAAGGCAGAGTGGCTTTGGTCACTATGCTGCTTTTTATTCCAAAAGCTGTTTCAACAGGTTACTGAAACAGCCGGCCAAGGCTCATGTCATGGATCATGAGTACTACCAGCTAATGACCTTGCCTTCCCATCACATCAGGACCCTGGCCGTTGCCCACAGGCATTGCCCCTCTTTGTGCAAACAAGCCTTTTTGTCATACATGCGGACCTCTGCTGATTGCCCGCTACCGGGCTTCCAGAATAGGCAGCACAGGTCCCCGGGGCTATCCTCCAGGCGATGTGCCTCCATCCATCAGTGCCATCCCTCTATGCTTCACTCTTCGCAGGTGCTTTTGGCGACAAATTTCAACAACTTCCCCTCAAGAGCCATCACTGTGGAATTCTGGATGTTCAGGCAGGTGTCTGGTGTTGATAGGCATGGATGGCTCGTGCGCCCTGCAAGGGTCCAGGGCATACACTGTTCGTAATGCACTGCCAGAACTGACAAGCAGGGGAGATAAGTAGATAGATTTGTAGCACTCACAGCCTCCCATGCATTTGGCACCCTTGCACTGATTAAAATACACGATGCTGACAAATGAGGCCTTTCCATGATATCCCAGAAGCGGGTGCCGATATTTGGCAAGGATGCAACTTTGCTATGATGACACATCATGTAGATTTAAGATTCCAAGCTGTGAAAAATGCTATGAAAAAAAAACATGCTATGCTATGCTACACGCAAATGTATGCATTCACAACAGCATTGCCCAAACTGTTATACTTTGGCTGCAGCACTGATACCTGTCGGCCAGGAGTGCCCTTCAGGTCAGTCATATGATGCATCAATCCCCTTTCCAGTGCCGACTGGATGCTAGAACAACAAAGCAATTATTGGAACTTGAGGGCTTTACTTTGCCCCTGCTGTGATGCGATCAAAGCTTGTGCAATTGTGCCTTGGTCAGCTGCACCTTGTGCAACCGTGACGCTGGCCTTGCGTTTCAAATTTTTTGCAATAATGCACTGCAAGTGGATTTGCAAGTGGATGCACTGCAAGCAGTACATGTGTCTATAATGTCAGGATTGCTCTTCATAGATGAGATGACAAGAATGGCAACAAGACCTCGAGCACAGGCGGACACACACTCAAAATGTAACTTGATTTAACATGTCATGGCCAACAGTATCCCATGAGTTTGTTTTGTCTGTCGCTGTGGCAGCTATGCTGCAGGCGACTATGCCAAGTCAGACAACTCTTTCCTCATCTTCAACTACAACTCCTGGTATGTGCGTAGCCTTGCTTTTGTAGCTGACTATTCATTTAAATGCTGAAGTCCCCCAGAGCCCTGGCGCAACATGTCAAGGAATTCACCTGCAAGCAACTTACGAATTGATGAATCATCAAATCATGGTGTGTAGAAGGATGCTCTTCAGCATGCTTCTACACAAAACCAAGTCACAGATACTCACCGTTCCAGGCTTACTTGAGGCGTATGGTCACCAATGAAAGCTGAGCACAAGATTGTACAGGAGCCTTTTTCCTCATGCTGTGGGAATACAGGCAGCGCTTACACTCTCTGACCAATCTTGTTCCGCCGATGATGTCTACAGGCACACATCTTGCTTGCACCCTCAAAGCACCCAAGCATTTCACACACCAAATTCCACTCCTTCTTCTCCTCCCGACTTGCTCATGCCTAGGGGTGTTTCAGTGATGGAGGATGAAGGGGTGTACGGCGACCACCTGTCTGGGATCAGTGCCACAGATGGCAACTGGCACCACATTGCCGTGACTTGGGACAGCCACACCGGCAAGCAAGTGCTCGGAAACTTTTATGGGCTTTGTGGAATGTGTGCACCAGCATGCACCACCAGGCATGGTCCCCTGCACCTGGTGGCACTTAGAGCGCACTTTCCATGAATCCATTCCTGGCAAGACCTTGTTCACTAGTGGGCGTTGCTCCTGGAACACTGGCATGCTGTGGTGATGAAATGCTGTGTGCAAAACGTGCTCACTCCTCCTTTCTTGATATGAACAATAATAAGGCTATCAAGTATGGCCAGTGCACAACGCGTGTTGGCATACGTGCAAGGGATTTCCCTCATACAGGGAAATGCTCGTGCGTGCCTTTAGGGAACTGAAGAGGGCCCTGTGGGAACCAGAGGGAGCCTTGTTCGCACTTTGGGAGCACGTCAGGGCAAATAATTGTCTGTATGCAACATTGTGTTTGTGTGCGCGCAACCCTGTTAAAGCAGACTTGTGTTCTTTGACATTGGGTGTGTGTGTTCCGTCTTGTTCATGCAGGGTTGTGTTCTTTGACAACGGGCGGCAGCAGTGGGTGACGTATCGTGGAAAGGGCAAGTCCATCCCGAGTGGAGGGACCCTGGTCATAGGAAGGGAGCAGGTGAGCACGCCAGGGTGTAATATAAACACATGCGTGGGCGAGGGGTACAGCCCTCAGCATGCTCAGATATGGTTTCCAATGTTTGAAAAACAGGTGGCAGCCTATTGATGATTTGATGCCGTGCAGCTGTATCCATTGGCTATTGACCTGTCATCCATGCTTTCACCACCTCCTAGGACTGCAAGGGAGGCTGCTTTGACTCAGCTGCAGGAGCTGCAGGCCGCACGTCGGACCTGAAGGACCAAGAGTACGGGGCTCAGGTCTGTGTGTGAAGTTGGATGTCTTGAGGTCACGCAGTGTGTGCGTGCTCACAGCGTGCGTCAATGTGCTGTGCGGCTTTTGTGTGTTGCCACCCGGCTTGCCAAGGTTGTGGCTGTGACTGTGCCAGATGTGGACTTGAAGGGTTTGGTTGCCACTTATTCCATTGAGGCAGTGACATATGCCCAATCTTGTCCTTGGATGCCTTGAAGCTCCTGCGTGTTGCGGTGATTTTTGAAGCATGCTAGTGTGAAGATGCAATGGGACATTTAAGGCACGGGACCAATTGCCTTTGAGCTGCAACAAACATTTTTTTCATTGAGTCCATGAATCCATGTGGGGGCTCCACAAAACTTTTCAGGTAGCAACACCATATGACCATTTGCGGGTAGCAACATGTTGCTACCCATGGTGTACACCATATGACTGCAGCATGGACCTGATTTTGAGTACCGTGCCCTCCATGGATCCTTAACATATAGTCTGGATGATGTAGAGAATTATGTATCTGCGTACCCGGCAAGCATGAATATGAACAATTCACAGATTGCCATAACCTCTCTGCTGTATGCCATTGTGCTGTATGCTGTCAGGACTTCTTTGGCGTGATTGAGGAAATGCGCGTGTGGAATATTGTGCGCTCTCCAGAGGAAGTGAGGAAGGGCATGGAAATGGATGATGGGCGTGGTCCAGGTATGTGCTCAAAGCTGGGTGTACAGTGCCATTGAGGTTACGGACCACGGTAAGCCTTTTGTTATTGGGGAAAGCAATCAGGTGTGCTTACCTAAATATACATGTCATGCAATTCTGGTTGGTGTGAGCAAGTGCTGTCATCATTACGTGCAAAATCTCTCAAACGGGTGGCTATGTGCTTGTTGGCTTGGCTGTGTACTTCAAGCTTTTACCTGATGTGGACGTGGTAGGCCTGTGTCTTGATTTTCATTGCTTGCTAGATTGCTACCAGGAGCCCTAGATTGCCTACCAGGAGCAGGCTGTCACCCTGTCATCCTGGTGTACCACTCCCTCCCTGCCTGTCATCCTGGTGTACCACTCCCTGCCTGTCATCCAAGTGTACCACTCCCTCCCTGCCTGTCATCCTGGTGCACCACTCCCTGCTTTCCTCTCCTGAACACCCCAGTGTTTGGCTACTGTAATTTGCATGTAGGAGGATTCTACTCCCCTGGCATTGACCCCAGCACACCTGGCCTGGTGGCATACGTGAGTTTGACAAGTGTATTTAAAAAACTTATGATAAGTGACTATCGACCTTGGCATTTCTTTGCAATTCAGGCTTCAGTTTGCTGCTTTATTGTTTTGGTCCACCATACGTGTTCAAAAGGTGATCTCACCCCTCCTTGATAAGCCTGGATGCTAGAGATTGTAGCTGTGCCTATTTAAGGGCACGTTGCGCCCCCGCTTCCCCCCCGTCCACTGCGTACTGTGGTGCAGTGGAAGTTTGATGAGGGCAGCGGCTATGTCGTGCATGACGCCACGGGCAATGGCCACGACCTCAGCATCACACAGCCACCCAAATGGGAGGTGAGGGATGCATTTGGAAGGGATCCTGGAAGGTGTATGTGAGAGCGTGCTTTAGGTGGTGATCAGCATCAGTGGCATTTAGGCCCTGATATGAGGGGTAGGATGAATCAATTGCCTTGTGGAGTGAGGGGAGGTGGGAACAAGGAGCCAAATCTGCCATGTCCCTCAAATTTCCCGCCCTCATCACGTGTTTGTAGACTCTCTTTCTGCTTCTCACCAATTTCAAATTCAAGCTGCCATTATTCTCATGCATCAGGCCAATCTCTACCTTAGCACAAGACTGGAGCATCAGGTCACTCGTTTCACATTGGAGTTCTCGTTACCCATGCATCAGGCCAATATATCTAGTTGAGCAGATCAATCATGCATCAGGTCACTCATTACACCCGAGAGTTCTCATTACTCATGAATCAGGCCAATATACCTAGCTGAGCAGATCACTCATGCATCAGGTCACTCATTACACTTGAGAGTGCTCGTTCCTCATGCGCCAGGTTACTCGCTGGCTGAGCACATGCGGGAACGCTGTGGTAGAAGGTGCGGATTGTTGGGGTAACAAGCTTTCATCTTGACGAGCATAGGGTTGTTACCTGGCAGGATTAGCGCAAAAGCTATTAATACGCTCAGCAATGTTTGCACACATGTGTGAGCCCATCTGCGAGATGCTCTTGACACTAGGTAGACAGAATGAACGCCATTCAGCCTTTTGTTCAGTCACACGGAGAGAAACCTTGCATTGCCTTTTCCGTTTCTTGCCCAGGACCAAATGTTGGCATGCATGCTCATGGCGTGTGCACGGTGTGTGCCCTTGCACATGTGCAGGGGAGGAGGAATGCGATGATGGGGACCTGACAGACGGGGACGGCTGCAGCTCCGCGTGCACCATTGAGCCTGGCTGGGAGTGTACCTCCAGCCCATCCAAGTGCAGGAGAAAGGTACAGCATGATCTGAGTGTCAGGACAAAGGTACAGCATGGTCTCAATGTAAAGACATAGAAAGAGTACGGGCGATTGTCAGGACAAAGGGTACAGCATTAGCAACCTAGGCCGCCTGCCCTGAAGTATGCCTCCATCCCCTTAAAATGCAAGAAATGGGTAAAGCATGGGCAACCTAGGCCCCTCTACGTGCTCACGCACATTCCTAAGACGTCTGCAGTGTTCCACCAGCGGGACAGGAAAGCATATATGGCATACATGGCAATAGACCCAAGAGTAGCAATCACTGATTGTGGCACACGCGTGTGAAAAAGGCTTGGATGGATCAAGCACTGCAGCATACATCATCACAGGGAGGTCAACACAATGCTTGTAACAGAACAATGCACACGATCAGCTGCAAGGAAGGTTCTCCATTTTGTGCTATGATGTTGTGATGCCATGAATATCCGTGCTGTCAGAGGACGGGACGCGAGCTGCTCACGCAAACGTACATGTCAGCTAGACTGGTCTGCAGGCCCCAATGAGGCCTGGTTGCCTGCTCTCCACAGCTTCAGCTCCCGCCTGTGCTGCAAGTCACGCAGGTGGCATGATCACCTATGCATGTAAAGTCACATAATCCCCTGTACTTTGCAGAGTGAGCCTGCCACCCTGACTGTGCTGCATGTCACGCAGGTGCCGTTCATCTGCAAATAAAAATGCACTTATCCCCCTGTCCTTTGCAGAGCGAGCCTGCCACCCCGCCTGTGCAACCAAGCCCAAGGCCCTTGCCACCAAGCCCTGCACCTCGCCCAGCCCCCTACCGCCCGGAGCCCTCAAGCAGGGACAGAGGTGGGGCTTGCAGCTGGTTCATTTTAGGGAAGTCCATCGACTTCATTGTATCTTGGGTACAGCACAGCTCAGGTGGCTACAGGATTCAGAGACAGGGCAGGGGTTCTCCTTGTGCAAGAAGGAACTGTGGTGATGCATTTTGGGAGCACTTCACAATGTCTGAGCTCCATTGTTTGCCTAAGCTCGTGACAGCACTTGCAGTTCGCTCATGGATATTGTTTTTGCAGTATATCCATGCCCCACCACAATGGTGATGGTGGTGCTGGTGATGCACTTCGAGCTTGCCTGTGCCCTTGCAGGCCACCCTGGCAGCCATGATGATGACTTTGACCCTCCCAGCAGCAGGTAAGTGTGTGATTGTTAACGGCCGTGCACCACAAATGCAGTTCATGATGCCATTGGGCTGATTGCATAGTCAGAAATTTGCGCGCTGAGCCTTAGAAGGTGGAGGTGGTGGGTTGGGGCAAGGGGTGCAGCAGCACTTGGGGTGCACGGCATCTCTGTATCCTTCTGCAAGGAGATAAGCACCATGTATGTTAGCAAATACAAAGGTACTTTTGTACAGGTGCGGAGCTAGACATGAGCCAGGGTAAGGTTTATGGGCGTGCATGCCTATACGGGCTCTTGTTTCACCACAAGACAGCGGTGCCCTTTGCCAAGCAGAGCGTCTGGCCACCATTGCAGGCCACTGACTTCTTGTGTCTGTGTGCTCTGAGCCCTGCGCCTTTGTTCCTTGGTGCCTTCACTTATCTGGGCCTACCGCCTTGTCACTCACATACAAACTTATTTTAACCAACAGGCAGGTAGGGGAGCACTTCCCCTGTGTTGCTATACTTTGCCCAGCCCCAACGGTCCTTGCCTGCCCATCATGTCTTTGCGGTGTTGGCCTCCTTGATTGCCGTGAAAAAGAAGAATGGGGACTCGCAGAGAGATTCCAATGCAGTCCTCAAATAAGGGAAACACCTGGACAATCATGCCGCCTCTGCGCATTGCATCCTCTTCATATGGACCCGTAGTGGAGCTGGAGGTGGCCCAGGCAGGCACAGCAGCAGCCGCGGTGGCAGAAACCCTGACGGTCGCGGCCGAGGCAAGACAGCCCTGATTGCTGTGCTGGCCACGCTGGGCGGCGTGGCCGGGCTCGCGCTTCTCACTGCTGTGGGACTCGCTCAGAGGCGTCGGCTAAGGGCTGCAGTGCCGCAGGTGTGCGGCTTCTACCTAACGCACTGAGCAGGAGTGGGTGTGGCTGGTGCCTCATGCATAGGACAGGGAGCAAGATCAGCCGTCCATAGCAAGGAGCACATCTTTGGGGAGCAAGATCAGCCGTCCATAGCAAGGAGCACATCTTTGGGGCGCAAGATCAGGCATACTCAGCACGGAGCACATCCTTGGGGCGCAAGATCAGGCGTCCATAGCAAGGCGCTCATCTTCGGGGAGCAAGAGCGGGGTCTGTTCTTTGGAGGGAAGCGCGCCTGAGCCGGCTAGCTTGTGCTGCCAGCATGCAGGATCGAGCAGCCTTGATCTCCCCAGCTGATTGTCCCCGCTTACTGCTCAGCTTCAGGCATGGCTGTCCACTGTTGAGAATGCTTTTTTGTAGTTCCTTTTGCAAGGCAGGGAGCGTTGCAGTCTAGATAAACCTTGGGAAAAGGAAGATGTACATGAATCTTCCTTATTGCAAGGGTCATCTAGATCGCAACTTGTCAACAACTATGGACAATATGCTGTTCATAAGCAAAGTGCTTCTCAGCTCAACAGACTTGTGAACTGTTGGCTGCTTGACCTGAAGATGATGGGCTGTACTGCTGTAATCTTCTTGGCATTTAAAGCATGTACCGACAACAAAAAGCGAGGTTCCTACATCCATGCTGTCATGACTCACCAGAGCTCTGCTAGAAGCCTTATGTGTATGAAGCGCTGTATCAACTCTTCACTTCCCTTGCTACAACATGCCTGCAGGGCTTGACAGAGGGCTTGACGGATGCACTGACGTCTGCTGGCTCGTACGTGTCAGAAGGCATGAAGTTGGTGCTCCCAAGCCCCTTGCGCGAGCGTGTCAGTGGATACTCCAGCCTTAATGCTGGCCTTTCTTTTGCTCCCAACGAGGACCTTCACCACCACCTCGCCCCTGACTTCATGGCCTTCTCGCCAGGCATGGGCTGCAAAGCGCAGAGTTCATATGCATGCACCCAGCCACCTCGTCAGGCATGGACCGCAGAGGCCTGTGCTTGCATGCACTTGATGGCCCCTCCACCAGGCCATATATGTGTTCATACAATGTGCCCAGCCGCTTCACACATGCGCTACTTGCTATTCCCACCAGTCAGACTGAGGTTGCTCATGCTATACGTGCATGCAAGCATGAGAGCGTCTGCAGTTTTGGTGCCAAATATGGTGGTATTTCATGGGCAAGCAAGTAAGCTACAGCGCACCATTTCCCATCCATGCGATCTCATGTGATTTTGCACGACTACGTGCTCCAATGAATCAGTGCACAGCTTTGTGCTTTTGAGCCCACCTGAGCTGAGTGATGCAAGTCACCTGGGCACCTGCCTTATCACCTCGGGCACCTGCCTTACCCGTCACTGAGGTACCTGAGAGGGCTGTGGGGGCACGCACCCACTGGGCCACATGTCTTAGGCACTCACCACCGAGCGATGCAGCGAGTTTGAGAGCACAAGCCCTGACAGCAGGGTCAAAGAGGTGGCATGCATGCATGCTCTTAGCTTCTCATTTTTGGGAATGCATGCAGGTCCCAGTAGAACAGCGCCGGGGGCGCCTGGACCGTACATTGCCGTCAGCAATGGTGTGCACGGTAGTGGCCACGCCGACAGCAGGGGAGAGAATGCACTGGTGTGAACAGGATGGTGTGAACATGATGCACTGGTGTGTACATGATGCACTGGTGCAAACATGATGCATTGGTGTGGACATGATGGAGTCTAGCGTGTTCCTGGTACTATTTGGGGAACAATTGATGTGCTGTGAGCGGAATGACTGATGCTGCATCAAAAGCCTGTTGGAGGTAGGTTGCCGAGCGTCGTGTCGTGCTCCCTAGGGGAAGAGTCAATGATGGCTGCCTCATGCAAAGCACGAGCAGAGGTTGCTTGTGCAGAGTAAGGCGGAGTGGGCCCAATTGTTAACAAAATATTTTGTTCCAATAATGAACTGTTTTTTTGCTAATGGGCTGCCCAAGGAATGCTCCCGGTGTCCAGGACAAGGCCTAAGGTGTTTTACTTGCCTGCTGGATCTAGCCTTCAACAGCTCCAGCACTGAGCCTTCCACCGAAATTAGCCTGCTCTTTTTGTGGTCTTGCATATAAGCTTGCAAATTGTCATGGTGTGATGCACGGATGAGATCTGTCAGACTGGAGTTGCAGCAGAATAATTGTCCACATGCATGCACCTTCCTTGATATGCATGCTTATGCTTGGGCATGCCGGCAGGGCGCCCTGGCTTAGTTACGGAGCACAAGATAGGAGGCCCATTTCATCAAGATTTGCTGGATTATCACACCCACTCCATGCATTTGATCGCGCTTGCTCAACCCATCTTATGCCGTCTTGTGCAGAACTGCACTCCAGCTCTTTTGTAACACACCAGCAAGCCGCGTTGACAAAACAAACCTTGTTTGGCAAATTTTGTTTCCTTGCAATTACTCCAGTGCTAGAAAGCAAAACGTCAAAGTGAGACAAGCAGTGATCAGCTGCGTGAATTACTTGCTACGACTACGGTCAAACAGTCTGCAAACAAGCTAAAGCGGGCAAACACATTTTGCTCCGTGTGCAACTACCAAAAGATCAGGCACACCATTATAATGATGAAAGGGCCAGTGTCCATAATGTACGATACCAAGTGCAAAATCATGACTCCTTACGGAGCAAGCTTGCTTGCTTGCAAGAAAGCGCACAAATTCTGGCCTTTAAGGTTTATAAAGATGCACAATAAATTCTGAAAGTCATTTGTTTGCCAGAATCGATTGCTGGAGCGTGAGATCAGGCTGTGTCGTGTCGATGACGCATATTTCCGCCAGAAATTACCTTTTCATTCAAAATTTTTAAATTGAGATATCTTCGCAAATAGGTATGGCTCGCAGCGCTCTGGCTTGCTGCTGCAACAATGGTGAATATAGCCCCTGTCTTTGATGATGCCCAGTGAAATGGGATGGTGAAAAACCCATTGTTCCACAATCCTTCTGCATTCCAGGCGAGCCCACACATCCTTAGCAACTCAGCTACTTGCTGGCAATCCCCTGTACAGGGTGTCCCACCATGTCGACAGAGCACGAGCAAATGGACATGGTACATTTTGCCAATTCATTGGATTGTTTGTGTGACTGTGCTACGTCAGCTTGATTTGGTCTCTTCATGGTGTATGGATGTGCCACAGTGCATTGCAAAGCCGATCAGCAATACTTCTTTTTGTGCCCGATCAGATCTAAGAACGGGGCTGCCAGGACATAATTGCAACCCACATTGCTTTTGCAAGGCCTGCAGAGCCACTGCAAGAGTCAGTGCAGTTAATTAATGTGTTGTTGCTTCTGTGCTCTGCTCCCGCTTGCAGCAAAAGAAGAACGAGATCGCCCAGGAGCGGTATGGCAAGCCCTATGACGAGCTGTCTTCAAACGAGCAGAAGGCTGTGGGTGAGTAGCATGCGCTTTGTGTGGAATTGCAGCTAACCGGGAACATTGTGCATTGAAGTCTGCCATTTGATCTTGCTTACTCTGTTTAATAGCCGTATCTGTTTTCAATGAGCATTTTAATCTGTTGGGCAGGCTGCACTGTCTGTGATCAGATAAAAAGTGCCACTTTAGCAGATCCGTTTTGTCTTGGGATAAGATTGAAGTGCACTTCATGCTAACGAGTGAATCCAAGTTCCATGTCATGGATCCAGGACGACAACAAAGCACGACCTTGTTAAGCATTGCACACAGGCATTACAAAAAGACTGCTTCAAAACTTGCTTGGGCACACGCACAGGCGGCGTGTTTGGTGGCACAAAGCGCCGCACAAGCATGACAGAGGCCACAGGTGAGCTAAATCTTGCACATTGTCTGCAGCGCCGTGCATGTGGATGCCTGGAAACATTGTGATCAGCGGCAAGTGGCCTCAAAACAAGGGGTTGCACTCCTCTGCTGCCACGATGCTCAGCATGTATGTGTGTACATGTGTGTGCATTAAAGTGGGCATGAGGCAAGAAAAGAGTTTTCGAGCAGGGACAAGAAGCTTGTGAGGCCACCACCAACTCGTGCTGTTGAACTGCATCCTGTTTGCCAATGCGCGCGTTCGTGCAGGCGGGGACACTCACCAGGCGTATGCGAACATGTCCAAAGAGCAGCTTGTCCCTCCTGAAGATCGCCCCAGTGCTCAGAAATAGACACAACTGTGAGGACTACTATTTGGGACCCATTGAAGCAGCCAGCAATGCGCATGGCTGGATCCATTCATTGATCCTGCTTTTTGATAGTGTGCACCGTTTGGCATGTTGCTGAGAAGGCAACATTACTAATAGTAGCTATACAATAGCAAAGTTTTCCGCACCAACTTTACTGCTGTAATGTCTGGGCATGATTGGTACTTTGCTTAATCTTTTATGAAAGTGCCAAGCGCATATATTGTCATTTATACCTATAAAAGTGTGACAGGCCCCCTGAAGAAGTGGAGAGAGGCGTACTTCTACCTGGCAGGGAACAGTAACCTCAAAAGCAGCGGGCTTGATCTCGGTTTTATCAACAAGGCAGCAAACCCGTCTCAGGAACCTCTTGACCCTCATGCATCTATTTTGGGTGAGGGCTTGACCGTCAGCCTTGCCTAGTCAGACTGTCTTTGATCTTCTTTCTCAACAGCACAATAAACTCTGCCAGTTTATCTCGGACATGATGAACACATTTTTGGCTGGCGAAGACCAGCAACACACCAATCAGCCTAACGACCTGGCTGGCAGTGAACACCAACTTGTAACTTTGACCATTAGCTGTAAGCTAACCAGCTGTAACTTTGATGAACTAACGTTGACTTTAGGGTTAGGTTATAGGGTTTAGGTTCAAAACTGACACACTGGCAGTTGAACCTACTAGGTAGTAGTACTTTGTGTGTGTTTTTGCGCAAAGGTTATGTGTTTAGACCTACCCTCCAGACATTGCATTTGAATTTCTTAAAGGGCACCCTAGTTGTGAAGCGGTCTGCGCCTAATTGGGCTGCTTTACGTGAATGTGCACATGAGCCCCTGCAATTCTATTGGTTTAGAGCTGCCATTTGGTTTTACAACGGGATGTTGTCCTCCAACAGTGCCACTCTTAAGCAGACCCTTCGTGCAGACCTGAAGCTGGTGCCTCGGGCTAAAACATCTTAGGCTTTGGATATTTTACGCGCCTATGAGGGATTGCGAGGCTGTGACACTTATACGCAAGCTTTCCTGCAGGGTCTCCCTATTTGTTACTCGGATTTCACTGCTGACCTAAGGTTTAGGATGAGAAAAGTGTGGAGGGACATTGCTGACATGAACCCTCTGGAAAGCGACAACAAACTGGTGACTTATCATTCTTGGTTTGCCTGCCCCCTCTTAGATCTTCAAGCTGATTCACGCA
>LFIK01000898.1_pt1 | contig 22923 bp, 27 predicted proteins | sample 643401 | NCBI WGS metagenome assembly LFIK01 (sample SAMN03777447, study PRJNA286221) | soda lake metagenome | biome: soda lake; feature: Kulunda steppe; material: water; isolation source: sample T5-Br brine of Lake Tanatar-5 | place: Russia: Kulunda steppe | collected 2010-07
CGTAGATGGTTTAATTTCGGTAATCAATGCATCATAGCCGGCTTCGTGCATATACTTTTGAATTTTTTTCTGAACTTTCTCGGAATCGCAGAGAGCAATCATCGCTCCACCGCCGCCACCGCCGGTCAGCTTGGCACCCAGAGCTCCGTTATTCCGGGCAACTTCAATCAAACTTTCAACGTCAGGGTAGGAGACTCCAAGAGTATTCAGGAATCCGTGATTCATATTCATAATCATTCCCAATTCATTCAAATCCCGTTTTTCAATCGCTTCTTTGGATGCAATGGCTAGCTCATCCATCTGTTTGAAAATCTTTTTATACCACTGCGGATATTTTTCAGCCTGTTCGCGAACCTTTTTCACCATTTTGGAAGTCATACTTTCAACACCACTCAGACCAATTACAATGGGTATCGGTTCTTTGAGAGAGAGGGTTTCCATCTTGGGCGGAGTACCTTTCTGGAACATGATCAGATTACCGTACGTGGAGACCGTATTATCGATTCCCGATGCGCCACCGTGTACAATATTTTCTGATTCAAAAGAGAGTCGGCGAACATCGTCATCGCCCAAACCGAGCTCAAAGTGCTTATCGAGTGCTCGGATAATAGCAACAGCAAGTGCTGCCGAACCGCCCATGCCCATTGCTCTGGGCACCTCAGGAAATACTTCGATATTCATCGGCTTATCCCTCAGGTCAAGATGATCCAGAATCATCTCCAGGGATTTGTAGATTGAATATTTGTGATCTGCACCAAATTCTATGGTTTGTTCAACGCCCCAGCGTGGGATTAAAAGACGAACATCCTTATCGTGATCCCACACCTTCGCTTTCATTTTAAGGGTGATGGGAGCGGCCACAGCGTGCGTACCGTGAACAACGGAGTGTTCACCCGTTAAAATAATTTTTCCATACCCATACGAGATTTCACTGTCGTCTGCGGGGAGAGTAACTTTTCCTGTCGCAGCTGCTTTCTGCTCACCTTTTAACTCCTCAATAATCTCTTTCGCTTTCCAAACTTTGATTTCACCGCTTTCGACAAGTCTTTCCAGTACTTTTTCAAACAGTTCAGCAGGTGCACCGGCAGTACTTGCCACGCTTCTCGCATGGAGCGTCATGTGGCCGCGTTGGATTCCTTCTGTACCGAGTGAGCGCAGTGCAGAAAAGTTTTGTGCCAAACCCACGGCACCCATCACTTCAGCCAGTTCGGTGGCATTCTCAATTCCTAAAATCCGGTGAGCAATCCCAACGGCTTTATTTGATTTAAGTGAACCTCCAACGGTACCGACTTTCAATGGTATATCGATAGTACCGACCAGATCTCCATTCTCATTCTTGTACCAGTTTGTAAGGGAGGTATATCGGCCACTCCGGGCTGCATAGGCGTGAGCCGCAGCTTCAATTGCACGCCAGTCGTTGCCTGTAGCAATAGCCAGCGGATCGATTCCGTTCATGATGCCTTTGTTGTGAGTTGAGGCCCGGTAGGGATCAATTGCGGCAAATTCCGCAGCACGGATAATACCGTCCCGTACCTCTTTTCCTGAAGAGTTGTTAAAATCGAGATATTTGGTCGGGATCACACATTTAGATCGCACCATGGCACGATCAGTCAGGTTTGAAAGAATTCGGAGATAGACTTTAGAGCCTGATATTTTCTCGATGAGAGAAGCAACTCCCTCACACATGCTGTTCACCAGATTGGCGCCCATCGCATCGCGGGTATCCACCAAAAGGTGAACCACAACCATGCTTCCCGGATGACGATCCTGCTGGTGAATCATCACCTCGAGATCTATAGCACCGCCACCGCGTTTCACCATGTTGGGATGAAGACTATTCGCAAGATTGATGATCTCCTGCTTTTCCTGCAGAATGGCATGGCGAACCTTCATCGGGTGGCGGACATCCACAAGCTGAATCTGACCAATCAGGATGGGGTCATCCGATTCCGATTCAAAACCGCCGGCATTTCGTACCACTTTTGCGGCAGAGCTTACCGCGGCCAGGATGGACGGTTCCTCAACAACCATTGGAACTACGTACGGTTTATCGTTGATGAGGAAGTTGAGTCCGAGGCCCATAGGGAGTCCGAACACACCGATTACATTCTCAATCATCTTATCGGCATCATCCTGAGACAAAAGATGCATCTGTTCACGGAGAGCAACATAATCTTCCTGATTCAGAATATCCTTTTCCCTGAGAACATCCAGGCGATTCTCTACACTGTACTTATAAAACTTGGGGATGCGTGATTTGTCGTTGTTGGTCATAGTACGTTCTGACAAATTTTTATTAGTAGTTGGGAAGGGAAGGAGAACAGTATGTTTTAAATCGGAACTTATTCAATATTCATGGTATGCACTACTTCCATTCCTGTAGGGCACATTTTCAGATCCATTACGTCAAACATGCTCTCTTTAATTACGTGACGGATTCGATCTGCTGTAACAAGGTCTTTACAAAAAGCTACCCCGATGTCACCGCCGCCGGCACCAGATGGCTTGTAGGTACCGCCTGCATTCCGGACCATTCGAAAAATCTCCTGATGTACATCTGAGATGATCTCTGTATCGCTTTCCTGTCCAAGGAGATACTCTTGGTTTTTAAAATCATCAACGATATTTAGAAAGGCGTCGGTATCTCCATTTTCAAAAGCCCAGGAACCCTCGTGCGAGAGCTCCATCATCGTACGCATAATGGAATCATATCTAACAGGATGTTGATCCCTGAATACATTCACATTACTTACAAAACTTCGGGTTGATGCGGAATAACCGGCCCAGATTGTAATCATATGCAGATTCTCCGGCCAGCTGTGAGTTTTCACCTGACCGTTCAGTTTGTCAATCGATTCAGGCATCGTGTAGCTCATGACGCCACCGGTTGCACTGGCCGCAATATCTGTTCCGCTGCCCAATTTACCCTGCGCATGTCTGTGAGCCAGATAAGCTTCCCGGTAGAGATCTTCCTGCTCAATGTGTTTGTTCAAATACTCCATCAGGGCAGATAGAAGAGATACTGTCAACGCCGCACTTGAACCGAGGCCAAATTTATGTCCGGTCGTTTTGTGATAAAATGGTGCGGTATCAATTTCTATGGAAGCACCGGGAATTTTTCCATTTCGCTGAGTTACATACTTAAGCATGGAGAGTACGAACCGAAGCTGTCTCTCTGTTTTATCGCTCAATGTTGTCCTGAAATGAGCGTCACCTTCCGAATCGAGTGTAAACTGAATCTCGGGAAGATTCAGATTTCCGGTTCGAATCTGAAAGGTACTGTTATATAACGGCGAAATTTTAACAACGCAGTGCCGATTGATAGCTGTAACCAAAGCCGGTGCATGTTCAAGAACGGCATATTCTCCCAGAAGGATTAATTTTCCGGGTGATTTTACACAAATGGTTGATTCCTGCATTCTGTTAACTGTTCTTTACTTTAAATTGATCGTCTGAAACGATAGTGGCACCCGGTCCGGGTTTTGCTTCAATAATTTTTTTTACGCCTTTTACGGAATACATCGCCTGTTTAACCAACTCTGAATTTCCCGGTTGACATAACACTTTTACCTGAGGTCCGGCATCCATCGTAACATATGCTGCAGTGCCTTTACTTCTCAGGTTCCAGATGGTATGAATCATTTCTGTGGTTGCACCATTCCAATAGAGAAGAGGAGGTCGTCCGGACATCGCCAGGCCGTGCATTTTAAAACAGCTGTGTTCCGTAAGTTCACCGATTTTCTGAAAATCTTTTGCATTTAGAGCAGAACGCATCTCTTTTAAGTCGGTGTCCTGACTCTCAACCCAGTTTTTATAAAAAGGAGAGGTTTTCGCTGTTCGTACCATTCCTTCAGTGGACCCTATCTCTTTTTTATCCGTTGACGTTACGGCAATTAAAAGCCGAAGATCCCAGTAGGATTCATTATATAAATGGACAGCATAATCTTCACGATCATCATCAGGGGCGGTTCCACACTTCATTTCGGCAAATCCACCGTAAATGGACCGGGCAGCCGATCCGGAGCCTTTTCTTGCCAGACTTGAAAGTTCTTCTTTGGAGAGATTTAAATTCATTGCCTCATTCACTGCAACAGCAAGAGCGGCAAAACCTGAAGCAGACGAAGCGAGTCCGGCTCCTGTTGGAAAGTTGTTTGCAGACACAATTTTTGCTGACGGCCGTTCATTCGTTTCAGCAGCAACATCTAAAAAACGGGATAAGCGACTCAATGGTTCGCCAACTATATTCCTGTGATCCAGCTGTAGAATATCATTCTCAAGTGCGTCGTCAAATTGAAGGGTAGTGGTGGTTTTTAGAGCATCGAGGGTAAGTGAAATCGAACCTACGGCAGGAAGATTAAGGTCAACAGATCGTTTTCCCCAATATTTGACCAGGGCAATATTCGCATGAGCCTGAGCGGTAACCGGATTGTAAGTAAAATCTGCGATGATTCGTTTCCTTTTGCTGTTCACAAACGTTGCTTCGTGATATCAAAAATAGCCTAATAAAGATACGTGATTTTATTCAGCATCGGTAGGGTAATTTTTAAACACAGTCAGACTGGTGAATCGTTCGTGAGGCAAGTATATCGTCCGAAAAAAGAAGACCTGTCAGGTTTTGAAACTTGACAGGTCTGTACTTTAGCTCTCTCCCAGCTTCATTACTTTAACTTTCCACTCTTCAGGAAGTGTCATTAAATATTCCCATTTAAACGGAACATCGTTTTCGGCCTCCATCTGGTAGTAGAGTGGCTTGGGATCGTGATCATTGATAAACACAAATGCTTCTCCCGGTTCTAACTCTTCAAACGCATCAAAAACCATATCGTGACGCTTGGCAGGAGGGAAGGGGCGAACATCAAATTTGTTGACCACAGAGATATCTGTTGTATCAATGTCATTCTCTGCGTTTTTTGTGACATGAATCACAACATTGCCGGATTCTTTCTTTTTATAAACCCATTCATGCTCACCTTCAAACTTATTCTTAAAGATTGAGTGGATCTCTTCCGGCTCTTCACCGGCCCGGATCTCCATGGTATCGCCGGGCAGCATCATGCCATAACGGTGAAAAATTGTGTGTTTCCAGTCTTTAGAATCCGCTTTCCGAAGATCTATCAGCGTGGAGACATCGTCGGCTTTATCTGCTTCAGAATCAGCCGTGCGCGTTACCTTCACTTTCCACTCTTCGGGATCACGTTTGAGATACTCCCAGCCAACTACATCCCCAAAAACAGATCTGAATTCGTAGTAAAGCGGCTTCGGGTCATGATCGTTGATGAAAGTGAAGCTTTCACCAGCGGGCAGGTCAGTAAACAATTTATGCAGTTTTTCATGCCGTTTTATGGGTACGAGTGTTCGTACGTCCAGTTCTTTCTCTTTGGTCTCGCTCATAAGTCTTTTGAATGAATAGTGTTTTGGGTTTTAAAATTCACTGTTGTTTCTCTTCAGAATGTTTCCGCCAATAGTTATTTGCAGCGGCTACGGTTTGAAAATGGATCGCAATCACCTGTGAACTCGCAATCAGCGCGTCCGGATCTTTTGAATAGACATCACGCAGCATAAAAAGCACCTCTTTATCCGGTTGCGTGGAGGTAACTCCCTTGCGTGCAAGCTGAATGGCAACCTGGAAACCTTCCTCAGGTGAGTTGGTAATGAGACTTAATGATTCGTTATCTGTGCTATCCGCCCGGTTACTGTCCTGCGCATTCGCAGTAAAAAAACTTCCTAATGTTATTGAAAGAATTATGATCAGATATTTCATAACTGAATTGTTTAATGTTTGTTAAGTAATATTATTTTGAAGAAATGCAGTAGGTACAGGAGTAGTCACCCTCCGCTATGAAAGTTGTTCGTTCCACCGGCTTCTCAAACAGACGTTCATAAAATTCTGCCTCCAGCTTACAGGGGAGGCGGGTCTCTTTAATTACTTCACTGAAGGGACAGTTACACTCCTTGATCGTAATCTTATCTCCATCGGATTCATACTCCGGCATAAAGCCTTCATCCTCAAGCATCTCACTGAGCAGCGCAAGTTTTGATTCACTGTCGGTTTCGTTCTCCATCAAATACGAAGCACGCTGAAATCTTTGATCCCAAAAACGGGTAAAAAACTCTTCGATCTCCTCCTCATTTCCATTTTCATTCAGAAAACGAATTAAGTCCCGAAGCATATTTGACTCCTGACTTGGAAACAGTGCCTGCCCCGTCTTTGTAAGTGTATATTGAAGGCTGGGTCTTCCGGGACCCGATCGAACATAATCCCGGGTGATATAACCGTCCCGTTCAAGTTGTAAAAAGTGTTCTCTGAGAGTCGTTTTGGCCAGATCAGTTAATTCCACAGCCTCATCCACCTGCAGTGTTCCGCGCAGCTTTATCAAATTTAAAATCTCTTCTTTAGATCCGGATACTATCATAATCTACTCTGTTTAGTCTCTGTTCAATGCTTCATTTAAATTGGGAATCACTCCGTTTCTCAACAATTCAAAGAATATTTCTATTTCTGAAAAGAGTTCATTCATATCCTGAAATGCAGTTTTTATAGTTCCGCAAGAACCTTCAATTTCGTCGGGGTGTGGATTCATTTTCTCTATTTTTTGAATATGATTTGCAATCTGATGTTGATCCTGTACAACCAAATTTATACTTCTCTCATACTTTTTGGCTTCACCGTAAAGAATGGAGTTACTTCCGGTATTGGAACTCTTAAGCAGAGGAGTGATCGTCTTGTCCGTCATCATTAAATCGTAACGTACCTTTTCTGATATTTTATCAAGATGCCAGTGCATCTCTTTCAAGATGGGATATTGAACTCCATGAACCTTACACACCCGATGAAAGTCCAACTCAAATTCATTTATAATCAGGTTCAGACGATTACTAATCTTCTTGTAGTATTGTAACAGCTGTTTTCGATCAAGTTCATTAAAATCTATAATCTCTGTTTCCCTTTTCTCTTGACGTCTGCTTGCCTGTTTACGCAGCCACGACAGTAACTCTTTTTCATTCCATTTCTTTTCAATACAGATTTGCAACAGTGACTTTTCCTGATATGAATCAGTAGGAATTCCTATCGACTGAAGTAAAAACTCGGTCTGTTTATTTGCAGAAATGAATTCCTGAAGAGTGGAGGTGGTTTTCAAATTGTTTAAAGTGGGTGTTCCCATATCTGTCCGTGGTCTTGATTTATTCAAATACTATGACTGTATGATAGGACATCAGAAAAGGAAAAACAATAAAAACGTTAAATACCGATTTAAATGTTGATAAACTCTGAGGCACTGTCTACCTTAACTTCAGGAAATAAAAAGTAGGTTCCGGCTGAATCCTAAATTGGGTCAGGCCAGGCGTATCAAACAAAGAAATACTTAATAATAAATTCGAATCATGTCTGTAACAGAACAAATCCTTGATGTAACGAAAATTGCACCGCCTCAGAAACATCCAACCATATTTAAGACTTTCGATGATCTGGAGCCGGGCGAAGCCTTTGTGATTAAAAATGACCATGATCCGCGACCACTCATGTTTCAATTTAAATTTGAAAGGGAGGGTCAGTTTGAATGGGTTTATCTCGAAGAGGGTCCTGAGGTATGGAGAGTGAGAATCAGTAAACATAATAGCTTGGATTCACAATAAGAATTTATGAGAATGAATTTCCCCTCCTTCAAAAGGAGGGGTTAGGGGTGGTTAAAAATTTAGCTAAAGAGACGATTCTGGAGCTAAGAACCTCTCCTTGGAATGGTGGTGATTTGTTTTCAAACTATTTTTACGGGTTACGATATTTATCAGACTTATTAAATGTTAAACAATGTCTAGTCAAACAGGACACATTCGGCACAGGGTAGTCCGGAAACTGAGGAGTGTCATCGATCCGGAATTGGGTGTCAACATCGTTGACCTGGGGTTGGTCTACCAGATCCGCTTCGATGGTAAAAAGCTCGTGGTTGAGTACACAACCACGACACCGGGCTGCCCGCTGCGTCGTTACCTGCAACAGCAGATTGAAAAAGCTGCCGGAGATATTGTAGCAGATGAAGATGGGCTGGATAAATATTACGTGCTGATGGTAATGAAACCGGACTGGTCGGTTGAAATGATTAAACCGGGTGTGGACTTTTTTGCCGTCTCGCTGCCACAGCGAAATTAATTGAATTAAATGAACGCTCGAACCCGACTACTCAATTCACTCTTTGGACTGCTTCTTGCCCTGGCAGGTGCTTCTCTCTTGCTTGGCCTCTACACAGGTTTGATTCGCCTCGGGGTGATACTACCGGAATTTTTCGATCTTGGGGCTATGTCACACGGCCCGCTGATGATCAACGGTTTCCTGGCTACATTGATCTCGCTTGAACGGGGTGCAGCTCTGGAAAAATTGTGGACCTATCTCGCTCCGATCTCGTTCGCAATCTCCACGGTTTTGATGATGACGGGTTTCTACACCATAGGCGGTTTTCTGCTGATTCTCGGATCAGTTTTTCTAGTGGCTATCATGATTTACCTCTGTACCATTCAGACTGTGAACTACCACTTGATTATGGCTACGGCGGCTGTTTCCCTGCTGATTGGAAATATGCTATTTCTATTTCATACGCCCGTGTTTGAATTGATAGGATGGTGGATTGCATTCCCGCTCCTGACCATCTTTGGTGAGCGCCTTGAACTGAACCGGATTATGCGTCCGCCAAAGAAAGCCGTTAACCTATTTACATTTCTAATTCTGACCTGGACGATTTCCCTGGCCGGAGTTCATCTTTACAGAGAAATATTCTGGATGATTGGATCTATCTTATTGATTGCCATATCCATTTGGCTGATTCGATATGATGTAGCTCGAAGAACGATCAAAATGGCAAACTGGACTAAATACAGTGCCTGGAGTTTACTCACCGGCTATGGATGGGGAATTGTTGGAGGACTGCTAGGCCTGATTTATGGATTACCGCGTGCGGGTGTAATATATAATGCCATCCTGCATATCTATTTTGTGGGTTTTGTCTTCAGTATGATCTTTGCCCATGCGGCCGTCATCATTCCGGCCCTAACCGGAAGAACTGTTCCATACAGCCGGTATTTTTATCTGCCGCTGATTTTACTGCACGGCTGTTTGATTCTGCGCATTGCCGGAGATCTGTTCTTTTGGGATATGTTGCGGAAAATTGGCAGTTACGGTAATGTTGCGGCGATTCTGCTGTTTCTCGGTGGCATTGTCATTCAGCTGATCCGGAGCCGCAATGAGTAAGCAAAGAACAAACCTGTCAGCGTTTAGAATTGGAAACTATAGGTGCCGCTGAAAGGTGTTTTTCACGCTTTCAGGTCAAATATGTAGAAAAAATCATACCACATGAATAAATCCGACTTATAAACAAAGAAAATGAGTGATTTTAGGATTCTCTCTACCTTACCAATCTGTCCGTGAAGGGGAGTGAATCTGTAGAAGAGTATTTTAATCGTAACACAACTTAAATTTAAAGTGATGTTGCAAGAGTACTTCGTGTAACTTGGTGTCCTCGTGGCTTCGTGGCTAAAGCGGCGGTTTTACTGCCACAAAGGCTCAAAGACGCGAAGTTTCACGAAGTAAATTTTAATTATTAAGGCAACCATAAATCAAACACAACTTTTTGGACAGACTCGAAGAGTATTAATTCAGTGTAGTATTTTTAAAAATTTTAAATAACAGGCTGAAATGGTGTTCCGAGCACTTTCAGGTCAAATAAATAGACAAATTCAATCCACATGAATAAAACAGACATCCGAAATAAAGAAGATATCCGAACGATGGTCTATGCATTTTACGGAAAAGTAAGAGAGGATGACCGCCTCGGGTATATTTTTAACGATGTGGCTAATGTGGAATGGGATTCTCATCTGCCGAAGATGGTGGAGTTCTGGTCAAAGATGCTTTTTCAAACGCAGGATTATCAAGGGAAGCCGTTTAGAAAACACATGCCGCTGCCGATCAAGCGAGAGGATTTCTCTATTTGGTACGGACTGTTTCGGGAAACGGTGGATGAGCATTTTGAAGGGGAAAAGGCGGACTTTGCAAAAGATATGGCCGGCAGAGTCGCCGCCTCGTTTACAATCCGAATGGATATGGCGGGTAAGTTTAATCAAAACGAATAAAACAGGAGAATATGATGAAATACCGAATAACCTTAGTTTCAATAACCAGTCTCATTGTTTCAATTTTAATAGGAATGGCCTTCTATGAGCCAAATAAAGATATAAACACTGAACCGGAATCCCAGGAACTGTACACCATCATGCGGCTGCTGATGATAGACATTCATACCATCAACGAGGGGATCTATACTCAAAATTTTGATCTGATCCAGACCGGTGCAGCAAATATCAATGGTCACGCACCGTTGGCTGATGAGAGCAGACAACTTGTTATGGATACCCTTGGTGACCGAATGGCTCAGTTTGGTGAATACGATAATTTGGTTCACAGCAGAGCTGATTCTATCCGGAAAGCTGCACAGAACCGGGATATGGGGAAAGTGCTGGAGCAGTATCGAATTGTGGAACAGGGTTGTGTTAATTGTCACGCTGCATTTCAGGATGAAATACGTCAGGCGAGGATGCAGTAATTGTACTGTGATTCCATACGGTAAACCGATATTTTCAGGTTGATGAATCGGAAACCGAACCGCCTTTATGTTTGAACAGCTCTACAAATGTATCCATGAACACGTTACGCTCACCGATGAGGAGTGGGAGCTCTGCAAGGCGAGTTTTATTCCTAAAAGAATGCGCAAACGCCAGTTTCTTCTCCAGACCGGTGATGTGTGCCGTAGACTCGCATTTATCGAAAAGGGAGCGCTCTATTCCTATTCGCTGGATGAAAATGGAAATCAGAACGTCATTCAGTTTGGATTCGAAGGGTGGTGGATTGCCGATCTCTACAGTTTTTTAACGGACGAACCATCCGAGCTAAACATCGAAGTACTCGAAGAGAGTGAGCTGTTGATGATTGATCGGGATCAGAATGACGTTTTAATGGAAAAAGTGCCCGCCTTTGCCAACTACAACCGGATTCTGTTTCAAAACGCATTTATTGCCCTTCAGCGAAGAATTAAAAATACCATTGGCCTCACTGCCGAAGAGAAATATGCTCACTTTTTGGAGGATCATCCCAAAACTTCAGAGAGAGTTCCACAGCATCTGATCGCTTCTTTCCTGGGGATGAGTCCGGAGACGCTGAGCCGCGTACGCCGGAGTTTATCAAAATCTTGATATTGATCAAGACTATTTATTGATGTAGGTCAATGCTGCCTTTCTAAGATGTTTTTATCATGAGTCATATTAAAAAACGACTTCAATAAATATGCCAATTACAAAACAGACCATAGCCATTATCGGGAGCAGTTCCATTATGGGAACAGCCAATGCAAAAGGCTTGTGCAGTGAGAACTATCGACTGCTGCTTTTTGAAGAGGATGAAGTCAGGGCGGATCAGCTCAAGGATCAAATCTGCTCTGATGTAAAAGGAGCCGATGTTGATGTGATTGAGTGTCAGCACTTGGCAAGCTGGGAAGCCGACGTTATAGTGATTGCATTAAGCAGTAATGAGATACAAGAGTTATCTAAAAATATTCAAGATGTCGCAACGCAGAAAATCATTGCTGTAATATTAAGAGATGGCAATCTGCAACAACTTGAGGAGATTGAAATCGAATTTCCAAACTCAAAAGTTGTCGGCTTAACTCCAATCAATAATGACCCGAGCTCTGTCCGGCTGCTTACAAAACACACAAGGGCACTTCATACGATCAAAGAAATGGTTGAGCAAGCCGGTTTTCAACCTATTCTGAAAGAGCTCAGACTTCACTGAAAAAAAATTCAACCATTTATAAATAAAACTCTATACAATCAAAAAGATTCAATATTAAACATTATAGTACAGACAAATTATGAACTTATTTGACGCACTTAATTGGCGATACGCAACTAAGCGGATGAACGGAGAACAGGTACCTGAGGAGAAAGTCGACCGGATTTTAGATGCCATACGGTTGTCTGCTTCGTCCATGGGGCTTCAGCCATATACAATCTTGACAGTATCAAATGAAGATCTGAGAAAAGAGTTACAGCCGGCGGCTTATAATCAGCCTCAGATTGTTGAGGGGTCCCATCTGATCATCTTTGCAGCCTGGGATGATATCAGCGAGGAGCAGATCGATGAATACATGCATAATATAGCGGATGTTCGCGGTGTTTCGCTCGATTCACTGAAGGATTTCAGAACGTCTCTGATCAATACGGTACAAAGCCGAACTCCGGATGCAAGGTATGAGTGGGCTGCCCGACAGGTTTACATTGCTCTGGGTACTGCATTGACTGCAGCCGCTGTTGAAAGGGTGGATGCTACACCTATGGAGGGATTTATACCTGAGAAAGTGGATGAAATTCTAAATCTGCGAGAAAAAGGATTGCGCAGCGTCGCAATGATGGCATTAGGGTACCGCGATGAAGAGAATGACTTTCTGGCAAATGCGAAGAAAGTCCGCCGAGAGAAAAAGAAACTGATTCTGCAGCTGAATTAATTGAAATATCAACTCTTCAAAACTAAAATTGAAATATAAAAAAGTCTCCCCTAACAAGGGGCTCCGAGCCGTAGGCGATTCCCACGAAGTGAGATTGAGAGGGGTGATCAACTGCAGTAAAGAACTATTAATCAAACAGCAAAAACAAACCAAAAACCAATAATGAAGAAGATAACAGCACTTTTAGCTTTTTTAATTTTACCGTTAACAATCATTGCACAGGATACCTGGGTGCAGGATCCATACCACTCTAAGCTTGGATTTACCGTAACTCACCTCGGAATTGCGGATGTGCCGGGACACTTTGAGGATTACAGTGTAAAAATTACCGCTGCTGAAGATGACTTCAGTGATGCAAATGTTGAATTGACGGTTCAAACTGCATCCGTATACACAAGAGTTCAGGATCGTGATGATCACCTGAGAAGCGAGGATTTCTTTCACGTTGAGCAATATCCGGAGATGACCTTCAGCAGTCACTCGATTCGTCAGATTGAAGATGGAGTTTATGAATTGACCGGAGATCTGACACTACTGGATACTACACAAGAGGTGACAGTGACGATGATCCACCGCGGTACAGTTGAAAATCCGATGGCCGACGGAGCGCCCGTTGCCGGGATTCAAATTACAGGTGTGATCGACCGTTCTGACTTTAACCTTGGAAATGGATTCCCACCGCCAATGATCAGTAACCGTGTTGAGATTAAGGCAGACGGCGAATTTATGATTCAGTAAAATTAGCTGAAGATTAGCCACGGAGGCACGGAATTGGATCAAAGTTCCGGATTTCCGTGGCATTTTTAATAAACACATTTACTCTCTGTAATACTCTTTTTAACAATCTAACCACTTTGAGTCAACCGATTAAGACATCACAAAAAATTGCCTATTTCATTTTCAGAGTAACTCTTGGCGTTACGTTTGCTGCATTTGGGGCAAGTAAAATTTTTATCCAGGGAACCGGTAATTTTGCAGAATATATGATGGGGCAGTTTTCAGGCCTTCTGCCGGAATTTCTCCTGGTTCCTTTTGTATGGACACTCCCTTTTGTCGAATTAATTCTTGGTCTGTTGTTGATCCTGGGGCTTTTCAGTATGTACGCACTCACTGCAACCGGACTATTGGTTGTTGCTCTGACATTTGGCGCAGTGATCGGAGTGGATCCGTCAACAGTAGCCAACAATCTGATCTATGCAATGATTACCTTTTTTCTGTTGTGGAATATAGATGCCAACAGCTGGAGTATTGACAATAAACTAGGACGCACATATGAATAATCTAAAAAACCTGAACCCCGAAGCGAACATAGAACCAATTTATGTGGATATTTGGTCAGACATCGTCTGCCCGTTCTGCTACATTGGTAAGCGAAATTTTGAAAACGCACTTAAACAATCCGGATTGAAGGACTCGGTAAAAGTAGTTTGGCACAGTTTTGAATTGGCTCCCGATGCCCAGACCAAACCGGATGCTTCGATCTATGAAGAGCTTGCCAAGCGAAAAGGATGGAGTACGGAGCAGTCGAAACAGATTCACAAGCAGATGGAGCAGCGGGCAAAAGAATCCGGCTTAAACTACGACTTCGACAAAACCATACCCGCCAACAGTTTTCAAGCGCATCGTCTTCTTCATCTTGCGAAGAAAAAAGGAGTTCAGAATGAAGTAAAGGAGAAGCTTTTCAAAGCTTACTTCACGGATGGAAAGAATATCGATGATGAAGAATTACTTATCCAAATCGGAAAAGTAGCGGGGTTGAAAGAAGAGGAGATCCGATCAGCGCTGATGAGCAGTGACATTGAGAAGGAGATCAAAGAGGATATTCAAAATGCCCGAAAACTGGGAATTCAGGGAGTTCCGTTTTTTGTATTGGATCAGAAGTATGCCCTTTCCGGGGCTCAGCCCGTTGAAGCTTTTGTTCAAGCCCTCGAGAAAGTAAAAGAGGAGAGGAATACAGAAAAGTCATCCGTTGAAGGCGAAGTCTGCGGCCCGGATGGAAACTGCTGAAAAATAGTGAACGAATAAGCTCCCCTCCTTAAAAAAGGAGGGGTTGGGGGTGGTTGTAATTTTGAACGGTACTTTGATCCAAATGACACTGTAGAGCCACAGAAACACGGAACTTTCAATAACATTCATTGATTCTGTGACAATTATCACAATATTTAATAATGAACTTCGGTCTAACCACCCCTTTATCCCCTCCTTTAAAAGGAGGGGACTTTCTGATTACTGTTTTCAATGATTTTATATCGAACTCACGTTAAATGACATTTTCATTGTCTAATCAGTCATTAATAAGAACTCATTATGCCAACACCATACAAAGCACCGGCCGGCACGTCGATCGGTCACATCCATTTGAAAGTTACCGATCTGGATCGCGCACTGAAATTCTATCGCGACCTTCTTGGCTTTGAACTTACCACCATGTACGGTGATCAGGCGGCATTTTTGTCGGCGGGCGGATACCATCATCACATTGGCTTGAACACCTGGCATAGCAAGGGCGGGGCACCGGCTCCGCATCGTACGGCCGGACTCTATCACACCGCATTTCTCTATCCAACACGAAAAGATCTGGCCCAAATTGTGAAGCGATTGATTGATGAGGGTTATCCCATTTCCGGGGCTAGTGATCACGGTGTATCGGAGACGATCTATCTGAATGATCCCGATGGAAACGGAGTCGAACTCTACCGGGATCGGCCCAAAGAGGAGTGGAGTTACAGGGAAAACGGTTCCATCGAGATGGTCACCGAACCGCTGGACCTTCAGGATTTGTTAAATGAATTAAACAATAATTAATAGAAACCCTCCAAGGGTTCCAAACCCTTGGAGGGTTTAGCTCACTCATACTATTTATGATACCACTCTCCATTTTAGACCTTGCCGTAGTCACCGAAGGAAGTAATTCAAAAGAGGCGATTGAGCGTAGTCGTGATCTGGCTCAGCGTGCCGAAAAACTGGGATACCAACGCTTCTGGATGGCCGAACATCACAATATGGAGAACATCGCGAGTTCGGCTACATCAGTTCTGCTTGGGCATATTGCCGATGCAACGGAGAAAATCCGTGTCGGTTCGGGAGGAATTATGCTGCCCAATCACTCCCCGCTTGTTATCGCCGAGCAGTTTGGAACACTAGCCACTATCTACCCAAACAGGGTGGACCTGGGCTTAGGCCGGGCTCCGGGAACGGATCAGCTAACGGCAAATGCTATTCGTCCGGACCGGATGCAGCAGATTCAGAATTTCCCGAAGAATGTACGTCAACTTCAGATGTATCTTTCAAAAGAGAACAGTGAAAGTAAAGTGAGGGCATTTCCGGGAGAAGGAACCGAGGTGCCGATCTGGATTTTGGGATCGAGTACTGACAGTGCATTTCTGGCGGCTGAAATGGGATTACCATACGCCTTTGCAAGTCACTTTGCTCCGCAGCAGTTTGTTCCGGCTTTGCGTATTTATCGCGAGCGGTTTAAACCATCAGATCAGATGGATCAACCCTACTTTATGCCGTGCGTGAATGTGATTACAGCCGATACGGACGAGCAGGCGGAGTTTCTATCCACCTCCATGCTTCAGATGTTTATGGGTGTGGTGACCGGAGATCGTTCGCCCATGAAACCGCCGGTGGACAGCATGAAGGGGATCTGGAATGAGCACACAGCATTTGCTGTCAAACAGATGCTGGCCTATTCATTTATAGGCAGTAAAGAGACTATCAAAAGAGAAATTGAACAGTTTCTGGATCAGACCGGGGCGGATGAACTGATGGTTTCGACCTATATATATGATCATGAGCAGAGAGTTCGCTCATATGAACTACTCACGGAAGCTATGAGCAGTTGAGTTTCTGAAACCTTGGAAGTATATCTTAAAATTTTTACATATCAATTGACCGAAAAGTGATGAGTGAAACGGAAAAATTGGAATTGGCTGAACGGATCAGAAAGGAGTGCATTAAAGCGGCACGGGAAGGTTTCCGTGATGCATCAATGAGCGGACTTTGTGCAGAGGGAGCGATGGAAGCGGCGATCAGCGCAATTCAAAACCTTGATTTGGAAACATGTATCGATGAAGCAGATACAGATGAAGATTCAGACTAAAAGAGTTTACGAAGAGCCTGCAGTGTCGGATGGTTTCCGCATTTTAACGGAACGCCTCTGGCCGCGGGGCGTGAGTAAGGAGAGAGCTGCCCTTGATCGATGGATGAAAGGGGTAGCACCTAGTCACGACTTAAGAAAATGGTTCGATCACGATCCGGAAAAGTGGGAGGAGTTCAAAGAGAAGTACCGAAAAGAATTGTTCGGCTCTGAGGCGGTGGAGGAACTGATGGATCAGATCAAACAGCATGAAACGGTAACCTTTGTCTATGCCTCCAAAGATCAATCACACAACAGCACGATGGTGTTGAAGGAGTTTTTGGAGGATTTATTTAAAGCTTAAAACCGCAATTCTACATTTCAACCGCAGCACGCTCTTTGACGCTTTTAAAAACCGCATCGATTACGCTCATATTGGCAACGGCATCCTCGAGCGGGGTAGGTGCGTCCGTGTCATTGATAATTGAATTGCCAAAAGCATCTACCTGCAGACGATACTGGTCCACAGCTTTTGTTTCTATGGTATTACGCTTTCCATGTTTTGTATGGAAGATATAGGCCGGTTTGTCGCCCGGAGGATTAAAAGGCCTTTCAACCTCAATCAACCCATCCGTTCCGTAAATAATAGCCCGTTGATAATCATGCGTTTTCGTGGAACAACTGAACGTAGCCATTTTATCTTTAAATCTAAGAATACCGGAGGCTTTCCGATCAACACCGTAAACAGGATCAAGTTCAAGCTCGCCATACACTCTGTCGGGTTCTTGGCCAAAAAGATAGCGGGAGAGGGAGATGCAGTAGCAGCCGATATCCATCAATCCGCCGCCACCCATTTCGGGTCGGTTACGGATATTCTCAGGGTCGTCTTTGTAATAGTTAAACACGGAGTGGATGGACTGAACCGTCCCAATCTCTTTCCTCTCTAACAGAGAACGAACCTCTTTCCACTGAGGATGAAAACGGTACATAAAAGCTTCCATGACTTTAAGCCCGGGATAATCACGTGCTTTTTGTAACAGTGATTCAGCTTCGCTACGGTTCATGGCGATCGGTTTTTCGCACAATACATGTTTACCGGATTCCATCGCTTTTATCGTCCAGGGCACATGCAGATGATTGGGAAGCGGATTGTAAATCGCGTCAATAGAATCATCAGCCAGCAATTCCTCATAACTTCCATAACTGACCGGAATATTCAACTCACCGGCGACCTTCTTGGCTTTTTCTGTATCTCTTGATGCAATGGCTTGAACACTGCCGGTTTCGCTTGCACTGATGGCGGGAATCAAATGGTTAATTCCAAAATTTGATGTGCTTAACACTCCCCATTTTATATGTTTCATATCTTTTTGAGAGATTAATTTCGCATTTGAAGAAATTTCAATTTTATTATTCACCAATCTACTTCGCAAGTACCACCTTTGAATTGCATACTTTGATCAGTGTATTGATGAAACTCAATTCTAACTCCGTTGGGATCTTTTGTCCAAGACTGCCAGGTATGATCTCCTCCCAGTTTTTTGTCCGTGGTATCAAATCCATTGGAGCGTAATTTTGTGATTACCCGGTCGATATCATCCGTCTCAATGGCCAGGTGGTTGATATTCCCAATGTTTCCGGGCTCACCTTTGAATACCTCTATGAATGAGTTATTTCCCAAATTGATATAAAATCCAAACAGCTTTTCATCTTTTATGAATTCAAAGCCCCTTTCCAAACCAAGTACCTCACAGTAGAATCTTTCGGTTTCTTTAAGATCTTCAGTGTGGATACAAATATGCGCCAGCTGTTTAATCATTTCTTATTAAGGTGTTTTTGTGGGGATGATATTTATAAAAACCAATAAACATTACCGGACTTATTTCACATATATCATCTTATTTGCTTTAACAAAGTTACCCGCTGTGAGCTGATATAAATAGACTCCGCTAGCCAAATTGCCGGCATCAAATGTGATTGTATGCTGTCCTTCGGTTTTCTGACCCTCTTCGAGTGTAGCAACACGCTGGCCCATCATATTATAAACTGCCAGGTTAACTTCAGCCGATTCGGGCAGATAGTACGTGATCCGTGTAGTGGGATTAAAAGGGTTCGGGTAGTTTTGACAGAGTATAAACTCCGATGGTGTTTCATCTACTTCACCATTTGATGATTCACTATCGTAACCAATCTCATCATAATACCAGGTAAAGTCTGAGGTGCCGTCGCCCTCCGTTTCCGGGTCAAAAATAAGAGTGATACTGTCGTAAATCATTTGGGAGTTTGCGCCCGAGAGATCGTAAGTTAGCTCCACCCATTCTCCACTGGCAGGTATAGATTGGCTGATCTCATAATTTTGCTCCGGATTTTCTGAATTCTCAATTTTAAAAAGCAGTGTACTGCCATCGCGGGGCGACCAGACCCTGATGGAAAACGGTGTTGTGGTATCGATCTCTTCCGAGAGGATCATGGAACTTCCTCCACGGGCTTCGCCCTCTCTTTTCACCATTCGAGCTACCTGATTGGATTGGTTTTCACCGGATGGATCTGGATTTGCTACAACGGTACTGACTCCGCCGCCAAAATTTTTAAATACATTATTCCAGTCAACCTCATCACTTTCGAAATTGATGGGGAACGCTATTTTTTCAAGATCATCATTACCTGTACTGTCTCCGGCAAAACCGGTTGCCATCTGCCGGCCTTCAACCTCCAACGTATAACCGTCTGAAAAGTTCACAGTCCTTGAATTTTCAGTTGCGTTGTAGGCTAAGTAGGTTCGCTGATCATCAGCGTTTAGAAACACCGCATAGGTGGGTATATCGGCACTAACGCTAAAATCAACACGTCCAAGCTGTTTCATATTATGAATCCAGTGCAGTGTGTGGGCGCGGGAGTTACCGTCAAAACGGTCATAATTCGGGTCGGCTTCAAGCTTACTCAAAGCAAGATCTGCATCAGACATAGCGAGATATTTCCAGAAAATATCTTTCCAAAGTAAAATTTCGCCACCGCTGGCTGAAGCTGCAGCATTGTAGTTTTGAATGATGTAGTCAGGGTTACGGGCCAGATAAAATGAACCGCTGTGAACAGGCAGAATATTAATACCGTGAATAAACTCAGGCTCCAGGCCAAACCATGTGGTATGATTTCCCTTATTGCCCCAAACAATACCTATAGCGTTATAATTATAATCCGGTGGAAATACCTCCTCATCCACATCAAGCCAGTATTGATCAATAGCTGCAGACTCGGTGGTGTAGAGGTAGATTCCCAGATCTCGTATTTCCGGCTGATCAGTAATTTCTCCCCAAAGGATAGATGCAGACGCAAAATTCATAGCTTCAGAGCTTGATTCCTGATTGTTACCGTCTCCGAACGCTCCGTGGCCGGCAGCCCATGAGTGTCCGGCGTAAACGTCAAAAGAGCGTAGAAATGGAAACATATCGTCCTCACGATCCCAACTGTTGGCGTCTCTTATTAACAAGTTTACCATGCCACCCCAGTTATCGGGGGAAGCCCAGTCTGGATCAAAACGAGCGATAGTTGCCGCACTCATGATAGCATAAGCGTGATGAAAGTGATGGTCATTGATCTGAGTGCTGGCACCATGATCGGAAGGGTAGCCGGTGAGAGTATTCCAGGTATCGTCATAAACATACTCCTGATCACCGCCTGCGGTGAACCAATTTTCGAGCCGGTTCTTTAGCTTGCTCATCAGTTGATCTTTGGCTCCTTCAGCCTGTTCACCCAGCTGATCGGCAATATGAATGAGATGGGCAAATCGCGCCATATCCTTTCCGTTCTGATATGTGGGGCCGCCGCCAAGATTTCCTGAAGCTGCATGCTGAACAAATTGTAAAAGCTGTGTTCTGTCGTATTCACCTAAATCGGGCAGGGAGGGAAGTATACCTGAGAATTGCCGAGATGTGGAAAATGTATTTCCTGCCAGCACTTTCATTTCGCCGCGGGGTGAGTTGTACGTGTATCCGGTTAGTGTCTCTTCGACATCTAGCCATTGATGTCTGTAAAGTGCGGTTAGGGTTTCGTTCAGGTTCCCTTCCGAATTGTCTCGCAGTGTCGTCTCAAATGAATAAACGCTATTGAGTGTGGCAGTGGCTTCATTGTATTGCCAGTTTACCTGAGTATCTGTGACAAATGCGTAGGCCCGTTTCCGGAAAAATTCCAGCGTTTCAGGATCGTTATCCGGCAAAACTGCAATCGATAAATAGGTTTCTCCATTAAGTGAAGACCTTAACTGACCTCCTGTAGACCATTGAGAGCCTGAAGGTGCAAAAACGCCATAGTGTTCGCCACCAATGGTTATTCCCAATACTTCATCTTCCTGGTACCAGACTGTATGTGATTGATTTGGATTAATGACAGCATCTCCGCCCGTAATTTCGAAGAATATAAATGGTATCCCATGCCCTAGGGTAGCAATCAATTCGCGGCCACTATCCTGCCATTCGGCCGTAACGGTCCAGTCGCCATAGTGCAGGGTTTTCGTATCCGGTGCATTCAGGCCATCAACACCAACTGTCATATGATTGGCAAATGGAAAGATGTAATCCCGGTCGTTTACAATAACCTGCGACGTATAGCCAAGCTGCATTCCGTTTGGTGCAGCCTTCATAGCAAGGGGATGGGCATAGAGAAAAGAGGAGTGAGGATCTCCAAAGAAAGGGTAAAGAATACTGCTCCAGAAATCGCTGGTCTGAACAGGCTGATTAAATTGATCAGAAAGCAACGGGAAGGCCGGTTGTCCGTCACCGAGACTCGCTCCCTGCTGACCTGCTGAAAGTGTTGTGCTGTAACTTCCTTGCCCAACAGATACGCTTTGACCCACTGAAATTGAGGTGGTAAATATTGTTAGCAGCAGACCTTGAATTAAAATTAAAATGGCCTTTAACCTATATATTTTAGAGTGAGAATGTTGAGATGACTTGTAATAGCGCATACTTGGTATCTTTGGAAACGTTCAGGTATTTTGTCTGCAAAATTCAACCCGGTTTCACACATGCGTCAAATAGATTGAGGGTACAATGCTAAGAAACAGGACAGTATTTGTTTAACGTACGTTTTTATTCCTGACAAATTAGCTATAGAATGCTGAGAATAAAAAGGAGTGTCTTCAAAATAATTTCCACTATTTAAAGATAATGGTTCTCTTGCTACTCTTTTTACAGAACCGTGAAGGCTTTTAAGTTAATGCCCTTTTTTATGAATTATGCTGACCCTCATCCGTGAAAGTAAGATGGTGCTGAAGAATTTTTGCCGGTTTGCTTCATCACTCAACCGTTTTAAACTCCTGAACTATTTCACTGAAAATCCACGGTCTATACCAAAATGATCATACTTGGTGTTAAACAGTAGGAATGAGACTCCAATGCCGTAAATCAGGATATTGGCTAACGTTCCGAAATTCTGCTGCAGAACTTGTCCAAAAGTGAGAGTAAGAAGTAGAACTCCCATTGCAGCCAACGCCCACCGGGTTTTCCAGCCAAGTACAAGGAGTATACCAATCATAAATTCTGCTATCACAATAACGAAAGCGTAAACATAAACAAACGGTCCGGGTAGAATGGTTTCGGCAAAACCCTCTGCCATTCCTGAGGCAAAATTGTTGATTTCAGGAATGCGAACCAGGGTTCGGCCCAGCATGTTGAATCCGAGCAATACGCGCAGAAGTGCAAAACCCATTTGACGGTCAGTTGAAATGATTGTATCAGTTTTTGAAGTCATATGTTACGTTTTTCCAATTGCGGGTAATAAATTTAGTTTTACTTTCCTTTCAATAATTCGGATCCTCTATTTTTCATTCCGGAAATGTGCTGATAGAGTTTATTTGTTTAAAATTTTAGAAATCGCAACCCAACAGTTTTGAATAAGAAAAAATCGAAAAAGCCCTGGCCGACCCGGGACGCCATGATGCAGATCTATGAGAAGAATCTTTGGGGTGAGGGTGAATCCGATTTCTACTCCGGAATTGGTTCACATCATCCTGAACTGATCAAACCTTACATAGAAGCAGTTTCATCCTTTCTGACCTCTTTTAAGACACCGCCTATGGTTTGTGACCTGGGCTGCGGCGATTTCAATATTGGCAAAGAGTTGGTGAAGCATACAAAGAAGTACATTGCCGTCGATATCGTAGAAGAATTGATTGAACTGTCTTAGCCCCCTAAACAACTGGAGGAAAATTCTACTTTAAGAATAATTATCTTAACGTATGAAAAAACGAAGAACCTGGACAGCGGAGCAGAAGCTGTCCATCCTAAAAGAAGCCGAGCAGCA
>LFIK01000900.1_pt1 | contig 22886 bp, 16 predicted proteins | sample 643401 | NCBI WGS metagenome assembly LFIK01 (sample SAMN03777447, study PRJNA286221) | soda lake metagenome | biome: soda lake; feature: Kulunda steppe; material: water; isolation source: sample T5-Br brine of Lake Tanatar-5 | place: Russia: Kulunda steppe | collected 2010-07
CGGATTCCTTCTCCGGCGAACCCTCCGGCGCCAGGGTGATGTTGTCGGAATAGCTCTGCCGCAGGGTCAGGGAGGGCGCCAGCAGATAAGGCTGCCCGCGTCGGCCATCCAGGTAGAGCCCGGAAAGGCCGCTGTCCAGATCGCCGCCGCCGGGCAGGGGCAGGCGGCAGCCAGCCAGGGTGTCGGGCAACGTCTGGCCAGTATCGGGGCGTCTTGGCTCAAGTTGTTGCGCCGCGGCCGGGAGCAGTATCGCTGCGGCCACAATCCCGGCCGCCAACATCGCGCCTGTTGCCCGGGCTTCACTGCAATGGGCCATTACTCCGGTCCGCCACCCGTGCATACTTATTTCCCCCGCATAGTGCCGGGCACGGTTCAGTGTCCCGAATGAGGTGCTCTCTGCCTACCTGCCGTCCGCGTTGTCATTGTAGGTATTATAATAGTCCCCGTACTCATCCCCGCCGATACCGCCCAGCGCCTGATTCAGCACCATGTTGATGGCCTTACTCTGATCCAAGAGATCCACGGCCTCCACCACTTGGTGGCGCAACGTTGAGCCCGCTTTCACCACAACCACGATCTGCCCTACGACGGAAGACAAGGTAAGCGCAGTCGGACTGGACAGCAAAGGCGGCGAGTCGAATAGCATGACGTGGTGCCGGTTCCGATCCGCCAGTGCGGAGATCACGCGTTCCATTCTGGAGCTGGACAGCAGTTCCTCATTTCTGGGGTGAGGGCGCCCCGCCGGCAACAGATTGAGCGACTCCACGCTGGTGGGGCGCACCAGCTCCCCGGGCGCGATGGATTCGTCCGCCAGCAAGTCCAGCAACCCCAGTGTATCCCGTACGCCAAGCAGCCGGCTTACGTGCGCCCGCACCACATCCCCATCCACCAAGGTGACGGAGAAATCCGGATCCTGCGCGATGCTAAGCGCCAGGTTGAGCGAGGTGAAGGTCTTACCCTCTCCGGGCAGGGCGCTTGTAATCATGATGAGGTTACCGCGATCCACTGACAGGCCCTTACGACCAACCGCGTTGGCAAGCAGTGGCCGCTTGATGCGGCGGTACTGGTCACGGACCCCGGGTTTCATGGCATCCGGGGGAAAGACCCCGTAACGCCGAAGCTGCCGGAAATCTATGAGCAGCTTTTCACCGCCGGGCTCCAGTCCATTCGGACTGCCGCTTGCAGATGGCATTCCGGCGCGCCGATCCAGCGGCTCGGCATGCGGCACAGTCTCTCGCTTTTGACCGCCAGCCGCCTGCTTCAGGCGGCCCATGGCCTTTTCGATAGTACTCAAAGCGGGAGCCTCCGCAGAATGTCTTGCAATTGATCCGCGCCCAAATCCGCAAACAGCACACTGGCCATCACGGCCCCCACCAGACAGAGCAATACCATTCCGTAAACAGCCACGGCTCCAAACTTCAGCCGTCGCTGCATTGGGGACATCACAAGGCTCACGGAACCCAGCACCGGCCGACCGGTGAGCTCACCGAGGACTCGCCGGTTCTGGAACACCGGCTTGAGCTGGTGCAGTAGGTACGCGATCCCGCCACCGAGCCCCAGCCCCAATGGCAACAATGCCGCGAGGTACATCTTGCGTGGCGGGCCGGACGGATTGCTTGGAGTCATGGGTGGATCCAACACTCGGAACCGGACCTGGCCGCCGCTGTCACCGGCCTCGGTGGACAGTTGCGCAGTACTGAGGCGGCCCAGCAGCATCTGGTAGCGATCCCGGGTGACCTCATAGTCGCGGTTAAGATCCGCTAGTCGGGTTTCCACCCGAGTGATGTCGTCCACCTGGCTGAGCAGGCTATCGATCCTGCGCTGCTGATCACTGATCTGGGTTTCCAGTGCCGCGATCTCGGAGTTCTGCTCATTCAGGCGTATCTGCAGCTCCTGGTACACAGGATTACTGCTGAGCCGGTCAGTCTCTATCTGGCCATCCGTCTGTTCGAGGGCGGCTTCCCGCTCCCGCTCCTGGCGCTCAATCTGGCCCTTCATGGCAACCACGTCGGGATGCTGATCGGTATACCGGAGCTGAAGTTCCTCCAGCCTTTCCCGACTGGCCCGCAATTGCTCATCAATGGCGGCGACACGAGGGTTGGCCACATCACGAGGCTGTTGGCCTGACTCCATAAGCTCGATCTCGCGTCGCAGGGCGGCACGACGGTTCTGCGCCGTGCGCAGTTCCGATTCAAGCTCATCAAGGGTATCTTCGGCACTGCGCAAACGCTGGTAGAAATCCCGCCCGCCCTGATCCGGCAGAAGGCCTACGTTCTCGCGCTTGAAGTTGGCCAACCGTTCTTCGGAAACCCGAAGTCGCTCTTCATGCTCCCGCACCTGCCGCTCGAGGAACTCAGTGGCGCTGTCAGTATCTGTGCGGGTGATGCCAAGGGTTTGATCCATTAAAATGTCCAGGACCGATTGCACTACTTGGCGGGAGACATCCGGGTCGCCGGACTGGTAAGCGATGGTATAGACGTTGCTTCGCCGCCCGGAACTCAGATTGATGTTGCTGCGAAGCGCATTGATCACGCGCTGCTCTTCCACCGCATCGTCGGCAACGAGCAGCAAATCGCTCTCCCGCGCAATTTGCTCCAGGTTCTCTCGGTTAAGCAGCGTGTTGCTCATCATCTCGACGCGTTCGCTCAAATTGGGCGAAACCGCCAGACCGTCAAGCAAAGGGCGTAACAAGGATTCCGTGTCCACCTGAACCCGGGCGTCAACCCGATACTGATCAGGCATCTTCAGTACAGCAACCACGCCGACAGCCACGACAATCCAAGCGACAAGCATCGCGTACCAGCGAAACCGCCAGGCGCCACGAAGCTCGCCCAGAATGAATGCGTACAACTCGTGCATGGATGTCACTCTGTTAGAAGAAGGCTTCCGGAATTACAATCACGTCGCCCGGCCGCAGGCGGTGATTCTGACGCATGTCTCCGTCATTGAGCAGATCATTCAGTCGCAGTCTCATGGTAGTGGCGTCGTCGCCCGACCCACGCACCAGCCGGGCTCGATTGCCCGCCGCAAACTGCGTCAGGCCTCCAACATGTATGACGGCATCCAGTACAGTCATCCCATCACGGTACGCGATGGCTTGTGGCTGAACCGCCTGCCCGATGATACGTACCTGGTCGTCGTAGGAACCGACAAAGCTCATCACCATGACAGTGACATTTGGATCACGGATGAACTGGGATAGTTCCTGCTCCAGATCACCGGCGAGTTGACTGGGCGTTCGCCCGGAAGCCTGCACGTCCTGAACCATAGGCACCGAGATCTTGCCATCCGGCCTCACCGGCAGAGAAACGGACAAATCTGAATGATTCCTGACGTAGATCTGTAGTTCGTCGCCGGCACCGATGACGTAATCACTGGCCGAACGACTGGGGGCATCCTCAAAACCTGCGCTGCCGGTTGTCGGCGAGGAAGCGCACGCCGCCAGCAGGGTCGAGGCAACCAGCGCCACAATGACAGTCAGGAAACGGTTCCACTTCATTCTTGCCGTCCTCGCAGGTTCAAGAAGGCAGTTCAGGAAAACTTGATGTGAATATAGCAGCCTAGCGTGCTTCAACCCATGACGAAACACCATTATGTCGGACGTCGCCGCATGTCGAAATTCCTTACAGCGCCGAGCAACGAGGAATCGGACAACAAATTAAGCCATTGATTAATAAGTTGTTATTTTTATGGCACGGGGTTTGCTTTGTGGATAACGCACGATCTAGCTGGGATGGATCGTGGGAAGGACGCTCCTGATATGGAGTCTCCATTCACCCAAGGGTTCACGAAAGACTCTTGAGATCAATGACCCCTTGGGGTTGTGTCATGTTGGAGCAGCAGGCTATGAAAAACCATTCGCTTTCTATCGCTGGAGCCACTCTTGCCGGCCTGCTGTTTGCCGGCCAGAGTCTCGCAGGCACAATTGACTGCGCATACACCCCCGGTGCTCTTGCCGAAGGGCAAGATCCGGATGCATGCGCCGCGTTTAATTTGGCGAATTCCAGTCAGGCCACCGAGACGAATGCAGTCAACGACACGTTCGGTGACGGCTTTCTTTACATCGGCAAATATGACATGGAAGGCGGTTTTGACGGTTCAGGCGGTGTCACAGGCGTATCATTGTCTGTATGGCCGATTGATGATGAGGACTGGGGTTACCAGTATCAGCTCTCTGCGTCTGAAGACTCGGAGTTTTTCGGGCAGACCATCGACTTTGTGTTGATGACGAAGCAGGGTTCGCCCGAGGGTAACCTTTGGGACGAATATGCCGAGTACGCCTACCTCTTCACCGGGTTTACGCTGGACATCAATGGGCTGGTGAACAGCTTCAACTGGCGCGGCAATGACGATTTCTCGCACGTGACGGCGTTTATCCGCCCGTCCGCCTCCGTGCCGGAACCCACCACGCTTGGCCTGCTTGGCCTTGGCCTGCTTGGCCTGGGTATCGCAGCACGGCGTCGGCGCCAGCAGTAAACGACAGCTGCCCGGTTTTCCGGGCAGGTCGACCGTGGCCGGTGGAGCGATCCACCGGCTTTTTTGTCGGGAAAATTAACAATTGCTGTCGTTTGCCGTCGGTGATCCGCCCTGTGGGCGGCTACCGACCTACGGGGACGGGCGGCGTGTAGGTCGGAAGCCCTGCGCAGCAGCGATCTCCGACGTTGGAGACGCGGCTGGGGTTCGTTGACGTCGGTGATCCGCGCTCCGCGCGGCTACCGACCTACGGGGGCAGTCACGAACTGCACGACAGCATGGAGCACCCGGGGCGGGTGCGGGCCCAGTCGGGCCGACGGGCAAACCAGTGTTCGTACTGCGGCTGTTCGTCGTATGGGCGGCGCAGGACATCCAGCAGTTCATGCACCAGGGAATGATCGCCCTGCTCGCTTGCATCAATCGCCTGCTGGGCCATGTAGTTGCGCAGCACGTACTTGGGGTTCGCCCGGTTCATGAGCGCGCGCCGCTCAGCCGCGGCCAGATCTTCCTCGTCCAACCGGTCCGCATAACGGCGCAGCCAGGCCTGAATCGCCTCACCCTGCTGTTCGAGTTCCTGCGGCTTGTACCAGGCAGGCAGCAGGGGCTCCAGAACCTGCTGCCACGGCGCCTCAGATGCGCGCGCTGCGGTGACATCCAATTCCGGCAGCAGACGGAAGAAGATGGTCATATCCGTCTCGGTGAGCGTCAGCACCTTTTGCAGATCCTGAACCAGCGCCGTATCGGTTTCCGGCTGGAAGCGCTGCAAACCGAGCTTCTGTGCCCACATGGCGTCCAGCTTTTCGCCGAACGCCTGCTGATGTTGGCGCAAGATGCGCTCCAGCGGCTCCACCTGCTCGATCAGCGGGTACAGGGCATTGGCCAATTGCACCAGGTTCCATAGGGCCACCTCGGGCTGCGCACCGAAGCGGTAGCGGCGGAATTCGGCATCGGTGGTGTTGGGTGTCCACCCCGGGTTGAAGTCATCGGTCCAGCCGTAGGGGCCGTAATCGATAGTCAGCCCGAGTATGGACATGTTGTCCGTGTTCATGACCCCGTGCACGAAGCCCACGCGCATCCAGTGGACGATCAGGTCCACCGTGCGGTCGCATACCGTGTCGAAAAACCCCAGGTACGCGTCCGGTCCCGGTTCGCCGAGTTCCGGGTAGAAGTGGCGCAGAGTGTAGTCGGCCAGATCCTTAAGCAGCGGGTGCTCGCCCCGGGCCGCCAATAGTTCGAAATTTCCGATGCGCAAAAAGCTTGGCGCCACCCGGCAGACCACCGCGCCGGGCTCCGGCCTTGGTCGTCCATCGTAGAACATGTCCCGGATGACAGGCTCGCCGGTAGTGACCAGGCTGAGAGCGCGGGTGGTGGGCACACCCAGGTGATGCATGGCCTCGCTGCAAAGGAACTCCCGGATGGACGAACGCAGCACCGCGCGCCCGTCGGCGTGCCGGGAATACGGCGTGGGGCCGGCGCCCTTGAGCTGGAGTTCCTGCAGCTGGCCGGAGGGCGTGACCAGATACCCCAGGTTAATGGCGCGGCCGTCACCCAGTTGCCCGGCCCAGTTGCCGAACTGGTGGCCGCCGTAGCACATGGCGTAGGGCTCCATGCCGGGAGCAAGCGCGTTACCCGCCATCAACTGGGCGAAGTGATCGGTATCGGCCAGGGAAGCGTCCAGCCCGAGCGCATGCATCATGTCTGGCGAGACGGCAACGACCCGGGGCTTGGCAACCGGCGTCGGCTGCACGCGGGAGTAACAGGCGCCGGTGACCTGCCTGCGATGGTTGTCCGTTTCCGGATCTCCGGGCAGATCCCGAAGGAAGTGGTTATCAAACTGCAGCGCCCTGAGACTCTGGTACATTATCAACCTGCATCATGTGAAATATTGCATAATCGTACCAATTAGCTCTGCCTTCCGCGTCCCGCCCCTGTGCGACGACTCAGAGTCCGTTGTCTGCAGCCACTGGGGCCGACTTCAGGAGCTCATCCACCTCGCCGGTCGGAAGCGCGCCGGAATAAAGCCAGCCCTGATAAACCGTGCAGCCCAACTCTCGGACGAAACGCAACTGCTGCTCGGTCTCCACCCCCTCGGCCACCAGTTCCAGCTCAAGACTCTGCCCCAGGTTGACGATGGCCCGGAGAATGGTTTCCGCATTTGCATTGCGACCGCAGTCTTGAACAAAAGAACGGTCGATTTTCAGTTTACCGATAGGGAGCGCACTCAGGTAAGCGAGCGACGAATATCCCGTGCCGAAATCGTCCAGGGCCACGGTGACGCCCAGTTCCCGCAGACCGCGGAGCTGCGTTCGAGCCAGGGTGACATCCTCCATGGCCACGGTCTCAGTGATCTCGATTTCCAGCAGGTGCGGCGGCACCTGGTTCTTGAAGAGGGCTGTACGCAGCTTGTCGACCAGGTCAGGCTGGCGGAACTGCATGGCGGAGAGATTCAGCGACACCGGAACCGGCGTACCTGCCTGGTGCCAGGCCCGGATCTGGCGGCAGGCGGCCTGCACTGTCCAGTCACCCAAGGCGATGATCAATCCAGAAGCTTCGGCCTCCGGCACGAAACGCGCGGGGGACACCTCGCCAAGCTCCGCGTCCTGCCAACGCAATAACGCCTCCATGCTGACGATGGTTTTGTCGTCGATGGAGACCTGCGGCTGGTATTCGAGCCGAAAACCGCCCTGCTCCAGCGTGGATTTCAAGCGGTCTTGCAACCGCTGTGCCGCACTGACGCGCAAGGCGAGGCGCTGCGAAAAAAACGCATAGGTGTTCTTGCCGTTGTGCTTGGCCTGATACATGGCCATGTCCGCAAACCGCAAAAGCATATCCTCGTCGCTCGCATCGCGTGGATACATGGCGATGCCGGCGCTGGCATGGGAACTGATCTGTTGGTTGTCCTTCAAGCTCACCGGTGTGGTTATGGCATCCAGTACCCGTTCCGCCATCAGGGCCACGGAGGCCTGGTCTTCTACATCGGGGTATAGCACCACGAACTCGTCGCCACCCAGGCGCGCCACCGTATCCCCGGGGCGAACCAGGCCCATCAGACGCTGCGCAACGACCTTCAGCAATGCATCGCCCTGCTGATGCCCCAGCGAATCATTCACGAGTTTGAAGTTATCCAGGTCCAGCAACAGGAGTGCCACAAGCCGGTCCTCTCGGCGCGCCTCGGCAAGCGCACGCGCCAAACGGTCCCGGAAAAGCCAGCGGTTGGGCAGGCCGGTGAGATCATCATGCAGGGCCTGATGGCGGATTTGCGCTTCATCGCGGACGCGTGCCGTCACATCTCGGAAGAATGCGGTCAGGTGTTGACCCTCGTCATCCTCGAAGCTGCTCAGCGAGACCTCGACCGGGAATTCCGAGCCGTCCCGGCACCGCCCTTGAAACCTCCACCCCTGGTCCGTGCGCTGCAGTCGCTCCCGCGCCGCGCCAGACAGCGATTTCATGCTATCGGGTCGGAAGGCATCCGGGACAAGCATGCTCACAGGCCGGCCCACCAGGGCCTCCCGAGGGTAACCGAACAACTGCTCCAAATTCGTGTTCACCAGGCGAATGGTACCGTCGGCATCGGCCACCACCACGCCGTCCGAGGCGGTTTCCACCAACTGATGATAGCGCCGCTCTCTGACTTCGATGGCCCGGCGGATGGCATTCAGCCTCTGTACGGGCTGTCGAACACTTTCCAGAAACATGCCGCAATAGATCAGGATATAGGCTAGCACCTTGTAGACATGACCGAGGACGAAGACGGAATCCGTGAGTTCTCGATACAAGGTGAACATCAATTCGCTACCGATGATCACGATCAGTGCACCCGCCAGAAGCGCCGCACCAGGCTGCTGGCGTGCCTCGGGGCGGAGAGCCATGACGGCAAGCGTCGTTACGTGCAACCCAATAATCAGCCACTCCATTGCGATCTTGGTGCCGGTCAGGCCCTGGCCCGATATGAACAGCGCGGGCACCCAGTGCTCGAACCAGGTTCCGAGCACGAAAACCATTGCCGCGAACCCGAGCGCTGCGGCAAGCATGAGCCGTCGATCGACGGCATGTCCCGGTGAATCCTTGGGAAACGCAACGTAGAGGAGAATGCCGATTGCAGCTGCAAAGCGCGCCGCGAGCCAGAAGATCAGGGTTTGTTGCGGCGTGTTGGGCGTAATGAAATCCGGCATCGCCGGATAGGACATAAGATGCATAAAGTCGAGTAGGCCCACCGCAAGGAAGGCGCAGGCGAGGAATAGCGAGCCACTTGCACGACGCTCGTCCAGGACATGATAACCGACGGCAAAGACAAGAACGGCTACGACCACGGCAAACATTTCCACGACGGTGTGGAACGTGAGCATATGCTGAGGAGGCACGAGTTGAGGCAGCGGCATCTGGAAAAGCCAGACGCTGATGGGCAAAGCGAGCAGGAAAATAGCAGCGGATACCGCCAGCGCTTTCAGCCAGGCGGGAGAGGGCACCGTCTGGCCGCTAAGTAATCGCATCAGTCTGAACAATCTGAGCCCATGTAGCCCACGATCATTCGCTGCCCCGCGCGGGCCTGTCAAGCTTGAAGCGGAAAACCCTGACCCCGCAACACGTTACCGACAGTGTCGAAGGCGAAGTCACCCAGCAGGCGCTCCAAGCGTGCCTCGCATTTGTGGAGGTTATTGTAGTGGCGGAACCGCGACTTCCATCCCACGCTGATGCGGGGCTGGTCCGGGTCCACCTCCCAGGGGTGCAGGTAGAATATGAATGGGCGACCGTCCGACTGGTTGACCCGGCGCAGGCCGAAGCGGCTGAACGCATACGGGTACAAACGAAAATAGCCACCACCGGCGATCGGCAGCGTCAGCCGCGATAGGCGCAGCGTGGTCAATGGGAACTCGATCAGGGTATGACCTGCTGGCGTCCGCAGTTCATGCGGCCACCGCTGCGCTCCCGGAATACCGTAGCGATCGTGACGTACCGGGAAGATGCTGGAATCCCAGACGAACCCCTCTTCTGCCAGGATATCCAGCGCCCATAGTGATTCCCGCGTGACCGAATAGCTAGCTGCACGATACCCATGCACGGCCTGCTGTGCCTGATCCTCTAAGATCTGCTTTGATCGCCGTGTCTCGTCCTGAAAAACCTGGGGCGTCTGCTGGTAGACAAGCTGGTGGCTGTACCCGTGGCTGGCCAATTCATGCCCGCGGGCCACAATCTCACGCACCAGTGCCGGGCACCGTTCGGCGACCCAGCCCAACACGAAGAATGTCGCGCTAACGCCCCGGGTGTCGAACAGATCCAGCAGGCGATGGGTGTTGCGCTCGACCCGCAACTGATGCCGCGGCCAGTCTTCCGGCCTTATTGCCTCTGCCAAAGCGGCAACCTGGAAGTAGTCTTCCACGTCCACGGTAAGCGCGTTGCTGATCCTGGTGCTGGAAGAATTCATCGCTCATCCATCCGGCGCACGACCTCTGCAAGGCGTCGTTCAATGGCTTGCAAGTCGCTACGCAGGCCCTCGAAGCCAAGACGCACGTTTTCCACCGCCTGCTCTATGGCATGACTGAACTCGCGGACTTCCTGGTCACCATTGACATGGGGGTCTGCACCTGTCTGATGCATGGATGCCGCGGCGCTGCCCGGCGCGGTGCCGGCCGCCTTCATACGCGCCTCCCGCTCTGCAAAGGAGGGCCAGGCCAGTTCCCGCGCGGCGAGTTCCACGGCCTCCGCCGACACCGTGTGCTGGTCCTCCACGTAGGCGGTGAGTAGCGCCATGTCACACAGCGTGTTGATGAGGCGCGGAATACCTCCCGCGTAATGACGAATAACGGCGTAGGCCTCGTCCTCGAACAGATCCACACGGGGCGAGCGGGCCACCTGCAGCCGATGGCGGATGTAGTCCTCCGTCTCTTCCTCGTTGAGCGGCGTGATATGGAAGCGCAGCCGAACGCGTTGAGACAACTGCTCGAGCTGCGGTGCATTGATCACGCGTTCCAACTCCGGCTGGCCCATGAGGATCACGCTGATGAGCTTCGTCTTGTCCAATTCGATGCCAGAGAGCATGCGTATCTCTTCCAGCACGCCGTAACTCAGGTTCTGCGCTTCATCCACGGCCAGCACCACGCGGCGGTCCGTCTCTAACTGGCGAACCAGGAACGCGCGCAGCCGGTTCATGAGTTCCACCTTGCTGGCGCCGGCAATCTCCAGGCCGAAGGCACTAACCACTGCCTGCAGGAATTCGAACTCGTCGAGCTGTGTCTGGCTGATATGAGCCAATATCGTGTCGGAACCCAGTTCGCTGATCAGCTTGTTCAAAAGGGTGGTCTTACCGGCACCGATCTCACCGGTGATGACCGCAAACCCGTCACGGCTCACCACGGTGTAGTCCAGGTACGCCTTGGCCCTGGCGTGGCCGCGGCTCATGTAGAAGAAGTCGAAGTCCGGGGTGAGGCGGAAAGGGTGTTCCTGCAACTGGAAGTGGTCAAGATACATGCAAAGACCCGCTGATCCTGCAATGCGAAGACGGCCACGATCGAATCACCGTCGGCCAGTAACGTCGAAACACTGTACGACACTTGGGCCTGACGAGGGAACAGCGTGGCCTCGTCAGGCATGCGCCAGGGCGGAACAGACTATCGCGAGCCCCGCCCCCAGAGCACCACTTCCACCGTCTGCATCAGGATGGTGAGATCCAGGAACAAACTGCGGTTCTTGACGTAATAAAGATCATACTGCAGCTTCTCCCGTGCATCGTCCACCGAGGCACCGTAGGGGTAACGCACCTGCGCCCAACCAGTGATCCCAGGACGAACGCTATGCCGCACCTGGTAGAACGGGACTTTCTCCGTTAGCTCCTCAACAAACTGCGGGCGCTCCGGCCTTGGCCCGACAAAGCTCATATCTCCCCGGAACACGTTGAACGCCTGCGGGAACTCGTCAATGCGCAGCTTGCGGATCACGCGCCCCACGGGGGTGATGCGGTCATCATCGGTGGAGGCCCAGCGGGCCTTCCCGTCGCTTTCCGCGTCATTCCGCATGCTGCGGAACTTGCAGATCCTGAACACGTGGCCGTCCCTCCCGACACGCTCTTGCCAGTAAAAAATCGGAGCTCCCATGGTGAGGCGGATAAGGATTACAGTCAGCAGCATGACCGGGAACGTCATCACCAGAAGCGCGCCGCTTGCGCCGATATCGAACACCCGTTTCACGAAGTTCCGCCAAGAGCTCTGCCGGAATCCGTCACCAAAAACCAGCCAGCTGGAGTTTAACGATTCAACCCGTACCTGGCCCCGTTCACGCTCGAAGAAGGAGGAGATATCCGTGACCCGGACTCCGCGCAGCTTGCACTCCAACAGCTCATCAACCGGCAGCCCACCGCCACGTCTTTCCCTTACTCCGACAATGATTTCATCAACATCATGGCGATGCGCGAACTGCCACAGGCTCTCACTTTGGCCGCGGTGAAGCAGCTTGTCACTGGGAACCGAATGGTCCTCTTCCTTGATCGGCAGATAGCCGATAATCCGCAGCGGGTGCCCATGCCGCTGGACCGCATCAATTTGGGCAGCGCGACTGCCGGTGCCAAGGATCAACACGCGCGGCAGCAGCGGCAGGCTTACGTTACGCCAACTCGCGAAAATCAAGCGTTCAAAGGAAATTGCCACTAAGGCAATGGCAACACTCAGCCCCAGCGGGTATCCGATCACCCGGTCAGGGCCAGCAAGCCAGCTCAACGCCACCAACGCGAAGACGCCAAGCAGAAAGGCAACAGCCAATCGCATCAGCATCCCGCGCCATCCCTCCGCCTCGACGGGTTCGGTGGTGTAGAGCCCCATCAACATCATGGCGGTGAGCATGACACCGCTAAATTCGGCAAGTGTTCGCGAGACATGACCTGCCTGAGCGCCGCCTCCGGGCTCTGCCCAGAGCATTAGGGCGATATACATGGAGGCTGCCAGGATCAAGCCCTCCAGCAACAGGATTCCCAGCATGCCCTTTGGAATGTAGTGATTGAACAGCCTTAACATGGCCTTGCCCACCCTTTATCGTCCCTGCACCTCACGACCACCCGGGTTGGTGAACCGATGTACCAACCCGCTCCACCACGTTTGATTATTGTTTGGTACGCGTGTGAAAGCTCGGTGACAATGCTTGGCTAGCGTTAGTATTCGCGGAAAACTGTCGGAATTTCTTGCACTATATCATTGGACATCGGTCGCAAGCCTAGCACTGGTTCTCGAAATGACTCTCGCACCAGGAGGCGAACCTCGAGACCCGGCGCTGGCATAACAACGTTGAAGGAGCCCAGGCATGACGGAACGGGGATACACGCTCAGTGAACTGGCACCGCTGGTGCAGGCCGAACTGGTGGGCGACGGCTCGGCGACGATCACTGGCGTGGCATCGCTGCCCACGGCAGCGCCTGACCAGATCGGCTTCTATGCCAACAGCAAATACCATGACCAGCTGTTGGCCACCCGTGCCGGTGCCGTGCTTATCCGCGCCGAACACGCACAGGATTGCCCGGTTCCGGCACTGATCGTGAAGGACCCCTACTACGCCTACGCCCGCGTTGCGAGCACCTTGCATCCCCGCGAACGCGCAGCCCCCGGGGTCCATCCCAGCGCGGTTGTCGCGGACGACGCCGTTCTGGAAGCGGATGTGGCAATCGGCCCCAATGCCGTGGTGGAATCCGGCGCGCGCATCGGCCGGGGCACGGAAATCGGGCCCTGCACGGTGATCGGCCGTGGCGCCCGGCTGGGCGAGAATTGTGTGCTGGCAGGCGGCGTGCAGATCGCCAGCGACTGCATTGTCGGCGATAACGCGATTTTCCACAGCGGCGTTGTGATCGGTGCAGACGGCTTCGGCTTTGCGCCGGGGCCCGAGGGCTGGCGCAAGGTGCCGCAACTGGGCATCGTCCGCATCGGCAACGATGTGGAAATCGGCGCCAACTCCACCGTCGACCGCGGCACCCTCGGCGATACGGTCATCGGCGATGGCTGCAAGCTCGACAACCAGGTGCATATCGGCCACAACTGCCGGGTGGGCGCGCATACCGTGTTCGCAGGCTGCAGTGCGCTCGCGGGCAGCGTGACCCTGGGAAGCTGGTGCATGATCGGCGGGCAATCCGCCATTACCGGGCACATCGAGATCACCGACGGCGTCACCATCACCGGCATGACCGGCGTCACCAACAGCATTCACGAGAAGGGAATCTACGCCTCGCCCCTGCCGGCGCAACCCGTTCGCAAATGGCGCAAGAACGCGGTGCGGTTTACGCAGTTGGACGCCATGTCCCGACGGATACAGGCGCTGGAACGGGAACTGGCCGAACTGCGCGACCAGATCAAGCAGGACGACTGATCAATTCTTGCCCGCCCATGGCATGACGGCGGGCACCCTCGTTACACTGCGATGGTGGTCGGCCATTGCGTTCACATGTCGGTTCGCTCAACCAGAATCAAGAAGGGCACCATCGTGAAACTGTATTCCCCGCTCACATCCTGGTGTGGATTCCTGCTCCTTTCGCTACTGCTGGCTGCACCCTTCGCTGCGGCGAAAGCGGAAAGTCAGGAAAGGTACGGACAACTGGCTGATCTGCTTGAGGATGAGGACAGCCGCGGAGCACTGATCCAGGACCTGCGGCGGCTGGCCGACGGGGAAGACCGGACAACAGCGGCCACCGAAGAACAGGCTGAGACCGGAGCCCTGCCCCAGCGCATCGCGGACGCAACGCAGCAGATGGCGGAAGCCACGGTCAGCGAGCTGGGCGATGCGCTCAGCGCGCTGCGCAGCCTGGACCTGCGCGGGGAAGAGCAGGACCTCGCCGCCCTGGGTGCGGCAACGCTCGACCTTCTGCTGGTGATTGTGGCGACAGTGGCCGCCTTCCTGGTGCTGCGCCGTCTGGCGCGTGGATTGTTCAGCCGCGCCAACCGCTGGGCGCTGCAACCCGGCGCCATGCCGCCCATCCTACGACGGACGATTGCCGTGCTGGGCGCTGCGCTGGTGGATCTCGCCGTAGTGGTGCTGGCCTGGGTCATCGGCTATGTGCTGGCGTTGGCCTTTATTGGCGAAGCCGGCGCGATGGAGAGCCGCCACTCCCTGTTCCTGAACGCGTTCCTGTTGATCGAGGTGTTCAAGGCGGCGATCCGCGTGCTGTTTGCCTCGCGTGATGAAGGCTTGCGACTGCTGCCCTTGCCGGGTGAGGAGGCGGCCTACTGGAACGCCTGGCTGGCCCGGCTGGCGAGCTTTATCGGCTACGGGCTGATGCTCGTCGTGCCCTTGATCAACATGAACCTGTCACCGGCGCTGGGGCGGGGCGTGGGGCTGCTGATCATGCTCGGTGCCTTCCTTTACGCGCTGGCCATCATTCTGCAGAACCGGCCGCGCGTTCGCGGCCAATTGGAAGCGGCCGCCGCGAACAGCGGCATGGCATTCACCCGCTTCCTGATCAGCGGGCTGGCGCGGACCTGGCATGTGATCGCCATCGCCTACTTTGGCGCGCTGGCGGTGGTATCCATCACCCGGCCTGAGGACGCCCTACCGTTCATGGCCCAGGCAACGGTGCAGTCAGTGGTGGCGATCCTGGTGGGGTTCATGGTCTCGGCGACGCTGAGCCAGATCATCGGACGCCGGATTCAGGTTCCGGAGGAGACACGCCTCAAGTTCCCGCTGCTGGAGGCGCGACTCAATTCCTATATCCCCACCAGCCTGAAGCTCATGCGGCTGCTGATTCTGCTGATCGTGATCGGGGTGGTGGCCGACGCCTGGGGCATTTTCGATCTGGCCGAGTGGATCGTTTCAGACGCGGGAACGTCCACCATCGGCACGATTATTTCCCTGATCCTCATCCTGGGCCTGACCCTGGCGGCCTGGCTGCTGTTCGCCAGTTGGATCGAACACCGCCTTAATCCCCAGGCGGGCCACGGGGAACCCGGCCCTCGGGAGAAAACGCTGCTCACCATCTTCCGCAATGCGGTGGCGATCGTGCTGGTGGTGATGACCACGATGATCGTCTTGGCCGAAATCGGCATCAATATCGGCCCGCTGATTGCCGGCGCCGGCGTGCTGGGCCTGGCCATCGGCTTTGGTGCACAGAAACTGGTGGAAGACGTGATCAACGGGCTGTTCATCCAGCTGGAGAACGCCATCAGCGTGGGTGACATCGTGACCGTGGCCGGCGTCACCGGCGAGGTGGAGAAGCTCACGATCCGCTCCATCAGCATTCGCGATCTCTCCGGCACGTTCCATATTATTCCGTTCTCATCGGTGAACAGCGTATCCAACTACATGCGCGAGTTCGCCTACCACCTGGGCGTTTACGGGGTGGCCTACCGCGAGAACGTGGACGAGGTGATCACGGTGCTGCGCGAGGCCTTCGAGGAACTGATGTCCGACGATGAGGCCAGGCAGGGCGTTCTCTCGGATGAGCTGGAGGTCCACGGCCTTACGGAATTTGCCGACAGCTCAGTGAACGTGCGCGTGCGCATCAAGACCCTGCCGGGCCTGCAGTGGGCAATCGGGCGCGCATACAACCGGTTGGTGAAACAGCACTTCGACGCGGCAGGCATCGAGATTCCGTTCCCGCATACCACGCTCTACTTTGGCGAGGACAAGGATGGCTCAGCCCCATCGGCGAACGTCAAGCTGCTGAAAGGCAAGACCAGGAATGGAAAACGGGACGAGCCGGATGCGCCCAGCGCGGTGCCGCCGGAGGAAGCGCGGCCCAACCCCACTTACAAGGGGGATTACGACGGTGCCGATGACTGAGCCTGGGGACCGCTGACAACAACCCCGTCGAGCCCCGGCGGCGGAGTGCCGTCGGGGCTGGGATAAGTCACAAACGGGAGCAAATCTGGAGCTGGCGACAGGAGTCGAACCCGCGACCGGCTGATTACAAATCAGCTGCTCTACCAACTGAGCTACGCCAGCATTGGGTTAGGGATGGTAGTTCACTCAGCCCATTGTTGGCAATCTATCCCATTCCATTCCCCTGCATCCGGTGGCAAGTCAAAGTCCATGGTCATGAGCAGGACGCGATATTCGATGGCGCCCCGGTAACGAATCCCGCGCTCCGCTTGCACTCCGCGCTCCGCCAGTTGCTGCTGGCGTTGTACCGCACGCTGTTCGGCGCTAAAGATACCAAGCGATATGGCGTTTTCCTGGGTGCCGGCACGCACCACGCTGACATCGGTGATACCGTCATCCTGCAATTCCGCCACGCGTTCAAGCGCTTCCTCCAGGCTGTCGAGGGAAGGCAGGTAGACCCAATACCCCAACTGTTCCCGGTTGTCCGTCTCCTCAATCCGCCAATGCCCGGCAAGCGCCGACGCCAGGCCTTCAGCCGCTTCCCGTGACGGAAACGGCGCGCTCTGGTAACACGCCAGGAACTGAAAGGGTGATACAGGTTGAACCAGTTGCTGTTGTTCTGGCTCAACCTCTTCCTGGCGCTCGGGGTCGGGTTCCGGCAACTCAGGGGATGGCGATGGCGTATCCGGCTTGGGAATCTCCGCTTCCGAGACCAGGGTCAGACTTCCGGGGCCCGGGCGTGGCGGTTGTGGCGGCGCTTCCTGCTGCGCACTCTGCTGAAACCAGGCAAACAGCGCCAGGTTTGCAGCCAGCAGCAACAGGAACAGCAACCTCATGGCAGTTCCTCGGTTACCTCTCTCAGCAGCCCGTGGAAGACCAGGTCCGGCTGCAGTCCCGGTTCACAGGCTTGCACCGCGGGCGCCAGTAACGGCGCGTCTCCGCCCGTGAGGACCAGGCGCAGCGGTTCCGGATGTTCGCGGGAAATTGTCTCGTACAGGCCCTGAATGGCGCTTGCGAGACCGTGGAACGTACCGCTGCGAATGGCGGTCAATGTCTCCGTGGCCAGCAGCGGCAGGGTACCCTCGCCCGCGTCGCTGAGCCGGTGTGCTCGTTGGGATAAGGCCTGTCGGCCCAGCGCGAGCCCGGCGAGGATCAGCCCACCCCGGTGCTGGCCCGCTCGATCCACAACATCCACCGTGACAGCCGTGCCGCAATCCACGATGCAGCAGGGGTTGAGGCCCAGTTGCAGCGCGCCGAGCATGGCGACCCAGCGATCCACGCCCAGCAGTTCCGGGGCGTCATAGCCGCTGGTCAGGCCACCGTGCTGCCGTCGGGCCTTGACCCAGTTGGTCCGTAGCCCCCAGAGCGTATCGAGCGAGGCATCCAGTTCGCCGGCCAGCGTTTCAGAAGAAACGTGACAGCCCACTACCTGGGCTGGTGTGGCCATCGTGCGCAGATGTTCACGCAATTCATCCGGCAGATGGCCCTGATGCGGGATGGAGGACCGGTCCACGATGCGCCCATCCACCCACTGCGCACACTTGATACGGGAATTCCCCAGGTCGAACAACAGGATCATGACCGCCGCCTGACCGTCACTTCACCACCTGAAAAGCTGCGCTCCCCTTCGGTGGTAAGCACGCGCAATGCGCCGTCCGGGTCGACGCCAAGGGCCGTTCCAGTGACCGTCCGCTCACCGAGCATCAGCACCACGGGCTGCTCACGAAGGACATCAAAGGACTGCCAGCGCCCATGGAATGCGGCGAAGCCCTCGCGCTCGAACTGGGGAAGCGAGCTGGCCAAGCTCCTGAGGATGGCGCCTGCGAGCCGATTGCGGTCGACCGTGGCACCGGTTTCCCGGTACAGATCGGTCCAGGGTTGATCGATCAGACGGGTCACGGCCTCCGGTAGCAGGCAGTTCACGCCGATACCAATCACCACACGACAAGGGCCCGCGGGATCGCCGCTCAACTCGACCAGGATGCCGGCAATTTTGCGTCCGTCCACCTGCACGTCGTTCGGCCATTTGAGGCCGGCATGCACCTCGCATGCGGCGTGCAAGGCCTCCACCAAGGCCAGCCCCGCCACGAGGCTGAGACCGGAGAGCCCTTGCGCCGGGGCGTCAAGAGGCCATGCGACGCTGACATACAAGGAAGCGCCCAGCGGTGAGTGCCAGGTTCGGCCACGACGGCCGCGTCCAGCGGTTTGCTGTTCCGCAAGGAACGCGGCGGGCTTCGGCCCGGTGTGCGCCATGGCAAGGCGGTTGGTGGAATCCACCTGGTAGTCGACCTGAATCGGCGCAAACAGTGATGCCGCCTCGCCGGCCGCCTCCTGTACAGCCACCGCGTCCAGCAAGCGGATAGGATGCTTCAGCCGGTAGCCGGCACCGGTGGCGCCCTCGATATCCAAGCCCGCGCTCCGCAGAGCCTTGATGTGTTTCCAGACGGCAGCCCGCGTTATTCCAAGGCGCTCACCCAACGATTGACCGGAGTGCGGCTCACCGTCCGCCAGCGCGTGGAGCAATTCCTGCTGCGTTGTACTCACGAGACGCCTCCCCCCAGCGGCAGGCGATCACGGCTCAGAAAACGCCTCATGGCCGCGATCATGTAAGCGTGGTCTCGTGCGCCTGCACTCTCCCGCAGGCTGTGCATGGACCACATGGCATTACCCACATCCGCACAACGGATACCAAGCCGGCCCGCGGTGATGGGGCCGATGGTGCTGCCGCAGGGGAGATTGTTGCGGTGAACGTAGCGCTGCACCGGCACGTCCGCCTCCCGGCAAAGAAGTTCGAACACAGCGTCGGCGACCCCGTCCGTGGCGTAACGCTGATTGGCATTGATCTTGATGACAGGTCCGCGATTTAGATGTACTGCGTGTTCCAGATCGTAGTAACGCGCGTAATTCGGATGATGGGCATGAGCCATGTCGGCGCTGAGGACCATGCTGCGCGCACGTGCCTGATGCGCCCCCCCGACATCCTCGGTAAACGCGGCCGCGATGCGGTCCAGCGTATCCTTCAAGAAGGGGCCGTCCGCACCCTTGAAGCTCTGGCTGCCGATCTCTTCGTGATCGAAGAATGCCAGCAGGCGTACGCCGCTGAAGCCGGCGTCGGCATGGAGCAAGGCCTCCAGCGCCGCATGGCAGGATGCAAGGTTATCCAACTGGCTGTCGGCGATGTACTCCTGCTCCTGGCCGAAGAAAGCACCGGGCTGCGTATCTGCCACGGCCAGTTCCCAGGACACCACCGCGTCGGGCGCAACCTTCAGTTCGTCCGCCAGGAGCGCCTGGAAGTCACCGCGCCCGGGAAGCTCCGACTGCAGCGTCCCCAACACCAGGGGCAGCTCTTCCTGTAAATCGTACTTGAGCCCCTCCTGGTTCACCGTGCGGTTCAGGTGAATGGCCAGGTTGGGGAAGCGCAGCAGGGCGCGCTTGGGATGATACAGGCGATGGCTGAGTTGGCCATCCGGGCCGTCCATGACCATCACCCGGCCCGCGAGCGTCAGCTCCCGATCCGCAAAGGTCGCAACGATCGGGCCGCCGTAGACCTCCACGCCGAGGGTATCCCCTCCGGGTTGACGCTTGATCGGATTGGGCTTCACCCGAAAACCCGGCGAGTCGGTGTGGGCGCCGATGATGCGGTAGCCATGGTCCGCCATGGCGCCGGATCCCGTATGGAAGGCGATCAGTGAGGAGTCGTCGCGGACTACGTAATAGCCGCGCCCGGGCTCCAGCCGCCAGGGACTCCCTTCGTCCAGTTGCTGGTAACCGGCGGTTTCCAGTTTCTGCACGCAGCTGACCACCGCATGCCAGGGGCTGGGCGAACGGTCGATGAAATCCAGTAATGCGCTTGCAGCAGGGTGTTCCGCGGCGGCCATGGGCACCTCGTGTGTTGCAGCGGATGTTCAGCGAGTAATGTACCATTGGGCTAGGTCGGTCTGGCAGCCGAAACACTCTACATTGGCCGGGCACCCGCCGGTTGCTTCGATTCAATACATAATCAGGGTAATAGCAATGACAAGAATACCTCGCGTGCCGTTGTTGATAGTGGTCATGGCTTTCATCCTGAGTGGCTGCTTCGGCAGCAGCGGCTCTTCCGGTAACAACACGCCTTCAACGCCGGACAATGAGAATAGCCAGCCGCAGATAACCGAACTAAGGCTGGACGTCTTGAGAGTGGAGCTTCCAGCCGGTACGTCGAAACAACTGGTCGCGACCGCTGTTTTCGCGGACGGCGGGACGGAGAATGTAACGACCGATGCGGAGTGGTCGGCGACGAATGACACGGTCGCCGCGTTTGACGACAGCGCTCCTGGACTGCTTCGCGCGATCGCAGTTGGCGACTCGAGCCTATCCGCTGCATATCAGGGGCTGAACGCCGCCGCCGAGGTGGATGTGTTGCCAGGAGACCTTGTAGAACTGAGGGTAGAGCCCGCGGGGCCGTTGGAGGTATTCGTTGGCGGCACGCAGCAGTTCAGGGCGCTGGCCACATTCGAAGGTCTCCCGGACGAAAGGGATATCACTGGGGATACGGTCTGGACTTCTGATACGGATAGCATCGCAACCGTTGACTCAGACGGGGGCCAGGCGGGGATGGTGGAAGGCGTAACGGCAGGGGAGACGACCATCACGGCCAGTTTCAGTTCGTCAGGCTCCGACGTGACGAAGTCGGACAGCGTCGCTATTACAGTCAAGGACGTTGCGGTGGAGGCTGAACTTTCCATCGTTGCGCCCCCGACCATTGATGAGGGAGCGGTGGTACAGCTTACCGCAACCCTGGATGACGAGGACGTCACCGGACAGGTTCAGTGGGGCAGCAACGATGAGGACGTGCTGCGGTTTCTCGACGCCTCCCTGAGCCCTGGGCTTGCAGCCGGTTTCGCGGAAGGCAACGTTGCGGCATCGGCGACCTTGGGCGAGAAGTCCGCGAACACCTTCATTGATGTGCTCGCGGCGCCGAACTCACCGCGTAGCCTCAGCCTATCAGCCACGCCCAACGTCATTCTGGCGAGCGACGCGACCGATTCCGCTGATTTAGTGGCACTGGTCAGGACTAACCAGGAAGGTGCTCCGCTATCCCCGGAACGGGACATTGAATTTTCCGTTGGAGGAAGCCAGGGCACCCTCTTTGAGCGCGAGGCAGGCACCCGTGAAGGCGAGGCCACGGTAGATTTCCACACCGATCAGCCCGGGTTCTACCTCATCGAGGCCCGCGTTGAGGGCACTTTGGCGCAAGACTCGCTGCCGATTGCAGTGGTCCAGGGCTTTGGCCAGATCATCGCTCGCGCCACTGCTATCGTGGAGCCCCCGCAGCTCGACGGGCAGGAGGCGGCTCTGGTTGTGCTGTTCAATCTGTCTAACCGGGATTTTCGGATCGAGCAAATCCGTCTGATGCGCGGCGAGGATCTTGCGCCCGGCTTTGACCCCATCGAGGGCGACAGCCTCCTTGATGCCTCCTTACCCGGAAACGGGACAGCTGACGCACTGGTGCCTACTACCGAGGACATGGACCTCTCCGAAAAACGGGTCGAATTTGATTTGCTGGATGAGCGGACGGGAACACCCTTCACGATTCGGGTGTCGTTGCCGACAGAGTAGCCTGGTATCGCCGGGCGTTGAGCGTTGTGCACGTCGGTGATCCGCCCTTCGGGCGGCGACCGACCTACAGAAGCTTCCTTCGCCAACGGCCCACACGGCGTAGGCTGGTAGCCGCCGAGGGAGGTTGCCGTCATGGCCGTGAGGCCGAGCGCGGGAGGGATATGCGGCGGCGGTGGTGATCCCGCCGTTGGTCGGTTGCCGGCAAACGCAGGCGTTTACCGGCCTACGATGGCTACAATCGCTTAAGCACCACAACACCACAACACCACAACGGTATCGACGGTTTCGGGCGGTGTGGGTCGGAAACGCTGCGCAGCAGGGATCTCCGACGGTGCGAGTTTAGGGCATAAAAAAACCCCGGTCTGGTTACAGACCGGGGTTTTGGTTTTAGGTGCCTGGCGATGACCTACTTTCGCACCACAGCGAGGCGGCACTATCATCGGCGCTAGGCGGTTTCACTTCCGAGTTCGGGATGGGATCGGGTGGTTCCCGCCTGCTATTGTCACCAGGCGAACTGGCTCGCGCATTGCTGCCGGCACGTGGGCCGTCAGCGGCGAATTCTGGGAAGTTGCTTGCGTCTGTGCATGTTGCACTGGCTTGAACGGTGGCCTGCGCCACAAACCTCTTGGGTGTTATATGGCCAAGCCGCACGGGCAATTAGTACTGGTTAGCTTCACACATTACTGCGCTTCCACACCCAGCCTATCAACGTGGTAGTCTTCCACGGCCCTTCAGGGGGATCGAGTCCCCAGGGAGGTCTCATCTTGGGAGGGGCTTCCCGCTTAGATGCTTTCAGCGGTTATCCCGTCCGCACGTAGCTACCGGGCAGTGCCACTGGCGTGACAACCCGAACACCAGGGGTGCGTCCACTCCGGTCCTCTCGTACTAGGAGCAGCTTCCCTCAAACCTCCGACGCCCACGGCAGATAGGGACCGAACTGTCTCACGACGTTCTAAACCCAGCTCGCGTACCACTTTAAATGGCGAACAGCCATACCCTTGGGACCTGCTACAGCCCCAGGATGTGATGAGCCG
>LFIK01000901.1_pt1 | contig 22875 bp, 19 predicted proteins | sample 643401 | NCBI WGS metagenome assembly LFIK01 (sample SAMN03777447, study PRJNA286221) | soda lake metagenome | biome: soda lake; feature: Kulunda steppe; material: water; isolation source: sample T5-Br brine of Lake Tanatar-5 | place: Russia: Kulunda steppe | collected 2010-07
CCGCGGCCGAAGCTGCCATAGAGTGCAAACAACGAGGCCACCACCAGCACCGTGATCAGGCTGGTGCGCCCCGGGGAGTCGACCGCCCAGGTGAGCCAGCCCAGATAGCGGCGCGTGCCCGGCTTCAGGGCGTCGAAGTTGCCGGTCTCGGCGGCCTTCACCCGTTCCAGGCCGTGGGGGTCCACCGGGCGCCGCGGACCGAACAGGCCGCCCAGTACCGGAATGAAGATCAGCGCCATGGCCAGTGACGCCAGCAGGGTGACGATCACGGTGGCCGGCAGGTAGCCGATGAAGCGGCCGACGATGCCGGGCCAGAACAGCATGGGCACGAACACCGCCAGGGTGGTGGCGATGGAGGCGGTGATGGGCCAGGCCATGCGGCCGGCGGCCGCCTGGAAGGCATCCCAGCGTGTTCTGCCGGCGGCCAGTTCCCGGTCTGCCAGTTCGGTGACCACCAGGGCGCCGTCCACCAGCATGCCCACCACCAGGATGAGTGCGAACAGGACGACGATGTTCAGGGTGTAGCCGAGGGCCGCCACCCCCAGCAGGCCGATCAGGAAGGAGGCCGGAATGGCCAGCGCCACCAGCCAGGCCGCGCGCGGCCCCAGCGTCAGCACCAGCACGGCCAGCACCAGCAGGGTGGCGATCAGGACGCTGTTTTCCAGATCGCTGAGCAGCATCTGGATGTCGTCGGCCTGATTCTGCATGGGGGTCAGGGTGACGCTGGCGGGCCACTCGGCGCTCAGCTGGGCCAGCACCCGCTGGGCCGCGGCCACGGTCTCGATGACGTTGGCGCCCTGGGTCTTGCGGATTTCCAGTGACAGCGCGCCGCGACCGTTGACCCGGGCGAAGCCGGTCGGGTCGGCGAAGGTGCGCCGCACCTCGGCCACGTCGGCAACGGTGACGATGGTGCCATCGGCGGCGCGCAGGGTGGTGTTCAGGATGTCCGCCGGCTCGCGCAGGGTGCCGGGAATGCGCAGGGTGGTGCGGCCGGTGCCGGTATCGATGGCGCCGGCGGCCACGATCAGGTTGTTGCGGTCCAGCGCCTGCAGCACCTCGTTCTGGCTGAGCTGATAGGACTCCAGCGTCAGGGTGTCGATCAGCACTTCCATGATCTCGTCGCGCTGGCCGCCAATCTCCACTTCCAGCACGCCGGGCAGCGCTTCCAGCCGTTCCCGGGCCTGGCGCGCCAGGGTGTTCAGCAGCCGCTCGCTGACCGGCCCGGACAGGCCCACCGTAAGGATCGGGAACAGCGACAGGTCCACTTCGGCCACTCGCACCGGCTCGGCTCCCGAGGGCAGCTGGGCTTCTGCCAGGTCGACCTTTTCGCGCACGTCCGCCAGCGCGTCCCGGTTGCGTACGTCGGGCGAGAATTCCAGCTGGATCAGGGCGAAGCCTTCGCCGGCCCAGCCGTCCAGCTGGCGCAGGCCGGTCATGCCCTGCAGTTCCTGCTCCAGCGGCTGCAGCAGCAGATGTTCCGCATCTTCGGCGGCAACGCCGGGGTAGAGCGCGGTGACGAAGAAGAAGGGGATGTCGATCTCTGGCGCCGCCTCCCGTGGCAGCGTCAGCCAGGCGCTGGCGCCTGCCAGCATGAGCACCGCCAGCAGCAGCACGGTGGTGCGGCTGCGGGCAAAGGCAGCCCGGATCAGGGTGTTCATGGGGCGGCTCCGGCCACCTGTACCCGCTCGCCTGCGGAGACGAAGGCGGCGCCGGCGGTGATGATGCGCGCCGAACCTTCCGGCCCGGTGACCCACAGGCCGTCGGAATCGGCCCGAATCACCCGCACCGGATGGAACTGAACCCGCTGATCGTCATCCACGGTCTTCAGGCCCGGTCGCCCCTGGTCATCCAGCCCCAGCACGGCGGGAGACACCTGGTGGGCCAGCACTTCGGCCACGGGAATCACCACCCGAGCGCTGGTTCCGGCAGGCAGGGCGTCATCGGGGTTGGGCAGTTCGATCTCTACCCGGAAGGTACGGGTGGCGGCGTCGGCCAGCCGCGAGACGTAGGTGATCTCGCCTGCCAGCTCGGTGTCGCTGCCTACCGGGCGCACCCGTGCTGCACCACCGGGCCGGATCTGGTTGATCATGTGCTGGGGCACCTGTGCGACCGCCAGCAGCGGATCGTTGTCCACCAGTTCGGCCAGCGCCTCGCCGGTGGAGACCCATTCGCCACGCTCCACGAGCCTGCTTTCCAGGATGCCATCGATGGGCGCGCGCACGGTGGTCCGGTCCAGATCGCGCTGGGTGGCTTCCAGCGCGGCCTCGGCGGCGTGCATGCTGGCGCGGGCTGCGTCCACCCGCAGTTCGGTGGCAAAGCCGCCGCCGGTCAGGGCGCGGTTGGCCTCATAATCGCGGCGCGCCCGAGCCAGCTCTGCCTCCTGCTCGCGCAGGCGCGCATGGCGTTCGCCCGGATCCAGTCGCAGCAGCACATCACCTACCGCCACCCGCGCCCCTCGGGGCTGTTCCAGCGCGGCTACCTGGCCGCTGGTTTCCGCCCGTACGTGCACCACCTGCACCGGGCGGATCTGGCCCTGGAAGGTCAGTCGCTGCTCGACCAGCCGGGGTACGGATTCCATCACTGCCACCTGCAGCTCCCGATCCGGACCGGCCTGGCTGCGGGGCGCTTCTCGCCCGAGCAGGCCTGAGCCGATCCACAGGGCGATCAGTCCTGCGCACAGGGTGACGATCACGGCCGGGTGACGCATCCATGCAGACATCCTGGGTCTTCCCTTGAGCGGAGAGCGTGCAGATTCACAGGTTAGAGCCGTGCTGAGGTGAATGCCAGCGGTGTCGTGGCAGCGGTCGCGCCGGCTTGTGGTATGCGGGGGGTCAGGGTGCTGCTGACTGTGGCGCGTGTACGCGGACCTGGTCGCGCCCGCAATTCTTGGCCTGGTACAGCGCTTCGTCAGCCCGCTTCAGCACCTGATCGTGACTGTTGTCGGCCTGCTGGAACTCCGCCACCCCGAAACTGACGGAACAGCTGAAGCTGCTGACGTCGTGGTGGAACTGTTGAGCCGCAATCTGCTGGCGCAGCTGCTCGGCCACCTGCTTCGCCCCGGTAGCGCAGGTTTCCGGCAGGATGATGGCGAACTCTTCGCCGCCCAGTCGTGCCAGCACGTCGCTGGTGCGCAGCCGTTTCAGGACCAGGCCGGAGATTTCCCTCAGCACCGCATCGCCGCCGGCATGACCGAAGCGGTCGTTGATCTGCTTGAAGTGATCGAAGTCGAAGGCCGCAACGCTGCAACGACCACCGTGACGCTGGAAGCGCTGAATTCCCGTTCCAGCACCTCCATGAAGTGGCGCCGGTTGTAGGCTCGGGTGAGGGGGTCAGTGACGGACAGTCGCTGCAGTCGGGTGACCAGCTCCATTTCCTGGGTGATGTCGCGCACGGTGCCAAACAGCACACCGTCGTTGGCGTTCACATCCATGTCGGCCAGTTCATGTACCCAGCGGACGCTGCCATCCGGGCGCAGGATGCGGTGCTGGACATCGTGAATGCCGGTGATGGTGGCCTGGCGTTCGCTGGCCTCCACCTTTTCCAGATCGTCTGGATGGACCATGCGCTTGAAGTATTCGACGCTGGGGCGGAACGACTCCGGGTCGACGCCGAAGATCTCGAAGACAATGTCGGACCAGTACAGGCTGCCAGTCTTCAGGTTGGCTTCCCAGTGGCCCAGCCTGCCGAGTTTCTTGGCTCGACGCAGCATGTCGCGGCTGCGGGTCAGCTCCTGCTCCAGGGTCTTGGCTTCGGTGACATCGGTGATGATGCCGTGCCAGATGACTGAGCCATCCGGCTGCCGTTCGGGCCTGGCTTCACCCCTGACCCAGCGCACCGTATCGCCGTGCATGACGCGATAGTTCGCGTGCCACGGACTCAGGGTGTAGAACGACTTCTCGATGGATGCGCTGACGGCGGCCAGGTCATCCGGGTGCAGGCGTTCAAAGACGAGGCTGGCATCCTGGCGGACGTCCTCAGGTGCCACGCCGTAGATCCGGTGCATGCCTTCGCTCGCAAAGGGAAAGCAGCTGCGGCCGTCGGGCCAGCGCTGGAACTGGTAGACCACCGCCGGCACCTTGCGCAGTAGCGCCGCAAGCTGGCGGTTGTCCGCTTCCAGTCGGGCCTGGCGCACCTTCAGGTGGCTGATGTCGATGTGGGTGCCGGAGACCCATTCCGGTTCGCCGGCGGGGGTGCGGGTCACCACCCGACCATGGTCGCGCACCCAGATCCAGTGGCCGTCGCGGTGGCGCATGCGCGCCTCGACCTCGTAGAACGGGAGCTCGCCATCGAAATGAGCCTGCAATGCGCGCCCGGAGTGCTCCAGATCGTCCGGATGGGCGAATTGCTGCCAGGTCTCTATGGTGGTCGGTTCCAGTTCGGCCAGGGTGTAGCCGATCATTTCCGCCCAGCGTTCGTTGAAGCGGGTTTCCCCCGTCTGGACGTTCCATTCCCAGGTAGCGGCCTGGGTACCATCCAGTATGGTCTGCAGTCTGAGGGCGGCATCCGCCTTCAGGTAGTCATCCATACTGCCTTGTCCCCTTTGCCATGGCTCTTGCGGTGTTGCCAGGCATATCAGCTGAAAAGCATGTCCGCCACGAACGGATTGGACCGGCGCTCCTGGCCGAAGGTGGACACTGGGCCGTGGCCGGGAATGAAAGTGATGTCGTCACCCAGCGGAAACAGCCGCTCGCGGATGCTGCGGATCAGGTCATCGTGGTTGCCGCGCGGGAAGTCGGTACGGCCCACCGAGCCCTGGAAGAGTACGTCGCCCACCGCTGCCAACCGGGCATCGGTGGAGACAAACACCACGTGGCCGGGGGTATGGCCGGGGCAGTGGCGCACGCGCAGGGTCAGGTTGCCGACCGTGACTTCGTCGCCGTCGTGCAGCCAGCGGGTGGGGGTGAACGGCTCGGCCTTCAGGCCGTAGCGGGCCCCCTGCTCCGCCAGCGACTCGATCAGGAACTGATCGTCCGGATGCGGCCCCTCGATGGGCACATCCGCACTGGCGGCCAGCTCGGCGGTGGCACCAGCGTGGTCCAGGTGGGCGTGGGTGATCAGGATCTTTTCCAGCGTGAAGCCCGCCTCGGCGATGGCGGCGCGAATGCGATCCAGATCACCGCCCGGATCCACGACCGCGCCGCGCCCGGTCTCGTCGCACCAGATCAGGGAGCAGTTCTGCTGCAGGGGCGTCACCGGGATGATGGCGGCTTTCAGCGACATGTCGGGGTCCTCGGGTTGTGCTGGGGATGGGTCAGTGACGGGTCATCGGCGGGCCGGACGCCAGTGATTCCTCGACGAACACGGTGCGACCGACGCGCCGGCCGAACAGTACGCAGGCGCTGGCGAAGGCGCGCTGGGCCTCGTTGTTGCACCAGTGCCAGTCGGCACCGCGGCCGTCCACCGGCACGCGCCAGTGGCCGGTGATGCAGGCCTCGCCGATGCGCAGTTCCACGGCCCAGTCGTGCCAGACGCCTTCAATGCCCTGTTCCTCGTATTCCTGTTCCACCAGCCGGCAGTAGTTGGCGCCGTGAGCATCGTGGGCCACGCTCTCGGCCACCACCAGGGTCTGGTCGATGCAGCTCTGCCAGGCGGTATGGACTTCGTCGGCGGTGACGAACAGGGCCGTGGCGATCCCAGCCGGAGTCACGTTCAGGGTCAGTGGCAAATCCCAGTCCGGTTCCAGGGTGCGCGAGGTCATGGGGCGCTCCCGCTTTCGGCAAAGTAGTCGCGCACGAACTGCGGCATGTCGGCAAGCGGCACCCGCTGCTGGGTCATGGAGTCGCGGTCGCGCACGGTGACGCTGCCGTCGCCCTCGATGGTGTCGAAGTCGATGGTGGCGCAGATGGGCGTGCCCACCTCGTCGTGGCGCCGGTAGCCCTTGCCGATGTTGCCCGTGTGCTCGTACAGGATGCGCCCCAGCCCCAGCTTCTGCAGTGCCTGCTTGAGCTGGCGCGCGGTCTCGACGATGCCCTCGTGATTGCGCTTCAGGGGCAGCACCGCGACCTTGATGGGGGCCAGATGACGCGGCAGCTTCAGGACCGTGCGCTGGGAGCCGTTCTCCAGCTGTTCCACGTGATAGGCCTCGTTCAGTACCGCCAGCACGCCACGGTCGACGCCGGCGGACGGTTCGATCACGTAGGGTGCTACCCATTTCTTCGTGTCCGGATCCTGCACCGCCAGGCGGGTATTGGAATCCCGGTTGGGCTCGACACTGGCGGTCAGCTCCAGCTCGTCCTGGTTGCGCGAGTGCGAGCCCAGGTCGAAGTCGGTTCTGTTGGCCACGCCCTCCAGCTCCTCCAGCCCGTGCGGGAAGCGGTACATGATGTCGACGGTGGCCTTGGAGTAGTGGGCCAGTTCGTCGTCGGGCACATGCAGCAGCTCCAGGCTGTCGCGGGGCACGCCCTGATCCGCCCACCACTGCAGGCGCGATTCTACCCAGAAATCGTGCCACTGCTCGTCGGTGCCGGGCTCGACGAAGAATTCCAGCTCCATCTGCTCGAATTCGCGTACCCGGAAGATGAAGTTGCGCGGCGTGATCTCGTTGCGGAACGCCTTGCCCACCTGGGCAATGCCGAACGGTGGCCGGCGCGAGGTGGAATCCACCACGTGGCGGAAGTTGGTGAAGATTGCCTGGGCGGTTTCCGGCCGCAGGTAGGCGAAGTGGCTGTCGTCGCTCACCGGGCCCACGTTGGTACGGAACATCAGGTTGAACGGCCGGGGCTCGGTCAGGTCCTTCGAGCCGCAGCCGGGGCACGCATCGCCGATGTGGTCGGCGCGCCAGCGCGCCTTGCAGCTGCGGCAGTCCACCAGCGGGTCGGAGAAGGTGGCTTCATGGCCCGAGTACTTCAGGGTCAGCCGGTGGGTGAGGATGGCTGCGTCCAGCCCCTCGACGTCATCGCGCTCGTAGACCATGGCGCGCCACCAGGCGTTCTTCAGGTTGTTCTTCAGCTCCACGCCCAGTGGGCCATAGTCGTACAGACCCTGCACGCCGCCATAGATATCACCGGACTGGAAGATGAAACCGCGTCGCTTGCACAGCGACACCAGCTCGTCCATGGACTTGGCGGGCACAGGGCAACTCCTTGTAGCTGAGGCTGAAAATGGCAGCCGGCTACTATAGACGAAAGCGCCTACCGGATCATCCTGCGCGCTGCCATGGTGCCGGAGGCACTACGGCTGGTGTGCAGCGGCGGTTCAGGCACCGGGGCGGGAACCCTGCTCCAGCCTGGAGCGGGTCGTGACCGGGTTGGGGTCGGGCTGATCCGGTGCTGCCTCGGTGGCAGTCTGTCCCTGGGGTGGTACGCCGCGTCGGTCCTGCTGCAGGGCAGCTTCCTGACGTGCGGCCTCGCGCAGCAGTCCGGGCCGTTCCCAGGGGCTGTGGCGGCCGCGGTAGAGCACATGCGGACCGGAAGTCAGCAACCACTGGCGATCTTCAGCACTGCGATGCATCTTCATCATCCCGACCTCCCGGCGGTCGCGCTGCCTGTTCGATCAGACCCGAGAGAGGCCTGGTGCAGCGGCGCACGCCAATGTGTGGTCCGGATCATTCTGCCCCCGCCGCCAGTGGCTGGGAATACCCTTGTGCCGACTCCGTGACCCGGTTCACGCGCTGACTTGTGACCCTTGCTGCGGGCGACTAATCTGTGCCGCTAATGCGTGGCGATTAATCGCGAGGAGGCACCCATGGCAGCGGCAGGCAAGGGCGTGCGCATCCGGCTGGAGCCGGAGGACGAATATCCGCATCCGGTGGAGGCAGCGAGCAACTTCAACGAAAGCGTGTACTTCAACGTGTTCGACCCGGAGCGCAACGTGGGTGGCTGGTTCCGGCTGGCCAATCGTCCCAACGAGGGCAAGGGCGAGATGTCCTGCTGCGTCTATCTGCCGGATGGTCGGGTCGGTTTCATGTTCGCGCGGCCCGACTGTCATGCCAACGACAGCTTCGAGAACGGCGGCATGAAGGTCCAGGTTCAGGAACCCTTCAAGCGGGTGCACCTGCACTACACCGGCAAGCTCTGCGTGCTCGCTAATCCCCAGGACATGCAGGATCCTTCGTGGGCGTTCCGCAACAACCCGATCGTGCGCGCCGACGTGGACATCACCTTTACCGGCGTATCGCCCATGTTCGGCGGCGAACCGGTAAAGGAAGACGGCTCGAGGATCGAGGAGAAGCCGGAAGAGGCGTTTGCACGCGGTCACTACGAGCAGCACATGGAAGGCGAGGGCATGATCAGGGTGGCGGACGAGGTGTTCCGCATACACGGCTTCGGGCTGCGCGATCACTCCTGGGGTCCGCGCTTCTGGCAGAACATCCACTGGTACCGCTGGTTGCCCATGAACTTCGGCCGCGACTTCGCCATGATGATCTCCGTGGTGACGCGTCCGAATGGCGAGCAGCGGCGTGGCGGCATGGTGCTGCGTGATGGCGAGTACGTGATGATCCGGGATGCGCGCATCGAGACCGAATATGACGCGCATGACTGCCAGGCCCGGCTGAAGGCCTGGGCGAAGACCGACGAGCGTGAATACGAGGTGACCGGAAAAGTCATGTCGCTGATTCCGCTGCGCAATCGCCGCACCAGCCCGGATGGCGAAGAGATGATGACGCGCATTGCCGAGGGCATGACGCAGTATGAATGTGATGGCATGACTGGTTACGGCCTGTCCGAGTATCTGGACCAGATCGTGGACGGCGTGCCGGTGGGCAAGCAGACGGGAAGCTGATGAACATGACCACATCGCAACAGGCGCTGGCGCAGCAGTTGCAGCGCGCCGCAGGGCGTCATCTGGGCGCCCGGCTGGGCGAGGCACCGCGCATCGAGCAGCTGGCACGACTCACCGCCGGCGCCGCCAACGAAACCTGGCGCTTCGACGCCGTGGGCAATGGCCTGACGCTGGAGTGCATCCTGCGCCGGGCCCCGGGTGTGGGTGACGAGGCTAAGTCGGACGACAACCTGGGCAAGGCTGGCGAGGCGGCGGTGCAGCAGGCCGCGCGGGCGGCCGGGGTGGCTGCCCCCGAAGTGCTGTTCACCCTGGACGAAGCCGACGGGCTGGGTGACGGCTACGTGATGAAGCGGCTGGAAGGCGAGACCATCCCGCGCCGCATCCTGCGCGATGAACAGTTCGCGACCCTGCGCAAGAGTCTGGCGGCCGAATGCGGGCGTACCCTGGCACAGTTGCACGGGGTGGATGTGGCACCGCTGCCGCCGTTGAACGAGTCGCCGGCCGCTGCCCAGATCGAGCGCTACCGGGAGATCTACCAGAGCTTCGGCCAGCCGGTGCCGGTATTCGATCTGACCCTGCGCTGGCTGCAGGACCACGTGCGCACGCCCGAGCGGCTGGTGCTGGTGCATGGCGACTTTCGCAATGGCAACTTCATGGTCGGTCCCGAAGGCATCCGCGCGGTGCTGGACTGGGAGCTGGCGCACCTGGGCGATCCCATGGAGGACCTGGGCTGGCTGTGTGTGACTTCATGGCGGTTCGGCGAGATCGACCGGCCAGTGGGCGGCTTCGGTCAGCGCGAGGATCTGTTTGCGGGCTACGAGGCTGCCGGCGGTGGTCGCGTGGATCCGGAGGCGGTGCGCTACTGGGAAGTCTTCGGCACGCTCAAGTGGGGCATCATGTGCATGATCATGACCCATGGCCACCTGTCCGGCGTGACGCGGTCGGTGGAGAAGGCGGCGATCGGCCGCCGGGTGTCGGAAACCGAACTGGATCTGCTGAATCTGCTCGCGGCCTGAGACGCGTGGCAGGGTCCCGAATGGTCGCTGCGGTCCGTTGACTGTCAGCGGTATGGGCCGGAACTGACTGAAGGAGTTGCAGGGCATGCCAACGGATCGCCCGCATGTACAGGAACTGGTGGAAGCGGTACGCGAGTTCATGGAGACCGAGGTGCAGCCGGCGCTGGAAGGCAGCCTGAGCTTTCACACCCGGGTGGCGGTGAACGTGCTGAAGATCGTCGAACGCGAGCTGGTCCAGGGCCAGGCGCTGCAGGACGGCGCCCGCGAACGGCTGCAGGGGCTGCTGGGCCGCGAGGGCGAGCTGGACGAACTGTCCGAGGCGCTCATCGAGGGCATTCGGGCTGGCGAGCTGGACCTGCAGACGCCTGGGCTGGCCGAGCATCTGCGCGCGACCGTGCTGGGCAAGCTGGCCATCGACAACCCGCGCTACAAGAGTTACCAGCGCGCCATTGCCGGAGAGGCCGCAGGGCAGGCCTGAGCGCGCGACCCGGGCGCCGCGACGCTGCCGACAGAATCAGAAACGCAGGACGGCCCAGCTCCGGCCAGGCCGTCATCGAGCATCGAAACGAGGGGATACGCACATGGGCGAGCAACTGGCCTGGAATTACGGTGACATTCTGGACGCCATGCCGCAGGCGGTGGCGGGCGACGCACCCTGCCTGATTCACGGCGATCGGGTGATCAGCTGGGCGGACTTCACCCGCCGTACCAACAACCTGGCTCGCGAGCTGCGCGAGCGCGGGCTGGGGGCCGATGACAAGGTCGGGTTCTATCTGCGCAATCACCCGGCTTACCTGGAAACGCTGGGGGCCTGCTTCAAGGGGCGCTTCACCCACGTCAACGTCAACTACCGCTACGTCAACGAGGAGCTGCACTACATCTTCGACAATTCGGATGCTGCGGCGGTGGTCTATGCCAGCGAGTTTGCCGACAACATTGCCGCGCTGAAGGCGCAGCTGCCGAAGGTGAAGGTGTGGATCGAGCTGACCGAGGATGGCCAGCCAAAGGTGGACGGAGCGCTGGACTACGAGACCCTGGTGGAGACTGGTGACGGCCAGCCGCTGGGCATCGAGCGCTCTGCCGACGACCTGCTGCTGCTCTACACCGGTGGCACCACCGGCATGCCCAAGGGCGTGATGTGGGGCCACAACGACCTCTGGTATGCGGGCAACGCCGGGGCCACGCCGGCCACCGACATGATCCCTCCCGCCGATCTGGATGCGCATCTGCAGAACATCCGCAATGCCGGCGGTGGCTCGCGCATCATGCCCTGCTGTCCGCTGATGCACGGCACCGGGCTGCTCACCTCCATCGGCACCCTGGCCGGCGGCGGCAGTGTCGTGACCCTGACCGGCCAGAGCTTCGACGCAGCCGAGTGCCTGGAAGCGGTGCAGCGCTGGCAGGTCAACGGCCTGGCCATTGTCGGCGATGCCTTCGCCAAGCCGCTGCAGCGCGAGCTGGACGCCCATCCGGACAAGTATGACCTGAGTTCGCTGCTGTCCATGGTGTCGTCCGGGGTCATGTGGTCGATGGAGGTGAAGCAGGGGCTGCTGAAGCACAATCCGCAGATGGTGCTGACCGATTCGTTCGGGGCCTCCGAGGCGGTGGGCTTCGGTCGTTCGGACACCACCGTGGACGGTACCGTGGAGACCGCGAAGTTCGTGATCGGCGAGCACTGCAAGGTGTTCACCGAGGACCTGCGGGAGGTCCGCCCGGGCGACCCGGAGCCCGGCTTCATTGCCCGTTCCGGTGCCATTCCGCGTGGCTACTACAAGGACCCGGAGAAGACGGCGAAGACCTTCCCGGTGATCGACGGGGTGCGTTACTCCATGCCCGGTGACTGGTGCCGGGTGGAAGCGGATGGCTCGCTGATCCTGCTGGGGCGCGGCAGTGTCTGCATCAACACCGCGGGCGAGAAGGTCTACCCGGAGGAGGTAGAGGAGGTGCTGAAGCAGCATCCGGACGTGGATGATGCGCTGGTGGTGGGCATTCCGGACGAGAAGTGGGGCCAGATGGTCACCGCGGTGGTGCAGCCACGCAACGGCGTGACACTGGACGAGGAAGGGGTGCGCCAGCATGTGCGTCAGCACCTGGCCGGCTACAAGACGCCGAAGCGGATCCTGACCCGTGACAACCTCGGCCGGGCCAGCAACGGCAAGGCGGACTACAAGGGCACGACCGCGTTCGCGAAGGCCGAGCTGGGGGTGGCCTGAGCCGACTCCTGAACGCCGGGTATGGCGCCCCGGCGTTCAGCGCTGGGGGGGGCGGGCAGAGTGGCCGCCGCAGGCGGTTCCCCTGAAGCCCGGGTACGTGGACAATGGCGGTCCGGAGCGCTTCCGCTGTGGCGCGTTATCGCACCGGGCGGGCAGGTCTGACCTGGACCCGGGTCCAGGGCAGCCTGATCCGGTCATGCAGGCTCCGCCAGGCGCGTGGTTCGCAGCCGTCCGCGAGGCGCTCGTTTACTCGCATCAACTGCAGAGGGGAATCTCATGACCGTTGCCAGGGGCAGTCTTTTCGACCTTTCCGGCAAGAACGCGATCATTACCGGATCCAGCAAGGGCATCGGCAAGGCCATTGCCGAACAGCTGGCCATGCACGGCGCCAACGTGGTCATCTCGTCGCGCAAGGCGGATGCCTGCCAGGTGGTGGCGGACGAGATCAACGAGAAACTGGGTGCCGCGGCGGCCAACAAGGCGATCGTCATTCCGGCCCACATCGGCGACAAGAACGCGCTGCAGCAGCTGGTGGACCAGACTCACGAGCAGCTCGGGCAGATCGACATCCTGGTCTGTAACGCCGCAGTCAATCCGTTCTACGGGCCGTCGAAGGACATTCCGGACTCGGCGTTCGAGAAGATCATGCAGTGCAACGTGCTTTCCAACCACTGGCTCTGCCACATGGTGCTGCCGGAGATGGAAGCGCGTGGCGACGGTTCGATCATCATCGTCTCCTCGGTGGGTGGCCTGCACGCCAGCACCACCATCGGCACCTACAACATCTCCAAGGCGGCGGACTTCCAGATGGTGCGCAACCTGGCGGCGGAGTACGGGCCCAGCGGCGTGCGCGTCAATGCCATTGCGCCGGGTCTGATCCGCACCGACTTCGCCCGCGCCCTGTGGGAGAATCCGGAAACGCTCAAGCGCGTTACCTCCACGGTGCCGTTGCGACGCATCGGCGAGCCCGAGGAGCTGGCCGGCGTGGCCGTGTTCCTGGCTTCGAAGGCGGGATCCTACGCCACCGGCCAGAACTGGGTCGTCGACGGCGGTTCCACCATCGTCTGACCCGGAACGGGCGGCAGACCGGGGAGCAGGACTGCCCGGTTGCCGCCTTTTGTGTGCCTCCCCCCAATCCTTGTTGCAGTCGCGGGTGACAGGTATTGCTCAGTTATCGTCATGGCTTTCATGCGGGCAACTTCGCCGACGTGCTCAAGCACGTGGTGCTGGTGGCGGCTCTGGATCACCTGAAGCGCAAGCCCAGGCCGGTCAGCTACATCGACACTCATGCCGGGGCCGGCGACTACGCGCTGGATGCGGGCTTTGCCGTGAAGCGCGAGGAGTTTCGCGGCGGCATCGGCCGGCTCTGGTCGGAGACGGCCGCGCCGACTGCAGTGGCGCGCTACCTGGAGCTGGTGCGGACCTGGAACGGCGACGGTCCGCTGCGCAGTTATCCGGGTTCGCCGGTGCTGGCGCGGCAGGTGCTGGAACCGACCGATCCCATGAACCTGTTCGAACGTCATCCCGCTGATCTCGGGGCGCTGCAGGCCTGTCTGCAGGGGCGTTCGCATCTGTTGATACGCCAGGCAGACGGCTTTCAGGAATGCCTGGGGCTGTTGCCGCCGCCGTCGCGCCGCGGTCTGCTGCTGATGGACCCGGCCTATGAGCTGAAGACCGACTACGAGCAGGTGGTTACCACCCTGCAGCATGGCTGGCGGCGCTTCGCGACCGGCGTGTTCATGCTCTGGTATCCGGTGGTGGAGCGGGCCCGCATCGATGCCCTGCACGCTCGACTGCAGGCTACCGGCATTGCCGCCATGGAGTGCTGGGAACTGGGCGTGGCTCCGGACTCGGAGGGTTTCGGCATGACCGCCAGCGGCGTTGTGGTCATCAATCCGCCGTTCGTGCTGACCGACGCGCTGGCCGAGGCGCTGCCCTGGCTGGTGCAGCGGCTGGCACCGACCACCGGCTGGTGGCGGCATCGGCTGCTGCGTGACGAGCAGGGCCGTACCGATCAGGCCTGAGGGCGCTGTTCGGGAAGAGACGGTCCAGCCGGCGCGATGGCTGACGAGTTGCGGGAGCCTGGCGCAATCTGCGTACTTGATGGTGAACTGGTTATCAGATCAGAAGGGATGCTGCTGTTAGGGTACTGTCGCATGAGGCTCGTGCCGATGCGGGGCATCCCGCGCAACCAGACTGAGGGGGCAACATGAACGCAAGTGTGATCAGGGCGGCCGTGCTGGGCGTACTGCTGCTGGGACCGGTGCCGTCGGGCTGGGCGGTGTTCGGCTCGGTCATGGACCAGGCGGAACGCTCCATCGAGCGGCGTGCTGAACGCGCCATGTCGGATTCAGTCGAGCGGGCGCTGGACGAGGCCGAGAACGCCGTCGTCTGTGCCATCGACGATCGTCGCTGCATTCAGCGGGCCGAGCGGGCCGGGCGCCCTGTGGTGGTGAAGGATGATGACGGTGAGCTGGTGGAGGTGCGTGACGAGGACGGTGCCACCGAGGAGGGTCCCGCAGCGCCGGGCGAAGGGGTCTGGGCCAATTACGACTTCGTGCCGGGTGACCGGATCCTGTTCGTGGAAGACTTCTCCGACACGCGGCCGGGCCGGTTCCCGTCCAGCCTGGAGTTCCTGGGCGGCATGATGGAAGTGGTCGAGTGGGAAGGTCAGCAACTGCTGCGTTCCACCGACAGTGGCAGCTACTTCCTGATCCCGCTGGGAGAGGAACTGCCCGAGCGCTTCACCATCGAGTTCAAGGCCTATGTGGCGGGGGGCACCAGTCGGGCCCGCATTGCGGTGCTGACCAGCCAGCATGATAATCCGACCCGGCTTGGCCGCCATGAGGATTCCCACTTCTACTTCGGGCGCAGGTCGTCCGGGGTGCGCGGTCCCATCGAGAGTACCCGCGGACGCAACGACTATCGCAGCGAACTGACGCCCATCCGGATCGCGGTGGATGGCAACTATGGCACCGTCTATGTCAACGAGGAGCGGGTTGCAAACGTCCCGAACATGCAGCTGGAGCGCAATGACTACCTGCAGGTGGTGCTGGGCGGGCGTACCGATGATGGCACCTACATCGGCGACATTCGCGTGGCGGCCGGCGGTCTGGAACTGTACGACCGCCTGATGGCGGACGGCCGGGTGGCTACTCAGGGGCTCTATTTCGCTACCGGCAGCGCCAGCCTGAATCCGGAATCCACCGGGACGCTGACAGAAATCGGCCGCATGCTGGAGTCGAATGGCGACCTTTCGTTGCGGATCGAGGGGCATACCGACAGCGTCGGCGATGCCGATGCCAACCAGCGGCTCAGTGAAGCCCGGGCCGAGTCGGTGATGGACTATCTGCTGGATCGCTTCGATATCGCATCGGAGCGGCTGGAGGCCGTGGGCCATGGTGAATCCGAGCCCGTCGCGGACAATGACACGGCTGCAGGACGGCAGCAGAACCGGCGCGTGGAACTGGTGCGCATCGACTGACCGGTTGCTGGTGGTGCAGGTCGGCAACGGGCACCATGAGTGGCCTCCGGTCACCGGCACAGGAGCCGACCTGCATGTATCGCGAAGTGGTGATCCAGCGCCTGACGGTGGGGGCACTGTTCAAGCTCACTTTCATTGGCCTGACCGGCTTCTGGTTGCCCTGGCTGCTGCTGTCTGCGCTGGCGGCATTGCTGGGTGACGGCACCGTAACCTGGAACGAGCGCGAGCTGGTGGGCTGGCAGGGCCTGCTTGTGGCCCCGTTCCTGGCGGTTGTCATGGGTGCAGTCGGCGCGGCCCTGCTGACGCTGGTGCTGGCGGTTGGGCTGGGGCTCTATTCGCTGGTGCGCCCGATATCGTTGCTGGTGAAGCTGCCGCTCGATCCTGACGCTGGGCGTGCATCCGGAGCCGACGTCCCTCCTGCAGGCACGGCCACGCCGCACTCCTGAGCGCGCCTGACAGGGCTGGCAGTCTGGCAGCGAGCGTGCCGTGACTTGATCCGGGTCAATGTTCCGTGGCCGTATATGGCTGCTAATGAAAGGCAGTAATGGACCTTGCGGGCAGGAGTACCCATGACCCAGGCAACTGCACAGCGCACTACCGCGACTCATGTCGACGTCCTGATCGTGGGCGCCGGCATCTCCGGAATCGGCTCGGCCTGCCATCTGCAGGAGCAGTGCCCGGAGAAGCAGTGTCTCATTCTGGAGATGAAGGACACCTTTGGTGGCACCTGGGATACTCACAAGTATCCGGGCGTGCGGTCTGACTCGGACCTGTATACCTTCGGCTATCGGTTCAAGCCCTGGGTAGGTCCGCCGATCGCGACCGCGGAGGAAATCCTGAAATACATGGGCGAGGTCATCGAGGAACACGACCTTGAGTCACGCATCCGCTATGGCCATCGCCTCGACCGGTGCAGCTGGTCCAGCCAGGACAACCAGTGGACCGTGGACGTGACCCGCCTGGCTGATGGTGCCGCGCTCCAGTTCACCTGCAACTTCCTCTGGATGTGCCAGGGCTACTACGATCACCAGGACCCCTATCTCCCTGACTGGCCCGGACTGGAGGACTATGCCGGCGAGTTCGTCCACGCCCAGCAGTGGGATCCGGACATCGACTACACGGACAAGCGGGTGCTGGTGATCGGCTCCGGGGCGACGGCAGCCACGGTGGTGCCGGCCTTCGCCGAGAAGGCGCGCCACGTGACCATGCTTCAGCGCTCGCCGACTTACTTCTTCTGCAGCCCGAACCGCAACGAACTGGCCGATCGGCTGCACGAGATCGGCATCGACGAGCCCACCATCCATCGGGTGGTGCGCGCCCAGATCCTGCATGATCAGCAGCAGATGACCGAACGCTGCAAGCAGGAGCCCGATGCGGTGTTCGAGGAACTGAAGGCGCTGATCCGCGAATACGCTGGCCAGGACTTCGAGTTCGAGCCGCACTTCACCCCGCGCTACCGGCCCTGGCAGCAGCGGCTGGCGTTCTGCCCGGACGGTGACATCTTCCAGGCCGCAGCGGCGGGCAAGCTGACAGTGGTGACCGACACCATCGACACCTTCACGCCGAAGGGTGTGCGCACCGACTCCGGCGAGGAGATCGAGGCGGACATCATCGTCGCAGCCACCGGCTTCAAGCTGTCGGTAATGGGCGAGATCCCGTTCGAGGTCGACGGGCAGCCGGTGAACTGGCACGACACCATCACCTACAGAGGCATGATGTTCACCGGGGTGCCGAACATGGTCTGGGTGTTCGGGTACTTCCGTGCCAGCTGGACCCTGCGAGTCGATCTGCTGGGCGATTTCGTCTGCCGGCTGCTGCAGCACATGGATGCGCAGGGAGCGCGCCGCGTGGAGGTGGCGCTGCGGGAAGAGGATGCGGAGATGCCGCTGCTGCCCTGGATCGAGCAGGACAACTTCAACCCCGGCTACCTGATGCGTGATCTGGACCGGCTGCCGCGCCGGGGCGACAAGCCGGAGTGGCGCCACAATCAGGACTACTGGTCCGAGCGCGAGGAGATTCCGCGGATCGATCTGGATGGTAGCGAGTTCGTCTACGACGGCCGTCGCGGATCGGGCCATCTGGAGCACGCTGCGGGCGCTCGTCAGGCGGCCCGCGCCTGAGCGCGGTCGCTTCCGGGGGCCGCTGGCCTGGGCCCCCGGGCTTCCCTCTGGACTGAAGTACCCCGCTTCAGGGCACCGGGGACAGGCCGCCATCCATGTTGATGGCGCAGCCGTTGACGTAGGAGCCTGCCTCCGACGCCAGGAAGCAGGCCAGATTGGCGCATTCCTCGGCCTCACCCATGCGGCCCATGGGCAAGCGGCTGCCGAACTCGGCGGCAAATTCCTCCAGGGTCTGGTTCTGTCCCGACTGTTCCCACCAGCGGCGCACCTGATCCGACTTGATCAGGCCGATCAGCAGGGCGTTGACCAGCACATTGTGGGGGGCGCCCTCGCTGGCCAGCACCTTGGTCAGGGCCATGCCGGCGGCACGCGATACCGAGGTGGGCGCGGACCTTGCTCCAGGTGCCTTGGCGGCGATGGCCAGCAGGTTGATGATCCGGCCCCAGCCGCGCGCCTTCATGCCCGGCAGCGCCAGTCGACTGAAACGGATGGCCGCGAACAGCTTCAGGTCCAGATCGTGCTGCCAGACCTCGTCAGTGATGTCCTCGAAGGCGCCGGTCTGGGCCTGGCCGGCGTTGTTCACCAGAATGTCGATGGGCCCCAGCTCGTCGCTGGCACGCTGAAAGCTGTGCTCGATCGCTTCCGGATCGGTCACGTCGCAGACATAACTGGCCACCTCGGCGCCGGGTCTGGCGCTCAACTGCCGTCGTGCTTCCTGCAGCGCCTCTTCACCACGGGCGACGATGGCGACCCGCGCTCCGGATTCGACGAACCGTTCTGCCATGGCCAGCCCCAGGCCCTTGCTGCCGCCGGTGATGAGCGCCGTGCGCCCGCGCATGGATACTTCCATGGAGCAACTCCCCTTGCCGCTTGTCTCAAGGTATTAACGAGACGCTGATCCATTCACCCACGACGCTGCGGCTGCAAGCGCCCGCCTGAGCGTAGGGGCGTGGGCGAATGGATCAGCGTCTCCCTGAGCCCGCATGAAAGCACGCGGGGGACGTGCGGTCACGCTGTCAGGTCGCGGGGTTGCTGTCCGGTGACCCATCCGGTTGGCCTGTCATCAGGGTGCCGGTCGGCACTTGAACAAGATCCGAAATGTTTCCCTGCTCATGCCTTCATGCGTGCGTATACTGATGGTGCCGGGGGGCCTTGGGCGGCCAGGCTGCGGGCACCTCCACCCGGAGCGGAGTAGAGCATTTGAAGGCGCATTCCGAGGTCGAATGGCCCGCAGCCAGCGAGCAGTGCGAGGGGGTACCGGTGCATGTCCCCGAAGCCATTCAGCCGTTCGGCTGTCTGCTGGTCCTGAATGCGGATCTCACCCGCATCCTGCACCTTTCTGCCAATTGTGAATCCATGCTGGGATTGCGAGGCGCCCAGGCGCTTGCGGTGGGGCCCGGGCGGGTGCTGGGGATGTCGCTGCTGCGGCGCCTGCGCGATGGCATGACCGGCCTCGATCGGCTTGCCAGCGCGCTGACTGCCAATCGCACGGTGGGTGGTCACAGCCGCCGCTTCTTCGTGATGGCCTGGCGTGCCGATGACCGGATCGTGGTCGAGTTCGAACCACTGGTCCGGCAGAGCGGTCGGCGTCTGCTGTCCGTGGTGAACGGGTGGCTGGCACGGATTGCCCAGACCCGCACCGTACCGCAGCTGCTGGATGCGCTGGTCAGGGGCACTCGCGAATTGACCGGTCACGACCGTGTGATGGTCTACCAGTTCGACTCGGACTGGCATGGCAGCGTGGTCGCGGAGTCGGCAGCCGAGGACGTGGACGGCTTTCTTGGTCATCACTTTCCGGCGTCGGACATGCCCGCGCCGTTGCGGCGCCTGTACGACCTCAATCCCATCCGCAGCATTCCGGATGTTGCTGCCGCGCCGGTACCCATGGAGCCGCGACCGGAACCGCCGCTGGATCTGTCTTGCAGCACCCTGCGGGCAGTATCGCCAGAGTACCGGGCCTACATGGAGAACATGGGCGTGGCGGCATCCCTGTCGGTGGCCATTCAGGGTGATGGCGCGCTCTGGGGTCTGCTTGCCTGCCATGGCCTGAAGCCCCATCCACTCTCGCCGGTGGTGCGTGATGCGGTTCATACCCTGGTTCAGATGGCGAGTCAGCGCATGTTTCTGCTGCGCGCCCGCAAGGATGCGCGTTACCTGCAACAGGTGCTGGACAGTCGCGATCTGCTGTCGGAAGCCCGTGGCCAGTTGCGCTCGCCGGAAGAACTGCTGCAGCGCCATGGACGCGACTGGCTCGACCTGTTTCGTTGCTGCGGGGTAGCGCTGGTATATCGGGACCTGTCTGCAATCTCGTCGGTGGGCGACGTGCCGGGGCTGAGTGGGCTGAAGGCGGTGGCCAGCTGGTTGAGCGAGCACTATCCGGGCAGCATGACCTGGGAGTCGGCCGAGCTGGGGAACAGTGCTCTTGCGGGGCTGGGGCTGGCCCAGCGGTTTGCCGGCTTGCTGGCAGTGCAGTTGCGGATCGAGCAGAGTGTGTCCGGCTGGTTGCTGCTGTTCCGGGCAGAAGAAGTTCGGCAGCGCCTCTGGGGCGGCAACCCGACCCGTCTTGCGGTGGCGGATGAGGAGGGTGGACTGCAGCAGCTGCCGCGTCGTTCCTTCGAAAGCTGGCTGGAAGAAGTCCGCGGTCAGAGTGCGCGCTGGCGTGGCATCGAGCGGCGCGCGGCCATGGACCTGGGCGAGGACCTGGCGGTGGCCATTTCCGCGCACGAGATCGGTGAACTGAACGCGCGGCTGCTGGAGGCCAACGAACGACTGGAACGGCTGGCCCACACTGATCCGCTGACCCAGGCCTGGAACCGCTATCGCATAGAACAGGCGATCGATGCGGAGTTCAGCCTGGCGGCCCGTCATGACAGGCCCTGCGCCCTGCTGCTGTTCGACGTGGACCACTTCAAGCAGGTCAATGACACGCATGGCCATGATGTGGGCGACCAGGTGCTGCGCTGCCTTGCAGAGACGATTGGTGGTGAGCTGCGCGAGAGTGATCAGCTGGGGCGCTGGGGGGGCGAGGAATTCCTGGTGCTGGCCCCCCAGACCAGTCTGGAACAGGCTCGCGTGCTGGCCGAGCGGCTGCGGGCAAGGGTCGCAGAGGCCGATTTCCCCGAATCGGGCAGGATCACCATCAGCATCGGTGTGGCCGCCTGGCATCCTGGCGACGCACGTCGTACCGTGATCGAGCGCGCTGACCGCGCCATGTATCAGGCGAAGCAGTCGGGTCGCGACCGAAATGCAGTAGCCCATGCCGGCCGAGCCACCTCAGGCTGCTGCTGGCAGCAGGACTGTGGCCAGGCTATCGTAGATCAGGATGCCGATGATATCGGCCACCGAGGTGACCAGTGGGGTACTGGCGGTGGCGGGGTCCAGGCCCAGGCGTTGCAGCAGCAGTGGCATGCCCAGGCCAATCAGGCTGCCAGCGGTCACGATCAGTATCATCGACAGGGCCACCATCAGCGCCAGGTCCGGTCCGCCGCGCCAGAGTCCCAGCCCGTAGACAGCGACCGCCATGGTCAGGCCCAGGGCCAGGGCGACGGCCAGTTCGCGACTCCAGAGCCAGATCCAGTCTCCAGTCCGGATGTCGCCGGTGGCCAGCCCGCGCACTGTCAGGGTCGCTGCCTGTGACCCGGCGTTGCCTGCCGAGTCCACGATCAGCGGCAGGAACAGGATCAGCGCCAGCATGGCCTGCAGCGTGGTCTGAAAGCTGGCGACGATGTTGATGGTGAGCACGTTCATGGCGATCAGCATCAGCAGCCAGCCGACTCGCTTGCGATAGAGCACGACTGCCGGCGCGTTGGACAGTCGGAAGTCCAGCCTGGCCATGCCGCCCAGCTTGTGAAAGTCCTCGGTAGCCTCGGTTTCCTGCGTGTCCAGCAGGTCGTCGATGCTGACCGCACCCAGCAGACGGCCTTGCTGGTCGGTTACCGGCAGCACCTCGATGTCGTAGTGGCGGGCGATGGCTGCCGCATGCTCACGATCCAGGTTGGCACGCACGTGAATCAGGCTGCGATCCATCAGATCGAAGACGCGCTGAGACGGCTCTGCCAGGATCAGCCGCTGCAGCGTCAGGTCTGCCAGCAGGGTGCCGCGCTGACTGACCACGAACAGGCGATCGCTGGTGGGAGTCTCCAGGTGCTGACGGCGGACCTGTTCCAGGGCCGCATCACGGTCCTGTTCAGGCGTCAGGATGATGCAGTCCGGGTCCAGCATGCGCCCCACGCTGGCCTCGGGAAACGCCAGGGCAGCGCGGGTCTGATCTGCCAGCACTGGTGGCAGGGCCTGGAGCAGGCCCTGCTGGCGCGCCTCTGGCAGGGTTTCCAGGATCTGCGTGATGTCGTCCCGGGCCAGCTGGCGCAGACAGGCAACGGCTTCGAAGTCGGTCAGCGCTTCCAGCAGCTGTGCCTGTTCGCTGCTGCTGAGCTTGGCCAGCAACTCGCCGGCCGTCTGCTCGGGCAGCAGCTTGATCACGAATACCCATCGGGAGGCGGGCTCGCTGCGCAGCACCTGGACGAGGTCTGCTGCCGAGCAGCTGGCCAGCAATGGACGCAGCGCAGTCCAGTCATGCAGCTCCAGAAGTTCGTGCAGGTTCTGCTGGGGGCATGTCCGGTCCATGGCGTCGGCTACCGTTGCATTACGCCCGCGGATGCATTGCCCGACTCGGTCTGATTCTGCATCTGCATGTCCTAGCTGACGCGACTGACGTGGTCCTCGAGACTCAGGCGTGCCACCACCTGCTCGACGAACGCATGGTTCTCGCCGTTGCTGGTCAGCTCGGCAGTCAGCAGCGCCCGATCAGTGCCCTCCACCGGTTCGCTGTGCAGGCTGCGCAGCAGCAGCGGACCGTTGCGCAGGGCCTGCAGCAGTACTGCGCGGATACGGGATTCGTCGGCGGCACTGCAGCTGGCCTGCAGGTGGTAGTGGGTTTCCACCTCGGTGTCCTCGTCCACGGGCTGGCGATTGATCCAGCTGGAGAGGGGCCGCAGCGTCAGGTGGGCGCCGACCACGACCAGCGCGATCAGCACCCCGTGCAGCAGGAAGCCCAGCCCTGCCATGACGCCCACCGCCGCCGAGCACCAGAGCGTGGCGGCGGTATTCAGTCCGCGCACGTTGAAGCCGTCGCGCATGATCACGCCTGCGCACAGGAAGCCGATGCCCGAGACCACCTGGGCAGCGACCCGGGTGGGGCTGAGTTCCCCGGGTACCATGGTGCCGATCATCACGAACGCTGCCGACCCCACTGCCACCAGGGCGTTGGTGCGCAGGCCGGCGGTCCGCTGGCGCCGCTGACGCTCATAGCCGATCAGGGCGCC
>LFIK01000902.1_pt1 | contig 22870 bp, 28 predicted proteins | sample 643401 | NCBI WGS metagenome assembly LFIK01 (sample SAMN03777447, study PRJNA286221) | soda lake metagenome | biome: soda lake; feature: Kulunda steppe; material: water; isolation source: sample T5-Br brine of Lake Tanatar-5 | place: Russia: Kulunda steppe | collected 2010-07
CGCGCGCGCGTGCGTGCGTGCGTGCGTGCGTGCGTGTGTGTGTGTGTGTGTGTGTGTGTGTGTGTGTGTGTGTGTGTGTGTGTGTGTGTGTGTGCGCGCGCACGTGTGCATGCGTGCGTGCGTGCGCCCACTCTGCGAGAGTGCGCACACAAATCCTCGATTCCGGCAGCGCGTTGCTTGTCTAGGTCAACCTCTATCCGAGATAACCATCTAGCTTACAGGCAGAGTCAGTCATCCCCCAAGCCATGCCCGTCTTGCCCAGCACGCCCATGCCAAAGTACATGGCTGGTCTCTGCCAGTAGCTCTTCGCGCCTGGGCAAGCAGGAAGCAATGAGTGTACAAGCGTGAGGTGAATTTGGAAATTTACGACCGACCCCAAATCGGGCGGTCCAACATGGCAATAGAGTTGCGACCGGGAGTCTTGCCCGACTAGCAGTGTTTGTTAGTAAGCCCATCTGCCGTGTACTCCGACCACCACGTTCAGCATGCAAACCTACCTGTGTAATATCCAGCAGCAGCTCCGAACAGCATCATGCCTCCAACAAGGGCCCAGCTGCTCGGACGCATGTTAGACACTGGCAAGCAGGGTGGTGTTTCAGGGTGGGGTGAGTCAATTTTTACTTGATGGTGCCAAGGCTGACCAGTGGAGGAAAGCTGAGGGTCAGTGTATGAGCTTGCTGAGCGCATGGGCGCAATGCGCAAGTGCAAGGACTAGGTTGGTCCAATCAATGGCGCTCTCCTCTCGTTGCCCTGATTGCTAACGGGTACGTGATAGATGCCAGCGGGTACATGATGCCACACGTGCACTTAAATCCAACAAGACTTACCAACTTGCGATAGTGAGGGGTCAGCGTGGACTATGGGATACTGGGGCTGCTGCAACAGGACCTTGTAACCACCCTGAGGAGCATCGTAATAGTTGGGTGGCTCTGGCCAGGTCATTGTGTTGGCAGTGGCAACTGACTGTTTAAAATCTTGGATATGTTGGCAGCTGGACTAGGGCTCTTGCTCAGGTTCAGTTGTCAGTTTTCAGTTGTCGTTGACAGCCTTAATTAGCCTAACTACCAGTTTTATTTAAATACAGGAGGTCTATCTCGCAGCCTGTATGCTTCACTGAATATGAGTGAAGCCGCAGAGTCACAGCCTAGGACCAGCCAGCAGGTGCGTGGGGGGGAGCCTTCCACTAGCAGCAGGCAGCCGGATGAGGCGGCAGGCCCAGGGGTACCCAAGCCAACCGTCATCTTGGTCATAGGTGGGTGCTGAGCAAGAGGACGGGGCTCCAGAGATGGGTGGACGCCTTCACAGGGGCCTGGGGAGGGCCATCTTGATCTGCACCATGCCCTCACCCTCCACACCCGCTGCTGTCCCATGCGTGCCTCCCGTGATGACATTGGGCAGACTGCATTTCTGCACAAAACCTCCAAGCTTTGCTGTGCGCATGCGCATTTAGCAGCGCGGCAAGGTGGCACGGGCTCAGAGCAGCATGGCACACCAGCCGCATGCAACCCTGGGTCTACCCAGCTGTGCATGGACGCTCACATGCCGTGTGAGGCGAGCTATCTGAGACATTGTGTGATGCATGCTGCACCGCTGGCAAAGGCCAAGTGGCCTGTGCACCGCACGCGGCAGGCCTGGCACGCAACGGCACGTGCATGCATGCGCCCGCCCACTGGAGCCTGCCCTACCCACAGGCCCAGCGCACAACAGCATGCACATGTGCTCATGCCCCTGCACGCCTTGCCACACCCCTGCGCGCAGGCAGAGCCCACTCACGCACGCACACGTGCACGGGCGCCCCTGTGCACAGGCAGATCTCACGCACACAGCCACATGTGCACGCGCAGGCATGGCGGGCTCTGGCAAGACCACCTTCATCCAGCGCCTGCACTCCCACCTTCATGCCCGCAAGCAGCCGCCCTACATCATCAACATGGACCCTGCCGTCACGCACGTGCCCTACAATGCCAATATCGACATTAGGGACACGGTGCGCACGCGTGCATGCACACCCACACATCCATTCACACATTCACACATTCACACACACACACGCACACACACGCATGCACGCTTGTGCGCATGCGCACCGCGTGTAGGGCGCACAGCGCGCAGGCATTATGGCGGGCGCTGCACACCGACTGGCGCTGCGCACATGCACGTGCATGATGGACAGCACAGCCCTGTCGCGGCCTACTCTCCCTCTCTAGGGGTGGGCATGGTGGTACGCATGTGCGCCCCCTTCCAGCACATGGGTTGCATGGCATGAGCGTGCTGCGTTGGGTGGAGCGCCCCATGCACTGACCTGCACTGCGCACGCAAATGCCTGCACGATCAACCACAGTGAAGGCTCTCCCTTGGTTAATGGCACGCATAGTGATGTGCGCGCTGTGATGTGGGGCACGGGTTGGCTAGGTGCTTGCTGGCGCCCTGGATCCAATTACCCTGGTCCCTGGTGGAGGGGTGGCGGGCGCAAGGGCTGCACCTGTGTCAAGGTGCTCCGCCATAGGGCTGCTGCAGCGCTTAGTGGCAAGGCTGCTGCTGCTGCGGCGGCGGCGTGTATGCTGCTGCGTGTATGCAGCTGCCGCGTGGCGCGGGATGGGCAGACCCTGTGCACAAGGTGCACGGTGACTGTGAATGACTGTGTTCATGGGGGCGGGGTGAGGCGGCCTTGGTCCATGGGCGCGGGATGGGGAGGCTCAGTGCCTGGGTGCGTGGTCAGGTGACCTATTTTTGTCTAAGAGCGCGGGGCTCTGTGACGGGGAGCTCTGTGACGGGGAGGCTCTGTGCCTACGTGTACAGTGAAGTGGTCTTGTCCAGGGGTGCACGTGTGCTTGATCAAGTGGCCTTGTTCAGGTGTGTGGGGTGGGCGAGGTGACTCGGTTCAAAGGGGCTGTGGGCGGGGTGCTCCTGGGAGCCCCAGTTCCGGCCCCGGGGGGTCTCTTGATCCTGCACCACTGAGCACGGCCGCCCTGTGACCAAAAGGTGGCTCAGCGCTCAGCAGCGCAGGATGAGGGGGATGCCGTCCGTTGCCTTGGCCTGCCAGAGGGTGTGCTTCCAAAGCGTCGTGGCAATCGCCAGCGCAAGCCAGCTGTCCAAGACAGTGTTCTAAAAACAGGGGAGCAGGGGCCGCAGGGGTGGCCTGCGGTGACCTACCTCAACCGCCCTGCCTCCCCTCCCCCCTTTTTCGGTAGCTGCGCCCAATGCTGGCAGTGCTCGGCTCAACTCAACCGCTCAAACTAACCAACTCTTAGCATGCAGATAGGGTTTTTCAAGCGGGTGTCCGCTGGCGGACATTGAAGGCCATGTGCACTGCATGCCTCAGCTCAAACCCTTGGCTGCAGCAGTATGCGGAGCTCCTTTGGCTATCTGAATGCGCTGTGCAGTTGGTCCCTGTGCACCGGCTTGTGACGCTACTTGCTGAGGGTGTGCGTGTTGGCCGGTGCACTCGCTCCCCGTGCAGGTCATCTACAAGCAGGTCATGAAGCAGTACAACCTGGGGCCTAACGGCGGTATCCTGACCTCCTGCAACCTGTTTGCCACCCGCTTTGACCAGGTAGGAGTACGCGCGCTAACCACCTGTCTGCTGCGCGCTTTGACTTGTTGGGCGCGCACGCGGCCCATGCGCCAAGCTCCTACCCCACTGAGGGATTGCGTCATGTATCAGCAGCGCGCTATGCTTGGTAGAAATGGTTTGCAGGCTGCATACTACTGATTACGGTCCATTTCGGCCGGCAAAACGCTGTGCCGGCATCCAGTGCACAGACCTGCGTGCAGGCCCTCTGCAATGCGACCAGCATACTGGGCCGGATTGCTTGGGTTACCTTTCAGCTTGCAGGCCCTCTGCAATGCAGCTTGCACAACGGGCCGGACCGCTTCCGCTACCCTTCAGTGCGAAGGCTCTTTGCAATGCAACTTGCACAACGGGCCAGACTACTTGCGTGGCCCTTCAGCGTACAGGCCCTTACGACTCGCAGGAGTCAGCAACGCGCATGCGGCCACGATGGCCTTAGGCTGCTGCCCTCCTGATCGAACCTACTCGTTGCTCTTCTGTTTGCTCATACCTGCCGTGCATGCCGGTGCTGGGTGGATGTGCTGGTGCCAAGCGCACATGCTTGTGCTCGCTGCGCATGCCACACAGGTCATGCATTTGCTGGAGAAGAAGCGGGAGCCGCCGCTGCAGCATGTCATCCTGGACACACCCGGGCAAATTGAGATCTTCACTTGGAGCGCGTCAGGCCAGATCGTGACGGAGCTGCTGGCATCTTCGTTCCCCACAGTCGTTGCGTGAGTGCTGCGGCATCTCTACCACGTCAGTTCAGTCCCCTTTGTCAGTCACGTCGGCATACCCCCAGTTGACGCTTTCAATTGTCAACGCACAAAGCTGCTCCCACTCTTGATTGCTTGTGTAATCAACGCACCAAGCATCAATGCACACAGCCGTAAATGCACACACTGCTCCCACTCTCAACAGATTGCAAAAATAGGGTACAAGCTGCCGCAACGTAATCCATGTGCATCGTGCTTATAAGTACGCAAATGGTTGTTGTCCACATGTCAAGATTATAATATGGAAGTGTGCAGGGATGCGTGTGTACATGCACTGATGTGCGTGCGTGTGCACACATGCTGACACACGAATGCGTGCTCACACGCGCACACAGGTATGTGGTGGACACGCCTCGCTGCGTGAACCCGCAGACGTTCATGAGCAACATGCTGCAGGCCTGCTCCATCCTTTATAAGACCAAGCTGCCCCTGCTCCTGGTAGGGTGCTGGCCTGCTCATGGGAGCCAGCCCATCTAATTTGAAATATCATCTTCCCTCTTTGAGTGTGACAGGCTGTTCTAGCCTAGGCCTTTTTCCCATTTCTTTGAAGCGCTTTGTAATTTTTCCAACTTGCAAGCTTACAAAGAGAAACGATGACGTCATGGGTATTTGCATATCGTGGGTGCAGAATGTTGGTGTGCGTGGAAGCGCGCTAGCAAAGGCTCTGGAGAGGGATTGGCTTGTACTGTGAATCCAAAAATCGCCAAAAAAATATCCACTGTGCCATTTGATTGCTTCTGCGATGTGTCTCAAGCATGCATGAGGTATGAAGAGCCAACACGTCGGCAAGCATCATGTGAGCAGCATTGTGCCACCTGAGCACGCAGACTGAGCTGCATTGTGCCATCTGATCTGCATTGTGTGCCGCCTGAGCTGCATTGTGTGCCACCTGAGCTGCATTGGGCCACCTGAGCGCGCAGACAGCGACTGCAGATGTTGAGAAGTTCTTCCGCTACTGGCGGGCTTTTGCATGCTTCAGATGCTCACTGCAAGCCTTGGTTCCTCTGCAATACCTGCACCAGCGCATTTTTGCAGGCACAGCACAGTAACGTAGGCAAAAAAATGTAGGCACAAGTAGCAGCGTCTTGTCAGCACGGAGCCCCTCCAGCCATGTATGCTGTGTGGTGAATAAGCTTCTCTGTGTCCATGCAAGTGCTGAGCACAGAATCAGATACAAACAGAAAATGTCCTCTAAAAATCTGCCTTTCCAGAGCCACCCTCCTGCTGCAACTACAGAGGAGTGCGTGAAATGGGAGCTATCAGAGCGCTCCTTGCTACACACATCAAGCGCAGGTCTTCAACAAGTGCGACGTGACACGCCATGACTTTGCTCTGGAGTGGATGGCAGATTTTGAAACCTACCACGCAGCCTTGGACCGGGATACGACCTATGCTGCAACGCTTTCTCGCTCTCTATCACTGGTGAGATTATTCCTGGGCCTATTGGGGGCATTTGCTGCTAGCTGTGCATCTTGCAAGTACTCCCTGCTAGTGCTGTCTGATGAGAGTGGTATGAGACACAGGGAAATGCTCGGGTCCATGTATTTGTAGTGCCAGTCTAACCTTGCAGTTGCTCACAGGAAGCTAGCCTTGCCGGTTCATGTGGCAATAAGAAGCAGATAACGATTACCTGTCTCCTGTGCACATATATATATATATATTCTGCAGGGCTGCGCCTGGTAGCCATTGCAAAGCATCACCTTAGTGGCCCCTCCCCACAAGGGCCCACATTGGTTAGCTTACTCTTTGCTTACCACCATTGTGGTCATGTTTGTTTCTGCTTTGGACATGCCAGTGTCGGCAACATCAAAACCAGGCCCTGTGGGAAAGATGCAGGGACTTTAGTGAGAGTGTGTGTATGTGTGTGACCTCTGGAAGAGCTGCTGCTGTGCAGGACATTGAGGTGGTTGCTTCCTCCTGGTGATCTGAGCAAATGGGTGGTGTAGCTAGCAGCGTGGGTAGGCGCGAGCAGGAAGCCAAGCTCTGGAGGAGGATTTGTGGTACTGGCCGTCGGACAGATGCCTCATGGGCAGTGTGCTGGGGGCATGCAGTTGGAAGTTGCGCCGACGCATCTGGAACATATTGGAGGAGCATCCGCTCATGGGCGCAGCAACGTTGTACATGCGCAACATGGCATCCATGCAATAATAGGATACCTGCGCGCTGCTTTGCAAGAAACATGCAACATGTGGGGCAGCCAATGGCCCGGCTGTCAAAAAGGGCCACAGATGGCCCCCGGTGCTGGAACACACTGCTCTTGCAGCTGTACAACACCGTGCTTTTGTTCAAGCTAGGCATCCAAGGAAAGGAGTGAGCTGCTAATGTGTGTTATTGATGCAGGTGCTGGATGAGTTTTACCAGAACCTACAAAGCGTGGGCGTGAGTGCTGTGACCGGGGAGGGCATGGACGACTTCTTTGAGGTGCGCAGTAGAGCAAGCAGGGTGCCTGGGTTGACCAGCTTGCGAAGGAGCTATTCCCAACATTGAATGCGGATGGAAAACAGTTGTGCGTTGCGGACCAAGCCATGCGCTTGCTTGGACGCATGTACTTGACGCATGTGCTTGCCTTGAAAGTCCACAAATGTCTGCCTGGATCATGAGCCAGCCACGTACACCAGCCATATGGTGGTGCTCGTTGGTTGCATGCCATCAGGGGGTTAGTTGCCTGCCACCACAGGGGTGGGGCAAGGCTGGCTAATGCAGGCGTACCCCAGAGGTCAGAGGACACGCAATCACACAGAGGGTGCCCAGCCCAAGCACGTCTTGCAGCCTCACCCAGATCCGCACCAGGGTAGGGGTCTGCAAGGGCTGGCCGTGCAGCCACAGGGAGTGATGGCATCACAGGGAGTGATGCTTGGTGCCTCCTGTGTCGGTCCTGCGCTTGTGCTGCCGATGATGCGGAAACAGTGCCTTCAAGGCAGGTGCTGCAGGCCAGGCTGTGAAGGTGCCTTCTTCAGTTTGTCGAGTGTTGGACAGGGTTGCCCAGGGAGCCATGCAAGCTCCGTATGTCAGGCAATTGCAGGATGGCATGGTCAAAACCATGAAGAAGCCCATCTCCCAATCAGGCCATGTCCAAGGGTATCCTGCAGTCCGACTGATGACGTGCCTAAACCCATATGCCCATGCCCATGCTCATGTCCCATCTTATGTGCAGGCCGTGTCCAAGGGTGCCAAGGAGTACGAGCAGTTCTACGTGCCAGAGATGGAGGCGCGGAAAAAAGAGAAGGCGGAGCAGGAGGCGCGCAGACGCAAGGTGTGTGCAAGTACCTAGAGAGCAGCTTTGATGAGCAAGCAAACTGCAGGTACACAGCAGGGCGTGAAGTTGAACGAGTGAAGGGATTTGTGGAATAGATCACACCAAAAGCGTGGTACCGTATGATCCGTCCTTATGCCTTCCTTTATGTCTTTTTTGGGAGACACATGGCCCACTGATTTGCTGCTGGCCTTTCATGAGCGGCAGGGTGCATGCGCCTTGCTGTCGATCTCAATTGCCGCATGGCCCCATTGTGCAGCACATCAGGACACGGGTTTTCATGACATGCGCGCAGAGAGAGATGGACAAACTGAGCAAGGACATGCAAGCTACAAGACTGTCACAGGTGCTGACGTCATGTGCGAGTGTTGTAGTTGCTGGTGAAGCCTCTGCTCCGGCATTTTGGATACGCTGCCTTGCAGGCATCAATCCGGCTTCATAAGGCCCTTGTTTTATCCCGTGTTTTGGTTGTGACGAGCACCATCTGAGTTGGAACCTTGCAAGCTGTAAATTGCCTAGGTCACTTGCGCCTTAGAGAGTACCTCCATAGCGAAGAGGACACCTCGTTTAGTGCTTTGTCTGACACCCTTCATAGAAAAAGGCTATTATCTAAGGTGCCAGTCCATAAGGTATGGGGTAGCATAGCCACTGTCCAGCACTGAGAAGCAATCTTGACTTGTATTTGATAACTAAATTGCATTCTGCATTTGTGAACTTGCATTAATATCTATGTGCAGGCCACTCCATCAAGCTCTGTGACGGCCCCAGCCCCGGAAAGCTCCCATTATGGAGGTGTGTACCACATACCAAAAGGTGCAGGCAAGGTACCCCCAAGGCGTCAGTACAAAACTCATGCCTCTAGAGGCCCATACGCCTCCTGCTTTGTGGGTGTATGTATATACTGGGGTGTTATGTGTTTGCCTCCAGCCTCCTGTGTTGCCCTGCATCGTCAAATTGTGCCTGCGTTTCCTCGGTGCTGCTGTATATCTCATTTTCCTACTTGTTCAATGATGCACTTTTCTGACCTTCACAGAACTCTTATGAGCCACACCTCTAGAAATTTAATCACAATATATCGTACAGATCACACAAATTTAAATCACACGGACAGTGTAAGACTGGGCTGGTGTACCAGCAGTGATGACGAATGAAACAAGGCTGCACAGTTTTTGCGCTATGACTGCAATCTTGATTCTGTGAGCTTGGTCCAAGCAGCTGGTGGCTAAATGCTGCTGCAGGGACTACACAAGGAAGGGCACCTAACCGTCCTGCGCATGTGAGTGGTGTTGGCAGAGGCCTGGCCTCAGCTGTTTACCTTCTCTCGAAAGCCTGCTTTTGTGTCGGGCATGCTGACCTTTGCCGCATGTTGCAATGTGCGGCGGTGTATAAGTGGGCTGCAACTCTGCTCTTATCCGGCTCTGTTGTCTTGCCAACATACGAAGCTTTGCTGTGGTTGAATTGGCCAAACTTATGGCACCTGAACTAGAAATGAGCCTTGCTATATAGGTTGTCATGACACTAGTTGCTCTCGATTCTGCGCGGATCATTGGCTCACCCTTGCCTATGTGGTGACGAGCTGGTGAAGCAGGTTCTTTTCATCACGCATATGTGCACGTGTACAAATGCCTGTGCCATTCATTTGTACGTGCAGGAATCAATTCATGGAGTGGAAGATGAGGGTGAGAGCTGTGACTATGAGCTTTCAGACGAAAGCGTGGAAGAGAGTGAAAACGATGAAGCCCATGAAGCAAAGTGAACCTTTTACCGGTGGCTTGTACGTTTCTGTACATGTTACATGTTTGCTTATTTAAAGGTACATGGGAGCCTTTTCAGGGGAAGGCACTTGAATCGCTTCGGGTACATGGCTGCACTGGCTGAACAATCAAGCAGCTTAACCAGTGTCTGCCAGGCCTGCAATCTACACACCTAGACCAGAAATAAGAGCGCAAGTGTTTGCAAGGCAAGAAGGCAAGTGTTGTTCAATAAGTTTTCAGAAGGGTGCATGGTGCTTGCACCATACTTAGCATCTCCCTTAGCACAAGCTTAAGATTGCCTCATCCTTGTTTGCATTATATCGGACGTTCTATGAAGGCCCCACACACTGCAAGTCTATGATAGCCGGATTAGTTTTACTTAACTTTGTAAGGTCCTCGTGTGTGTCACGCTGAGAGACTGCTGCACATTATAGGTTAGGTCGAATAGCTGTATCTGCCGAACGAGGGCAGCTGAAGCCTAGAAAAGCCTAGAAGACCTGTAAACTAAACCAAGTCTAATTAGGCGCGCATATCAGAATAAGGGGAGTGTCAAGGATGAAAAGCTGAGAATAACTCAAGAGACGAAGAGACTGCTGCGCATCCAAGACTCGTGGCACACGTGCAGATATCCTCTTTTATAAGAAGCACGCGGTATGCTTGGAGACGTCCTCCAGTCTTCAGTGCCCCCTTTGTCATCATCCAGTGTCTTACACATTCTAGCAGGTCGTTAACAACAGACCATCTCTAGATTGATTGCTAAGCGCCATAACACAGTTCTCACTGCCAACATAGTTTTCTTTTTCTTTTCGCTATCATCTCTTAAATAATGGCTGCATGACATCCTTAAGCCTGGGACCTTGTCTGAAGGTGCCTTCACTTGATCTATGCTGTCATTGACACAGCAGTGCTGTGACGGCACACATTAGCATGCACACACATGCATGCATAAATGCACCGTGTACATGTGCACAGCGCGCGCACACACATACACACACACAGAGCGCACATTGCATAGAAATCATACTCACATACGCAAAAATGAAGCTCACGGTATGTACAGGTGAGCTGAAGGGCTTGCTACATGTTTTCAGTTAAGGCCTCATTTTTCTATAAGAAGGCGATAAATGTCTAAAACCTAAAAGGGAACAGGGAGAGATCAAGCTGGATCTGAAACAATGCTGGTGCCCAGCAATTTTAGAGAAAATCTTTCAATATTGCGAATTTGTTTAACGTCAACAAGCCCCTTGAACTTTGAAGTGACATGTCAGCATGAAGAGATATTTCACGATCCTTCACAGAACCACAAAAAGCCACATAATACTGTAACTTTTCATAGAAAATTTTAAAGGAGAAGAATTTTCATTGCCGCCGTCCGTCACTGAACAAGCCCTTCGCAGACCAAAACTTCCCCAAGCTTAAAGCATCGCCAACCGTCACGAGGTACGCACGCAGTTGGAATTTACATAAGATGCTCTTTGAACACTCGTAAGTTTTGTGTCGTCAAGCCCCTTTGCGGCTTGCATCCACGGCCTAGCTTGTATAGCAGAGAGGAGGAGAGATCCGGAGAGTGAACTCCTTGTCGCACCTTACGACTTTTGAAAGTGTTGTTCGATACCAAATCCTATCCTGGGTCCTTTTAAGTTCCTCTCTTAAGATAAGGGCTGAAAGTGGGCTGGGAATTCCCTGCAGCGGCGTACAGCTCAGCTTCCTACGAATGCCCTCCAGCATTTCCTGCACCAACAAGGGCGAGTTTAATCATCTTTAACCTCCTTTTGTTCTGCACAGGCAAGTGTCAATCACAGATCATGGCAGCTTACATGGCAGCTAACATGGGCCTCGATGCAGCCGTGAAGAATCTGCCAGATGCAGCCGTGAAGAATCTGCCGGTCGATCACAAGCACGCTGCTCAGCAGGAACCGCAGAAGCAGCAGGAACTACATAAGGAGCAGGAGCTGCAGAAGCAGCAGAAGCGGCAGCAGCAGTCTAAGCACCAGATGAACAAGCAAGACCAGCAGCAAGAGCAGCATCAAGGGGAGGAGCAGCAGGAGCAGCATCCGCACAAGCCGAGCGAACTGGAATTGGCCAAGGCCGACTTTGAAAAGAGCAACAAGCGGTTCACTGAAGTTGTTGTTGGAGTGGGGGAGACCATCGGCAAGAACATGTGGAACCATGCGGTCTGGTGGAGCCAAGGAGTAGCAGGCATCGTCATGTTTGTGCCGATGATGTTCTGGAGTCTGGGCCAATCGGTGAGTGGGTTCTTCAGTGCTGGTTTTGTTTCCAAACGCTGCAGCACTGCAATAATGTTGTGGAATATTAGCTACTGATCCATTTCTGAGGATGAACTTTCTTTCCTCTTTCTAAAATATATATGCTGATTGCGAGTGTGCACATGCATATGCAGATGTATTTGATGTGCACTCACATTAAACATGAACATATCCATATGCGCATTAATGTTTGCCAACAAGTCTACTCCGCTCTCCATTGCATATTCTGCAGGCTCATGAAGCAACCAAGAGACAGGAGTCTACCACCCAGAAGACCCACCACAGAGAGCAAGGTGAGATTTGATTTCAATTATTGTTATCCACAGTCTCTCTAAACACTCCCAATATTGTCCAATTTGTCTTGTTTTCTGTGAGGACCTGCTTATGTTCTTTACGAGCAGTGAACTGCTGTTAAATTAAATGAAGTATACTTAGTACACCCACTCAATCATCCCCACTCTCAAGGTACATCTGCTTACCCCCAACGGCTCAGCAGCATATGGGGCATATCATAGCATCACTCTCTGATCCTCAATGCCTTTCTTGCAGATCCTACGAATGCAACCCAAACCCCTAAGCCATGGGGAGCCCAAGTGGAGAGGACAAATTGAGCAAGCTGTGCTGGAAGGTGCCTTACCACTCCCATGTCTAGGTTTGAGGGGAATGTAGACGCGCTTTTATTTCTTTACCTTATTTCTAGGACTATGACGTGCTTGACTAGTTTGCATCTGACATTGACCTTACTCAGCATCAATTTTGATTTTATTGATGCTTTTGATTTAATTCATGCACTTCGTTGCTGGTGATACTGTATATTTACCATGTAGATTTGTACATACTGCACCAGCATCGTATCATTTTCATCTTAGAGAACTTTGATGTCTCCAACCTCGATCTTGTACTTATATTCCAATTTGTAACAATTTTTAGTGGCGAATTGTTTTTTATTCTGCAGTATCCATCTGTTATTCTTCAGTATCCATGCTCCTTGTATGAATTGATTTACCAGCTGAAGCTAAGGTACAATACGTTATATAGGTGTATCAAGTTTTAGAAAAGAAAAAGTATGCAAGCAGCAAAGACAAGATTTACATTAAGTCTACAAGGTCTGCAACCTGAATCATAACTGTTATGGCACGTAAAGCAGAAAGAAGGCAGGCAAAGCTAAACTGTCAAAATCTGAATGGGCTGGTGAGAAAAAAAGACGTCCGAGACTGAAAGTATGTCTGTTATTCAATTGGGAAAAGTAGCAATTGCGCCATTTCAAAATGTACATAATTGAATAAATGAAAGAACATTTTAGTGGCAGAAGAAAATTTCTTTTGTTCTGTAGCACCCACTGGTCGTCCCCACCGCTGGGTCACCCCTTTCTTAGGCAAACATGGCCAAAAAGGCCTCTCAAGGCATAACTTTGCTGCGACTGCACCGTTGCCTGACTTGAGCACACCATTGGATACTATCCAATACTATTGGCAATAGTATCTAGTAGATTATATTTTTCGGGTGTTGATGGTGCTCTGGGGGTGAAATTGGTGCGGTGAGTGGAAGGCAATTTCGGAAAAAAGGTATGTCAGGTTGGAAGAGTGCACGCTGTTTCCCACACACAGCCCCAAACTCCAAGCTTGAGATCTGCAGATGTGTTAAATTACCCTGCACATCCTGTGTACGTTTGGGTGTGGGAAGCTCTGCCGCTGAGCTGTGCACTCAAGAGAGGCAGATGTCAGGAAATGTTTTGGCCCACCGCTTTCCACCTTCACCTTTGATTGGCCTCAATTATGGTCCATTAGATACCTCTTTTTCCCTCACAAACCTCAGGCTTAGTCCGGCTTGAAAGCATGCAGAGATTGCAGAGTATCATATTTCCTGTGTTGGCACCCACATCCGGTCGCGACAGCGTCACCCATGGAACACACCTTCCTGAACCCATCCCCCAAACCGGACTTTGCAACATCAAATCATTATGCAAGAACAGCTAAAGTTCTGGAAAGCGGCAGGATTGGAGCAAGTTTGGGGATGCACCATTTCCTGCCAAAAAGGTGCAAAATGGTGCCAAAATGGCCAATGGGCGTACACCGCGCCCCCGACTCGCAATTTCTCACACAGCCTGTCTGCTTGCAACATATGTACAAGTTGTGCATAGTTGGGTCTGGAAATGGGGCGAGCAAGGGGACAGGAAAGCTAATTGGCCATATTTGGGGGGGTCCCAGTGGTGGGGACAACCTCCTTTGGTTACCAAGTTCATCTGACAAAGCTCGGATAGATTAGATTTCATAGCTGTATCCGCCAAACGAGGGTTGCTTAACTGAAGCAGAAGCGGCCTGCAACCTTAACCAGAACGAAAAAGGCAAAATAGCAGAAGTAGGCAGTCAAAATCTGAATGGGCTGATGAGGGAGTACGTCTTATTGAAATGAGTTAAAATGAGTAAAGTAGCAAGTGCAATTTTGGATGAACATAATTGAATAATTTGAAGATAAAATAAAACTATGCTTCAATCTGTGCTTCACCATTGCTCACAGCTTTGCTGTCTTGCTGTCCAGCTTGATGCTTGCATCACCACACTGTATACATGTACTACTGTGGACTTTGGCTGTGTAGGTAGCATGGTTATATAGTTTTGAGTTCTCAATAACTTTGCAAAGTAGCATCTTACAGGAGCCAACATAAATAAGTCGGTAATATTAAGCAGAAATGCGCTTTGCCAAAAATGGAGCAAGCCACAATTTTGCTTTACTGCTTCCATCTGGTACGATGTATAGGTTTTCCAAGAGATTCCAGATGTGATAGGATTGGTATTTCAAATCAAGTTGTAGGGGGGGTTCCAAAAAAGAAGAAAAATGAACAATGGCGGCAAGCGCCCCCTGCGCAGGGGTAATACCAGAGACATATATTTAGGGATTGATCATATCGACATCCCTTAACCGGAGAGATGTGCCTTGGTGTAAGCACCAGGATTTCCCCACCATGGAAAGGGGACAAGTTGCTGGATGGGGGTCAGCTGACCTGCAGTAGTTAGATTTAACATAGGAGATTTACGATTAAAACTTGCCACATTTAGCCAATCAATCATATAATTTTGCATTTCTGCCCCGAACATGTAGATCCCTATGCGCGTGAACGAAGCTTGCAAATTATTTTTCAAGTATATTTATGTGGAGTTACATACATCTGAAATTTTGATCAACATTTTTGATTGCCTCCCACTCCAATTTTGGAGATTCAGGAAGATGTTGATCATGATCTGAATGATTCGCATTATAAATCATTGCGTATGTAAGGTTCAACATCTAATCCCGAGTCCGGGAAGCTCCTGAAACAAACATTTAATTTTGCTCGTTTGAGTGGAGGGATGTCCAGGTGAGTCCATCTTTGAAGCTTTCCCCTCTTTCAGTAGTCCCTTGCTGCTGCTCACGCCCTTTCCCTCTTTTTCCCCCCTGGCGCCGACAACATGGTCTTCTTCGACAGAGAAGAGGAGGTGGGAACGGCAAAAGAGATAGCCCAGATGATTCTGATGGATGAATGCGGCGTCTGCTGATGCGCAACCCTTCCGATCGGTCTCCCCACTGATGGGAATTTGCCTGATCGTATCGTGTGCGTGCAGGACTATGAGGTGGTGGAGGCTGGCGGGGAGGCACCGCAGCAAGGTAGGAGAGATGATGGGGAGTTGGAGCTGCTGTTTGCACTGCATCATTGGCCCAGCATGGCTTGGTTCCATGGCTGAGGCTGGTGCTCATGTGGATGCTCTATGCCATCCATTCCAAGCATCTGGCAATTGCATTCCAGGCATCCCTCCATTGGCCAAGCCTCAGGCTGACCTGACTAGACAGGAGCGCATTTGTGTGCGTGCGCGTCATCATCTTCTGAGTGCAGCTGGATCTCACTATGTCCTTAACATGCATCATTCACAAATTGTGGCAATCTTCAATGCCCCGCAAGCCGAGCTGCACGTGTGCTCATTCAATGCTTCAACTAGTGCTTCAACTACCCTTCCTGGCCTGCGCACAGCCCCTCCACCTACGCCCACTCAGCCAAGGCAACCAGCAGGAGGCCTGCCCAGTCTGCCTCCGCGCCAGCAGCCCTCAGGGATGCCCTCCCTTCCCCCGCGGCCAGCAGGCGCCACAGCATCCAGCACTTCCACCTCCTCCTCCAGCGCAGCCCCGCCCACCTCCTCATCTCAGCTGCAGCAGCAGCAGCAGCAGCAGCAGCAGCAGCAGCAGCAGCAGCAGCAGCAGCCAAGCACCTCCATGCCACGGCTGCCCCCAAGGCCAGCAGGCGGCCTGCCCAGCCTCCCCCCTCGCCAAACCAGCTCGAGCAGCGCCTCCTCATCCCAGCCGCCCCCAGCGCCCTCCCAGACTCCCCAGCCGTCTGCTGGCCCAACAGGCGTCCCTACTTTACCCCCCCGGCCAACTGCAGGGGCAGGGGGTGCACCCCCGCCTGCACCTCCCTCCCGACCAACACTCCCTCCTCGGCAGCCACCCCCCCAGCAGCCGCCCACGCTTGCTAATCGCCCCGCCGTCCCGCCCCCTGCTGCCCCGGCACCTGCAGCTCCAGCAGAGAGCGTCGTGGATCCCACGGAGAATCGGAAGTAAGTCTCTGGTGGAGCAGCTGCAGCAGCATGCCTCTGCCCTTGGTGCACTGAGCGCCCAGCTGCTCACCCGTCCATGGCCTGCACTCCTTGATTTGCCTGCCGCACGCTCTTGTGCACAAGTCAATGCAGGCACGTACTCGCATGCAAGGCGCCATGCCATGCACACCCTGCAGTGGGTATGGGGTGCATGTACACACCCAGGGCATGCGTCTGTGAGCCTGTCCGCTTGCCAAGGCTGAGCGTGCTCATCCTCTGAGACCTCTGGGGTTCATGGGCTTGTTCGTGTGTGTACAGTTGCCAGTGCGCAGCATGCAAAAAAAGCCTTGCATGCAAGCATGAATGTGTGCCTGGCATGCTGCTACACAGGGCGAGGCGCACGCAGCAGCGCGTCCAGGACCTGCGCGTCACCCTCATCCGGGCAGCTGGTCGGCTGGGCTTGCGCTATGACAGCGAGCAGGTGTGGCAGAGGGGGGGGAAATAGAGGGGGAGGTTGTGATCCATAGGCCTAGAGCAGCAATGCCGCTGTGGGTGCCTGCCGTGATGGTGGCACTGCTCCATCAAGCCTCGGGCGCGCTTGTGTGCGTGTGCGTACGTGTGTGCATGTCTGTGTGCATGTGTGCAATACGTAGTGCATTGATGTGCGCGTGCAGTGATGCTCAGTCAGGCTTGCTGTGATGGCGACACTGATCCAGGGCCTGGGCGCGCACGGACACGTGCCTGTTTGTTGTGCACTACTCAAGTATGTGATAGCGCCTGCAAGGGCCTTTGATTTGATGCCGCTGCGCATGTGCGGCGCCGCATCCCAACCCAACCCACCCCAACCTCGACGCGCATGTGCGCAACATGTGCAATGCACGTCCATCCTCTTTTGTGCAGGTGACCCAGTTCATGAGCGTCATCAACCGAGTGGAAACCATGGGTGGGCCCAACGTGTACAAGGGCGCTGGCCGCCGCATCGACCTGCCGCGGGCGGCGGAGCGCGAGGCCAAGGACCTTGACTCGCGCGAGCCTGCCAACAGCAAGCTCAACCTCAAGATCAAGGTCCTGGTCATCGGTATGACAGGTGTGCGGGTGTGTGCGCGGTCATCGGTATGACAGGTGCGGGGTGTGTGTGCGCGGTCATCGGTATGACAGGTGTGTGAGGTGTGTGCGTGGTCATCGGCATAACAGGTGTGGGGGGTGTGCGTGTGCTGTGCCGGATAGTGTGGGAGGGAGGGAAGGTGGGTGTCTTTGTGCTGGACCAGGTCCCCGCCGCAGGTTGGATGATGTGTGCGCTGCGCTGTGCGTGCCTGAGTGCCAGGCGCCCATAGCACCCCGGTGCTGCCTGTGCAAATTGCATGAGCACCGTCATCCTTTTGTGCGCTGAGCTGCGTCTCATGTATCTTGACCGCATGCTATGCTTGCTGCACAGCAGCGTGCTCTGCCCAGCCTCACATCGGCACGTGCTGCCCAGATTCAGCCACACAGCAGCAAGCTCTGCCCAGACCTCTGGCCCCCCCCTTCCTTTGCTCTGCCCTCTGCACTAAATCTTGTGAATAAGCTGCTCACTGGCTCTTGCCACTTACCTGTTGCTGGTTCCAGGCGTGGGCAAGAGTGAGCTCATCAACTCGCTGCTGGAGCGGCCCGCCGCAAAGACGAACGCCTTCACCGAGGCAACCAAACGCATCCGCGTGCGCAAGGGCCTCTTGCACGGTATCCAGGTGCGCACACGTGTGCGGACGTGCACAAACGGTTATGGGTTGCATGTGTAGGTTGGCCTGCATAGGCCTGCCGCGCCAGTGGCTCTTCCCCGCATACATACACATGCAGTGTTTGATTTGCGCGCAAGCGCACGGGGAGCGTGTGTACACAAGGAGAGCTGTTTGGGTGTGCTGCTGTCCATGCACGCACAGCATCGCTTTTGTTGGCCATCACCCAAACAAAGGTCGCCCTCAGCCACAAGAAGAGCTGTTTGGGTGTGATGCTGTCCATGCACGCACAGCCCTCAGCCACACGTCGCACGCAAACCTGTCCCGGGCATCTGCGGCCTTGAAGAGGCAAAAGTTGGTAGAGGCACCCTAATTTCTTGTGCAACTTGCATCAGCATAAGCTCATAGTGCAAAATATGCGCATCTGGCAGGCCCATCTCAGCTCGGCCGCCCCTGCCTGCTTCGTGCCTGCCTGCCCGCAGTTTGAGTTCATTGACACCCCAGGCCTGCAGGCCGCGGCCAGCAAGCAGGCGGAGAACCGTGCGGCGCTCAAGGGCATCCGCGCAGCGTACCGCTGGCACAAGCCCAACTACGTGCTGTGGGTGGACCGGTTGGACGCGGTGCGCCCATCCCTGGGTGACTTGTCGCTGCTGGGCCTGGTCAATGAGGCGCTGGGCACCAAGGTGAGCGCGGGGTCAGGGGAGGGGGCAGGGCAAGGGGGGAAGGGAAGTGTGGGGGGGAGGAGGCATGGAAAGGACGGAGCGAGGTAGCGTGTGTGGGGAGAAGGGTGGAAGGCAGGGGGAACTGGGGACTGGGGCAGCAGGGAGAGATAGGGTTACATGACTGTACCTGCTGGACGAGGAGGAGGGAGAGGAAAGCAAAGAGCAGGCAACCCCAGTAATGCCCAAGGGCATGGGAGTTGGGGGTGGGCAAAGGAAAGAGAAGGGGTTGAGGAGGGGGAAGGAGGGGATGAGGCGAGGCGTAGGAGGAGGGGGCTGAAAACCGGACCCTCTTACAAAAGCTCACAGCGCGTCAAAAGGTGAAAGCACAGCGAAACCTGGGTGGAGGGGCAAGCTGGATGAAGTGAGAGCGCGCCGCGATTGCAGCATGATCAGGCCGCATTCATTGCTGTGCCGGCGTTGGCAGCACGTCGCTTGCAAATGTCAGTCCATGCGCACGACCAAGTGTGCATGCACATCACCAATCCCAGCAGCCTACATCTTCGTGGGTATGCGGCGGCAGGTGTGGACAGAGACAATGGTAGTGCTCACGCACGCGCACGCGGCCAAGGCGATGCTGGGCCAGGGCTACGATGTGTACAGCCGCCAGCGCCGCAACATCATGTCACAGCTCATCAAGCAGGCGGCCGGCAGCGCGCAGGTGTGTGTAGATGAGTATGTGTGCATGAGATGGACAAGGAGGGAAAGAGAGGGGGTGTGTGTGTGCGCGCCAGCAAGCATGATTGTACAAGCAATTCAAGAGGAGGAGGAGAATGTAAATGTATTTTTGACAGGAGTGGGAGGGGGGGGTATGAGCTGAACGAGCATGCTCGATTGCTCCTGCCCAATGTGCTGTGTGGGTGTTGGGTTGGCAAGTTGTGCCAGGAAGCACCGTGCGCTGCAAGTGAGGCGTAAGGTGCCGGTGCCCAACTCCACAATGCTCGTCCGCGCTTGTCCGCGCTAGTCTCGTCTCCAACCCACCGCCTTCCCTCCTCACGAGGAGTGCAGCGCTTGGGGGGGCACATGAACGACCCGACCGTGCTGCAGGGGTGAGAGTAGCGCCCCCGCCCGTGCTCTCACTGCGCTGAGCGGGTGCATGCATGCGAGCCTGACACTAGGGCCTGCCCATCATGCCTGCGCGTGTGCAGGTGCGCAACCCTGTGTTTGTCGCGGACTGCCACCCTTCCTGCCCCACAAACAGCTTTGGGCAGCCAGTCATCCTGGAGGGCGCCAGCGCGGTGCCCTGGAAGCAGGTGCTGCTCATGCAGCTCGTGGGCTACCGTGTGTTTGAGGAGGTGCAGGCCATGCTCAGGTGCGTGCTGCTGGTGCGGTGCATGTTGCGCGCGCGCTGCGCAGCCCGCGTGCGCCGCTGCGTCTGTGCGTGCGTGCTGTTGTGTGTTTGAGGAGATGCAGACATGCAGGGCCACACGCGGGGGGGGGTCCTGGGCAGGCCTCAGCTCCTGCTTGCCAGGGGGGTGCGCGCCAGCCAACGGGCCTGCCCCGCCTCTAGGCTTGCCTCCAGTGCTCTTTCGAGTGTGTGTGTGGTGTGTGTGTGTGTGCTTTGCCGGTGTGTGGACGCTTGCAGAAGGACACACGGATGCGTGCCCCGCTACCTGCTGTGTGTGCCCCACTGCCTTCTGTGCGTGCACCCATGCGCACACTGTGATGCCCGCATTTGAATGTGATGCGCTGCACGTACCTGTGCCCCCAACACCTCACCTCTCCAAGTGAGGTGAGGAGAGTGGCTCGCCTTGTCTCACAAGGTGAGGAGAGGAGAGGTGAGGAGAGCCCCACTCCTCTAAGGGAGGTGAGGAGAGCCCCACTCCTCCTGTGTGGTCCAGGAGGACACAAGTGCCAATGATGGTCGTGCAGGACGGCAGCCTGTCCGAGCGGTATTCCACAGGCTGTGCGCCAGCAGCCCTTTTGACCCACCCCCACGCCCATCTGCCCTCCTTGCCCATGTCCGCGCATGCCGCAGGTCCAAGGCTGCCGTCAAGGCTGCCGCGGCCAAGCAGGACCTTTTCAAGTCCCTCATGCGCGCACGCCTCCCGCCTGTGAACTTCTATGTCGAGCAGGTGCAGCGCGTACTTGCCTTGACATGCCTGCTTGCTTACATGACTGGATAGATGGACGTCACATGCGCTGACAGATTGCCTGCCACGTGCGCATGGTCGTGTCAGGGTGGTGTTCAGACACGTGCAGAGTTTCAGACACATGCCGAGCTTCAGACACGAGCAGAGCTTCAGACACAAGCAGAGCTTGCAATCAGCAGTCTTTTCCTGTGGGACCCTCTGTGCAGAGAGGTCCAAACAGCAACAAGGCGCCAGGTGCTGTCCAGAGTGCTGGATGCTCCACGCAGCAGAGCATGTGCTCCAGCAAGTGCGGCATCGCTTTTTGTTCATGCCACAGAGCACCAATGCTGGGGTTCGTGCGCACAGGAATGCGAGGGCGTCATGAAGCCCGACACATGGGGGTCCGTGGAGGACCCGTTTGACGCAGAGACGGATGACGAGGAGGGCGAGGAATTCAACCACATGTGCGCGCCACGTTATGTGCACGCGCTGTGTGTCATGTGTCGTGTGTGTGTCGTGGGGTGTGTGTTGCGTGTTGTGTTTCGTGAAATGTGTACGTTTGTGTGTGTGTTTTGGGGTGTGTGTGTCGCGGGTTGTGTTTCGTGAAATGTGTGTATGCGCGCGCGCAGTCATGCGGGTGTACCTTGGGTGGGAAGTGGGGTATGTTTGTGTTTGTGTGTGTGTGTCACGGGGTGTGTGTGTGTGTGCGCGCGCGCAGTCATGCGGGTGTACCTTGGGTAGGAAGTGGGTGGGTGGAGGCTTACGCCCGCCTTCCTGCATGCGCGCACAGGTGCTCGTTAGCATGCCTCATCCATGCCTGCTCGCCCGAGCACACAGGCCTAACTGTGCTGACGTGCTCACGCATGCACGTGCGCGCAAATGCACACATGTACATACACACCCACACACCCACATGTGCACAAGATATTGAAACACATGCATGCGTTCGCCCTCGATGTCCACGCAAACACATCGCGCACAGGTACTACAACATCATGTATGACCTTGCGGCCGCCGGCAACCCCTGGGCCCAGAAAGAGTACGCAGCCATGCTCAAGCGCCTGAACCGGCTGCGCAAGGTGCGTGTGGGCACTGCCTTGCCCCTGCGCTGCGCTTCCATGGTTTCACTCCTCATGCACTGTGGGAAAGATTTGAGAAGTGAAGAGGATCATCCAAACTTTTGCAGCGTCCAGCGACCCCCCCGTGGCTGCCAGCCACAGTCCTTCAAAGCAGCATGCCGCCAAACACATGGGGGCACACAAAGCTGTGGGGTCCGGCTTGTGCCCTGCCCTGCACCTAATTGTCGCTCCAGCTTTGGCGTCGCTCCAAATGCATTCGTGTCCATGCCCCCGGCATACTTGCCCGTCCAATGTCCGCAAACACGTGCACGCCGCGCGCGCGCTGTCCGCGCAGACATTCAAGAAGGCGTTTCACTCCGAAGATGTGGAGCGTGTGGTGGGCGGCGGCTATGAGGGATACGTGGCAGAGGGCCTGGACCTGGGGCCCACCTTCGACCCTGTGAGTGCGCATGCGTGCTGATTCCTTGAACCTGTGCGTGTGTTGTGTGTGCATGTGTGCATGTGTGCGCGTGTGCGCGCGCAACAGAGACACACCACAAGCGGCTCACAAACACAGCAAGGGCCTGCTTTCAACCCTCTCTGAGTGCGCACGTGCGCGCGCAAGGCACTGGCTCTACCTGTGCGGGCAGGCGTGCAAGCGCGTGTGCAGAGGCATGCATGCAAACGTGGCGCGTGCTGGCCCTGCAAGCCCATGCGCGCACAAGGCACTGGACGTGCCTAAAGCGCGTGCAGGCATACGCGTGCGTGCACGGGTGCACACTACTGCTCCACTTCCTGTCCGCTGGCCGCGTTGTGGATGCGGATGTGCGTCCTGTAGCGCCTTGCGTGCCTGTGCCTGCACTGAGCCCTCCCCTGCTGCGCTGCGCGCAGGAGGACTACACCAACCACCGCTACGTGTATTGCGTGCCCGAGGCCGACATCGCCATCATGCCCACGCTGGACTACTACGGCTTTGAGCACGAGGACGCCATCAACGGCTTTGTGGCGGAGTTTGACGGCCAGCCTGGCAACAGGTGAGGGAGGAGATGAGTAAAGAGCTCGAGAGGGGGGTAGGGATAGAGGCAGAGAACAGGATGCCTGTGGGATGACAGGGAGGATTGGGATGGCCTGCCCGGCAACAGGTGAG
>LFIK01000903.1_pt1 | contig 22861 bp, 20 predicted proteins | sample 643401 | NCBI WGS metagenome assembly LFIK01 (sample SAMN03777447, study PRJNA286221) | soda lake metagenome | biome: soda lake; feature: Kulunda steppe; material: water; isolation source: sample T5-Br brine of Lake Tanatar-5 | place: Russia: Kulunda steppe | collected 2010-07
CCGGCGCGCCCACCCGCCCACCCTTGCGCGCCGGGGCGGGCGCGCACGGCCGGTCAGGGCGTCTGGCGGGCGCGCCAGGCGGCCCAGTCCTCGGGGGTGTCGAGATCGGTGCGCGCGCGGTCGCCTTCGAGCGGCACCAGTCGGGCCTCATCCAGCAGCGCGCGCGCGCCGGTATCGCCGGTCAGGGTGGCGAGCGCGGGGAAGGTCGCCGCGGGCAGCAGCGCCGGGTGACCGGGGTGGCCGTCGGCGGTGGCGGCGCGCAGCGGGCGGTCGGGGGCGATGTCCTGCGCCTCCAGCAGCGCGCGCAGATCGTCGGTGGTGATCGCGGGCATGTCGGGCAGCAGCACCATCAGCGCCGCGGCGCGCTGCTCGGCAGCCCAGGCGGCGGCGGCGCGGAGCGAGGCGGCCATGCCCTCGGCCGCGTCGGGCACCGCGAGCACCGTGCAGGGCAGGCCGGCCAGCGCGGCGCGGCGCGCAGTGTCCCCGGGGCGCAGCGTGACCGCGACCGGGAGGCCCAGCGCACAGGCGCGCGCGCATTGGCGGTGCAGGATCGACACGCCCCCGATCCGCTCGAGCAGCTTGTCGGCGCCGCGCATGCGTGACGATGCCCCCGCCGCGGGCAGCACGATGGCCGCGCGGGCAGGGGGCACCGGATGCCCTAGCGCTCGGGGATCAGCCCGCGCGGGCTGAACCGCAGCACCAGCAGCAGCGCCACCCCCATCGTCAGCAGCCGCATATGCGAGGCGGATTCGAGAAGGTGCCGGCGCAGGTCCGAGCCCGGCTCCATCCCCGAGGTCACCATGTCCATGAACCAGCGCCCCGCGGGTTCGACCTGCACCCACAGGAACCAGATCACGAACGCACCCAGCACCGCGCCCCAGTTGTTGCCCGATCCGCCGACGATCACCATCACCCAGATCAGGAAGGTGAAGCGCAGCGGCTCATAGCTGCCGGGCGTCAGCTGACCGTCGAGCGACACCATCATCGCGCCCGCCAGCCCGCACACCGCCGAGCCGAGGATGAAGATGTTGAGATGCCGCTTCGTGACGTTCTTGCCCATCGCGCGGGCCGCGGTCTCGTTGTCGCGGATGGCGCGCATCATCCGCCCCCAGGGCGAGTTCAGCGCCTTTTCCGCAAGCCAGATCAGCGCGCCGAGCACGATGGCGAACAGCGCCGTGTAGCCCAGCGCCGACAGGATCGCCGCGGTTTCGGACACGGTCCAGCCCAGCCGGGCGGCAAGCTCCTGCACCCAGGGCTGCGGTTGCAGATCGACCGGGCGGGTGACGGGTCGGGGAATGCCGGTGACGTTGTTGACCCCGCGCGCGAGCCAGCGTTCGTGCTTGAGCACGGCGATGATGATCTCGGAGATGCCCAGCGTGGCGATGGCCAGATAATCCGAGCGCAGCCCGAGGCTGACCTTGCCCACCATCCACGCCGCGGCGGCGGCGAACAGCGCCCCCACCGGCCAGGCCAGGATCACCGGCAGGCCCAGCCCGCCCAGGAACCCCTCGGAGGCCGGGTTGACGGCCTGGATCGCCTGCGTGGCGGGCGCGAAGAAATACCGCGCCACGATCCACCCGACGACCACCACCGCAACGATCGCCGCGCCCCGCAGCCGTCCCGGCGCCATGCGCTGATAGACGATCATCGCGCCGAAGATCGTCGCGATCCCCAGCAGCACGCCCAGGATCGCGCCGAGGCCGCCCACGGCCCAGGCCTCGGTCACCGGCGGCACGCCGATCAGCACCACCGCCAGCCCGCCCACGGCCGTGAAGCCCATGATGCCGACGTTGAACAGGCCCGCATAGCCCCATTGCATGTTCACGCCCAGCGCCATGATCGCCGAGATCAGGCTCATGTTCAGGATGGTCAGCGCCAGCTGCCAGCTTTGCAGCGCGGCCACCAGCACCAGCACCAGCGCCATCGCGCCGAACAGGCCCACATTGCGCCAGTTGACGGTCATATCGATTTCCCCCGGAAGATCCCCGTGGGCCGGAACACCAGCACCAGCACCAGGATGGCGAAGGTCACGGCGAACTTGTAATCCACCGGCAACAGCTGGACCATGCCGGCGGGCGCCATGTCATCGGGCAGCAGGTGGCTGAAGAAGCGCCGCCAGGCGAAGGTGATCCCCATCTCGGAAAACGCGACCACATAGCCGCCCACCACCGCGCCGATGGGCGAGCCCAGCCCGCCCACGATCGCCGCCGCGAACATCGGCAGCAGGAGCTGGAAATAGTTGATCGGGCGGAACCCCTTGTCGAGCCCGTAGAGCGTGCCCGCGATCACCACCAGCGAGGCCACGATCACCCAGGCCATCGTCACCACGCGTTCTGGGTTGATGCCCGACAGCAGCGCCAGGTCCTCGTTGTCGGAATAGGCGCGCATCGACTTGCCGGACTTGGTCCGGGTCAGGAACCAGAACAGCGCCACCATCACCAGCACGGCGGTGATGATGGTGATGAACTGCGCCGAGCGCAGCGCCAGCCCCTCGGCCAGCCCGGTCCATTCGCGGAAATCCCGGACCGAGAACACGAAGCGCTCGCCATCCTCGAACCGCCGCTCGGAGGTGCCGATGAACAGCCGCGTCAGCCCGTTGGTGATGAACATCACCCCGAGCGAGGCCATCACGAAGGTCAGCGGCTTCGCCTTCACCTTGCGGAAGAAGCGATAGACCAGCCGGTCGGCAACCAGCAGATAGCCGATCATCACCACGATCCCCACCGGGATCGCCAGCAGCGCCGTGGGAAGAACACCGCCGCCGGTGATGCCGATGGACTGGAACCCCCAGGTGGTGAAGATCACCACCATCGTGCCGAAGGCCATCACGTCGCCATGGGCGAAATGCGAAAACCGCAGGATCGAATAGATCAGCGTGATCCCCAGCGCGCCCAGCGCGAGCTGGCTGCCATAGGCGAAGGCGGGGATCAGCAGAAAGTTGGTCACCGTGACCAGCGCGGATACCGGGTCCATGTCGCTCAGCCTCCCAGAAAGCTCTTGCGCACCTCGGGGTCGGCCAGCAGGGCGCGCCCGGTGTCGGTGTAGCGGTTGCGGCCCTGCACCATGACAAAGCCCTTGTCGGCGATTTCCAGCGCCTGTCGCGCGTTCTGTTCCACCATCAGGATGGGGATGCCGGTGCGCGCGACCTCGATGATGCGGTCGAAAAGCTCGTCCATCACGATGGGCGACACCCCGGCGGTCGGCTCGTCGAGCATCAGCACTTTCGGCCTGGTCATCAGCGCGCGGCCCACGGCGACCTGCTGGCGCTGCCCGCCCGAGAGCTCGCCCGCCGCCTGGTGGCGCTTGTCGCGCAGGATCGGGAACAGCTCGAACACCTGATCGCGGGTGTCGGAGTGGTCATCCTCGCGGATGAAGGCGCCCATCTCCAGGTTTTCCTCGACCGTCATGCCGGGAAAGATGTTGCCGGTCTGGGGCACGAAGCCCATCCCCGCGCGCACCCGCGCCTGCGGGCTCAGATCGCCGATATCGGTGCCATCCAGCCGCACCGAGCCCTTGCGCAGCTGCAGCATCCCGAAGACGGCCTTCATCGCGGTGGACTTGCCCGCGCCGTTGGGGCCCACGATCACCGCGATCTCGCCGCGTTCCACCGAAATCGTGCAATCATGCAGGATGTCGGCGCCGCCATAGCCGCCGGTCATCGCTTCGCCGATCAGGAAGGGGTCGGACATGGCTCAGCCCTCCGGTGCGGGACGGACCATCCCGACGATGTCGCGCAGCGCGTCGTGCAGCGCGTCGGCGGCGATGTCCTCCATGTAATCGAGCATCAGGGCGATGCGGTGGCCGCCGGCTTCGGCGATCAGCGAGGCTATGGGAATCACGCCGTCCTCGGCGCCCAGATCGGCCAGCATGGTGACGCTGGCGACTTCGAGCGTGTCGGTGGCGAAGCGCTCGCGCGCGACGACCTCCGATGCCGGCAGCCCCTCGGCCTGCGCCTCCTCGTTGCTGGCGGCGATCAACGCGTCGAGCGCGGCGTCGAGCGAGTCCGCCTCCTGGAAGCCGTCGGGCAGGTCGATGGCCTCGAGCCACCAGTCCCCGGCCTCGAAGGCGACGCCGTGGCCGAACTCGACGCGCCGGACCTCGGCCCAGGGCGCGCCGGCGGGGCAGAGCGCGAACCCCGCGGGCAGGGCGTGGCAGTCGGCGGCGGCGGCGTCTGGCGTCCAGAGGGGGATCGCGCCCAGGGCAAGCGCCGCGGCCGCGGCAGTCCGGAGCCGGCTCACAGCGTCGCCTCCTCTTGTTCGACCACCTTGTTCTTCAGGCCGGTGCCCAGATACGCCTCGATCACGTCCTCGTTGGCCTTGATCTCGTCCAGCGTGCCCTCGGCCAGCACCTTGCCCTCGGCCATGCAGATGACGGGGTCGCAGATGCGGCCGATGAAATCCATGTCGTGCTCGATCACAACGAAGGTGTAGCCGCGTTCCTGGTTCAGCCGCACGATGGCGTCGGCGATGGTGTTCAGCAGCGTGCGGTTCACGCCCGCGCCGACCTCGTCCAGAAACACCACCTTGGCGTCGGTCATCATGGTGCGGCCGAGTTCGAGCAGTTTCTTCTGCCCGCCCGAGATCTGCCCGGCCTTCTGCTCGGCGATGTGGTCGATGGTCAGGAATTTCAGCACCTCGTCGGCGCGGCGGCGGATTTCCTCTTCTTCCAGCCGGACCTTGCCGCGCTCGAACCACGCCGACCACAGGTTTTCGCCGGACTGGCGGGGGGGGACCATCATCAGGTTCTCGCGCACGGTCATGGTGTGGAATTCATGCGCGATCTGAAAGGTGCGCAGCAGCCCCTTGTCGAAGAGCGCGTGCGGCGGCAGGCCGGTGATGTCGTCGGTGCCCATGAACACCTTGCCCGAGGTCGGCGGAAGCACCCCGGCGATCACGTTGAACAGCGTCGTCTTGCCGGCGCCGTTGGGGCCGATCAGGCCGGTGATTGAGCCCCTGGCGATGCTGAGGCTTGCGCCATCCACGGCGTGGAAGCCGCCGAAATGCTTGTGCAGCGCCTCGACCCGGATCATGTCCATGCGCGCTCACCCCCCGTTTCGGTTGTGACTGGTCGGTCGCGGACCCGTTGGCCGGGTTCCTTGCGCCTTCGAAAAGGCCCGGGGGATTTCAGGCCCCCGGGCCCCTGTGTCGCCTGTGGAGTCGCTCAGTGGAAGCGGACGGTCACGAACTGGCCGTCCTCGACCACGTATTCGCGGAAGCTGCCCGCGGCTTCACCGGGGCCGACCAGGTCCACATCGGTGGCGCCGATGTAGTTGATCTCGCCACCCTCGCGCAGGATTTCCAGCCCGCGGGCCAGCTCGCCCGGCAGGATTTCCTCGCCCGGGGCGTTGGCCACGTTCAGGATGTTGGCGGCGATGCCCTCGGGGGTGGCTTCGCCCGCCGCTTCGATGGCCAGTGCCAGCAGCGCCGCGGCGTCGTAGCTTTCGCCGGTGAACGAGCTGTCGGTCACCACGTTGTTGGCCTCGCCCAGCGCGGCGAAGGCGTCGGCGCCGGGGCCTTCGACCCCGGGCAGGGTGCCCACGGTGCCTTCGATCGCTTCGCCGGTGGCCTCGATCAGCTCCTGGCCGAACATGCCGTCGCCGATGAAGAACTGGTCGAACGCGCCCAGCTCCCATGCGGTGCGCAGCATCGCGCCGCCACCGTCGGTGTAGCCCAGGATCACCAGCGCGTCGCCGCCCGCCGAGGCCAGCGTGCCGACTTCGGCCGAGTAGTCGCCGCGCGCGTCTTCATGCGGGACCGAGATGGTGACGGTGCCGCCCGCGGCCTCGAAGTTCTCGATGAAGGAATTGGCAAAGCCCGCGCCGTAGTCGTTGTTGGTGTAGGTGACCGCGACCGTGTCGAAGCCGCGATCCATCGCGATGCCGGCGAGCACCGCGCCCTGACGCGCATCCGACGGCGAGGTGCGGAAGAACAGCCCGTTCGAGTCGGTGGTGGTGAAGGCAGGCGAGGTCGCCGAGGGCGAGATCATCGGCACGCCGGCCGACATCGCCACGTTCTGCAGCACCGCCATGGTCACGCCCGAGCAGTCCGCGCCCATGATCGCCACCGCGCCGTCCGACGAGATCTGGCGCTCGGCGGCGGCCTGCGCGGCCGAGGCATCGAGGCAGGTGCTGTCGGCGCGGGTCCAGCCGATCATCTGACCGTCCAGAAGGCCGCCGGCGTCGTTGATCTCCTGCCAGGCCATTTCGGCGGAATCGGCCATGTGCGGCGTGACCGATTCAATCGGTCCGGTAAAGCCGAGCAGCACCCCGAAGGTAATGTCGTCGGCGGCGGCCGCGCCGGCGCCGAACGCGACCGCGGTGCTGGCAAGAAGAAGTTTTCGCATCGTGTACACTCCCCAAGATTGGTGACACCCGGCGGATTTGCACCCGCTCGGGATCGGTGGCGCAGACGCGGTTCATGCCGCCCCGACACGCCGATGGGTATGCCGTTTAGCATGCGGATTCGATTGCGGAAAGAAATTTGTCGGGCCTGCCCGGCGGTTCCGTGTAGCGCGCCGCACGCTGCGCGATCGCGCAGCGCCGGCGACCGCCCGGGCCGCATGTGTCAAGGCGGGGAGGGGGGCTGTCTGCCCCCCGCATGCGCGTGCCGCGCATGCCCCCCCGAGGATATTTCGGTCAGGATGAAGGGGCGGGCGGGCTCAGTGACCGCGGGAGAGCGCGGCGACGCCTGTGCGCGCGATCTCGATCAGGCCCAGCGGGCGCATCAGCTCGGCGAAGGCGTCGATCTTTTCAGGCGTGCCGGTCATCTCGAAGACGAAGCTTTCCAGGGTGGAATCGACCACGTTGGCGCGGAAGATCTCGGCCAGGCGCAGCGCCTCGATGCGCGGCTCGCCGCGGCCCGAGACCTTGATCAGGGCGAGTTCGCGTTCGACGGCGGGACCCTCGACGGTGAGGTCGTGCACCGCGTGCGTGCTGACCATGCGTTCGAGCTGCGCGCGGATCTGCGCGACGACCTGCGGCGTGCCGCTGGTGACGATGGTGATGCGCGAGCGGTGGCCTTCGTGGTCGACCTCGGCCACCGTCAGGCTGTCGATGTTGTAGCCGCGCGCCGAGAACAGCCCGATCACTCGTGCGAGCACGCCGGATTCATTGTCGACGATGATTGCCAGCGTGTGCCGCTCCAGCCGGTCGGCATGGGGGTCGCGCAGGTCGTAGGCGGAGTGCTTCGAGCTGCCTTTTTCGATCTTGAGGGCGGACATCGGGGTTCCTTGTGTGAGGGGCTCAGACCAGCACCGCGCCCGAGGCGCCGATGACGCCCTGGGTTTCGGCCTCGCCCAGCAGCATGTCGTTGTGCGCGTTGCCCGACGGGATCATGGGGAAGCAGTTCTCGTGCTTTTCCACCAGGCAGTCGAAGATCACCGGGCCGGGATAGGCCAGCATCTCGCGGATCGCGTCATCAAGGTCGGCGTCGTTGTCGCACCGGATCCCCTTGCAGCCGAACGCCTCGGCGAGCTTGACGAAATCGGGCAGCGCGTCGGACCAGCTGTGCGAGTAGCGCTCGCCGTGCAGCAGTTCCTGCCACTGGCGCACCATGCCGAGGCGTTCGTTGTTGAGGATGAACTGCTTCACGGGCAGGCGATACTGCACCGCGGTGCCCATTTCCTGCATGTTCATCAGCCATGAGGCTTCGCCCGCGACGTTGATCACCACCGCGTCGGGGTGGGCGACCTGCACGCCGAGCGAGGCGGGCAGCCCGTAGCCCATGGTGCCGAGGCCCCCGGAGGTCATCCAGCGGTTCGGATCCTCGAACCCCATGTATTGCGCCGCCCACATCTGGTGCTGGCCGACCTCGGTGGTGACGTAGCGGTCCATGTCCTTGGTCAGCGCCTCGAGCCGTGCGATGGCGTGCTGCGGGCGGATGGTCGTGCCCGAGGGCTTGTAGGCAAGGCAATTGACCGCGCGCCACGCGTCGATCTGCGCCCACCAACGCGCGACGGCAGGGGCGTTGGTGCGCCGGCCGCGCGCCGACCACAGCTCCAGCACATCGGCCAGCACGCTGCCCACATCGCCGATGATCGGGACATCGGTCGCGATGACCTTGTTGATCGAGGACGGGTCGATGTCGATATGCGCCTTGAGCGAGCCGGGGCTGAAGGCGTTGATCCGCCCGGTGATGCGGTCGTCGAAGCGCGCGCCGATGTTGATCATCAGGTCGCAGTCATGCATCGACCAGTTGGCCTCGTAGGTGCCGTGCATGCCCAGCATCCCGATCCATTCGCGCCCCGAGGCCGGGTAGGCCCCGAGCCCCATCAGGGTCGAGGTGATCGGAAAGCCGGTGGCGGTGACCAGCTCGCGCAGCAGGCGGCTGGCCTCGGGGCCGGAGTTGATCACGCCGCCGCCGGTGTAGAAGACCGGGCGCTCGGCGGTCTCGATCATCTCGACCAGGCGTTCGATCTGCGCCCGGTCGCCCGAGGTGCGCGGGCGGTAATGCGCGGTGCGCGCCGAGGGCTTGTCGCAGTAGGTGCCGGTGGCGAACTGCACGTCCTTCGGGATGTCCACCAGCACCGGCCCCGGGCGCCCCGAGGTGGCGACGTGGAAGGCCTGGTGGATGGTGTCGGACAGCTTGTCGGTGTCCTTGACCAGCCAGTTCATCTTGGTGCAGGGGCGCGTGATGCCGACGGTGTCGGCCTCCTGGAAGGCGTCCGAGCCGACCATGAAGGTGGGCACCTGACCTGTCAGCACCACCAGCGGGATCGAATCCATCAAGGCGTCGGTGATCCCCGTGACCGCGTTGGTCGCCCCGGGGCCCGAGGTCACCAGCACCACCCCCGGTTTGCCGGTCGAGCGCGCATAACCTTCGGCGGCGTGCACTGCGCCCTGTTCATGGCGCACGAGGATGTGGCGGATGTCGTTCTGCTGGAAGAGCTCGTCATAGATCGGGAGCACGGCACCGCCCGGATAGCCGAATACCACGTCGACGCCCTGCTCGCGCAGCGCTTCGACCACCATTTTCGCTCCGGTCATCTGACGTGTCATCGTCGGTCTCCATCTGTCGCACCGCTGTCCCCCGTCGCCCGGGCCTCGCGGTCAAAAAAGCCCCCGGTCTGCAGGAGACGGGGGCGCATCGGGTCCGTTGAGGGACAGCGTTACCGACCCATGCGCCATGTTCCTGCAATGCCTACGAGAGCGTCCAGCATTTCGTTTCCCAAGCCTCGCGCGTCGCTGCCCGACGCGCCGGGAACACCTAAGCAAGCGCCGCGGGGGCGTCAACACCGAAAGCGCAGCGAATATGTCGCACGGCCGCGAAAATCTTTGCAGTTGTTGCGCCGAATGCGGGGCTTCGGTCACGCAACGCGCGGCTCGGTTTCCTGCACCAGCTGGCGGACCGCGTAGTCGGCGGCGTCGTCGAAGGGGGTCAGGATCACGCTCGCGCCCTTGTTCAGCAGTTCGTCGGCGTCCATGGTCCTTTGCACCGACAGGAACACCTTGCCGCGGTAATTCGCCGCCTGCAGCCCGTGCAGCAGCGCCAGCTGCGGGTCCGCGTCCGACAGCGCCGAGCGTTCGCGCGGCACCGCCGAGACCACCGCGCGCACGCCGGTGAGGTCGATATGCGCCACGAATTCGGGGTCGGTGGCGTCGCCATAGGCCGCGCTCATGCCCATCTCGCGCCAGTTGGCGATGGCTTCGGGGTCGAAATCGATGCCGAGCACGTCGTAGCCCTGTGATTTCAGCCCCGCACCGATGCGGCAGCCGTAGCGGCCCAGCCCGAAGACCACGAAATCGGGACGCTGCGTGGAGCCGCCGGCATTGGCGTCCTCGGCCTCGCGCCAGGCGTGGCGGCGCTCGAAGATGCCCAGCAGCGGCTCCAGCCAGTCATAAAGCTTGTGCGACCAGGTGATCATGTAGACCGACAGCGCGATCGTCACCAGCCCGACCAGCGTCACCAGCCCCATCGCGCTGTCGCTGACATGGCCGATCGTCACCCCCATCGCCATGAAGATCAGCGAGAATTCGGAAATCTGCGCCACCGTCAGCCCGGCCAGAAACCCGGTGCGCTTGCGGTAGCCCATGTATCCCATGATGGCGAGCACGATCAGCGGGTTGCCGATCAGCACGAACAGCGACAGCACGATCGCCGCGCCCACCTGCTCGCCCAGCACGGACAGGTTCAGCCCTGCGCCGAGGCTGATGAAGAAGAACAGCAGCAGGAAGTCGCGCAACGATGTCAGCCGCGAGCTGATCGCCTCGCGGTATTGCGTGGAGGCAAGCGACACCCCCGCCAGCAGCCCGCCCAGCTCCTTGCCGAAGCCGACCGCGTCGCCCGCCGCCGCCAGTCCCGCGGCCCAGCCCACCGCGAAGATCACCATCAGCTCCGGCGAGCGCGAGATCATCCCCAGCAGCGGGTCGGCGGCGTAGCGGATGAACAGCACGACAAAGCCCACCATCGCCGCGCCGCCTGCGAAGACCAGTGCCACATCGGCAAGCGCGCTGCCCTCCTCGCCGCCCAGACCCACGCCGACGGCCGACAGCGTGACCATCGCCAGCACCACGAAAATGTCCTGCACGATCAGGAACCCCAGCGCGATCTTGCCGTGCAGCGCGCTGATCTCCTGCTTGTCCGACAGCAGCTTGACGATGATGATGGTGGATGAAAACGTCAGCGCCACCGCCACGTAGAGCGCCGTCAGCCAGTCGATCCCCAGCGCCAGACAGATCGCGAAGCCGAAGATCACCGTGAAGGTGATCTGCCCCAGCCCGGTCGCCACCGCCACCTTGCCCAGATTGCGCACCAGCGACACATCGAGCTTCAGCCCGACAAGGAACAGCAGCACGGCGATGGAGATCTGGCTCAGCGTCTCGATGAAGTCGGTGGAGCTGACCAGCCCCAGCGCGTCGGGCCCCGCCAGCACGCCCACCGCGATGAACGCCACCACCAGCGGCTGCCGCGCCAGCAGGCCCAGAAAGCCGACCGCTGCCGCCAGCAGCACGAGCACCGAGATTTCGTAGAACACGCTGGCGAAATTCAGGTCCATCGCGGCGGGGCTCCGTTGTGATGCCGATCGTCTCCTGATCTACGGTATCGCGGCGCCGGGGCCAAGGGCAGCAGATACCTTCCCGCCATGCGCGCGAGCGTGTAGGAGGCGGGGGTGTTTAACGCGTGAAGGAGTCCCGATGAGCGACAACATGCGCGGCAGCGTGCTGATGGTGGTGGCGATGGCGCTGTTCGCTCTGGAGGACATGTTCATCAAGCTGCTCTCGGCGGCGCTGCCGGTGGGACAGATCCTGATGGTGCTGGGAACGGCAGGAGCGCTGGTGTTCGGTGCGCTGGTGCGGCTGCGGCGCGAGCCGCTGTTTCCACGCGCCATGTGGTCGGCGCCGGTGGTGATCCGCAACCTTGGCGAGGCGATCGGCGGCGTGTGTTTCGTGCTGGCGATCAGCCTCACGCCGCTGTCGAGCGCCTCGGCGATCCTGCAGGCGGCGCCGCTGGCGGTCACGCTGGGCGCGGCGCTGTTTCTGGGCGAGCCGGTCGGGTGGCGGCGCTGGAGCGCGATTCTGGTGGGCTTCTTCGGGGTGATGCTGATCGTGCGCCCCGGGCTCGACGGGTTCGAACCGGCGTCGCTGCTGGCGGTGGTCGCGGTGCTGGCGCTGGCGGCGCGCGACCTGGCCACGCGGCGGGTGCCGGCGCGGCTGTCGGGCTATCAGCTGTCGGCCTGGGCCTTCGCGGCGATCGTGCCGGCGGGGGCGGTGATGCTGGCGATCGGAGGCGCGGCGCCGGTGATGCCGGGCGCGGTCAGCCTTGCACAGCTTGCCGGCGCGCTGGTGGTCGGTCTGTTCGCCTATTACGCGCTGGTGGGCGCCGTGCGCACCGGCGAGGTCGCGGTCGTCACCCCGTTCCGCTACACGCGGATGCTGTTCGCGCTGGGGGTCGGGATCACCGTGTTCGGCGAGCGCCCCGATGCGCTGATGCTCACCGGCGCGGCGATCATCGTGGCGGCGGGGCTGTTCACCATCTGGCGCGAGACGCAGGCGCGGGCTTCCAAGCGTGCCACGGGCGGCGTATAGACACCCGCATCGGAACATCAGGGGGACAGCATGAGCGCGATCATCGACATCACCGGCCGCGAGATCCTCGACAGCCGCGGCAACCCCACGGTCGAGGTGGACGTGACGCTCGAAGACGGCACGATGGGCCGCGCGGCGGTGCCGTCGGGGGCGTCCACCGGCGCGCATGAGGCCGTGGAGCGCCGCGACGGCGACGTCGACCGCTACATGGGCAAGGGCGTGCTGGAAGCGGTCGCCGCCGTCAATGGCGAGATCGCCGAGGCGCTGGCGGGTATCGACGCCACCGAACAGGTCGCCATCGACGCCGCGCTGTGCGAGCTTGACGGCACCGCCAACAAGTCCCGGCTGGGCGCGAACGCGATCCTCGGCGTGTCGCTCGCGGCCGCGCATGCGGCGGCCGAGTATTCGGGCCAGCCGCTTTATCGCTATGTGGGCGGGACCTCGGCGCGCACCTTGCCGGTGCCGATGATGAACATCATCAACGGCGGCGAGCATGCCGACAACCCCATCGACATCCAGGAATTCATGATCATGCCGGTCGCCGCCGAGACCATGCGCGGCGCGGTGCGCATGGGGGCCGAGGTGTTCCACACCCTGAAGAAGGAGCTCTCGGCTGCTGGGCTGTCGATCGGCATCGGCGACGAGGGCGGCTTCGCGCCCAATCTCAGCTCCACCCGCGAAGCGCTTGATTTCATTGTGAAGTCCATTGAAAAGGCCGGCTACACCCCGGGCGAGGACATCATGCTCGCGCTTGACTGCGCGGCCTCGGAATACTTCAAGGACGGCTCTTATGTGTTTGCCGGAGAAGGAAAAACCCTGAGCCGCGAGGAAAACGTCGAGTATCTGGCGCAGCTTGTCGCCGATTACCCGATCCTGAGCATCGAGGACGGCTGCGACGAGGATGACTGGGAAGGCTGGGCGCTGCTGACCGACCGTCTGGGCAGCAAGGTGCAGCTGGTCGGCGACGATCTGTTCGTGACCAATCCCGAGCGCCTGGCGCGCGGGATCGCGGATGGCTGCGGCAATTCGCTTCTGGTCAAGGTCAACCAGATCGGCACGCTGACCGAAACGCTGGCCGCTGTCGACATGGCGCACCGCGCGCGGATGACCTGCGTGATGAGCCACCGCTCGGGCGAGACCGAGGACGCCACCATCGCCGATCTGGCGGTCGCCACCAATTGCGGCCAGATCAAGACCGGGTCGCTGGCACGGTCGGACCGGCTGGCGAAATACAACCAGTTGATCCGGATCGAGGAAATGCTGGGCGAGACCGCCGTTTATGCAGGGCGGACAGTGCTGCGGCGCTGAGCCCTCCGCGCCCTGGTCCGGTCGGTGAGGGGGCTTTAACCCGATCTTAGGAATTTGTCGGGCAAACTGGGCGGCACGGTGCGCGACGCGCCGTTCCGACCGGAGCCATTGCGATGATTCAGTTTCCCGCTTCCGCCGCGCCCCCGCCCACGCCGCTGCCTGCGCGTGATCCGCCGCCACCCGCGCAGGCGCAGGTCCTTGCAGCGCCGCCGCTGGCGGCCACGCATCGGCCTGATGCCATCCGGCAGGGCGAGGCGCCATCGCGCAGCGCCGAAGCGCTGTTTCACGCCATGATGGCGGGCCGGGACGATCGGGCAGGGCCGGCCGGGCCTTCGCCTGCGTTCCAGGTGTCCCTCCTTGACGATCTGCGCCGCAGCCAGCGCGAAGCGGGGCGCGCGCCAGCGGATCCGTCTGCCGATGACGCGCCGCACGATCGCGCCGAGGCGCCGCGCAGCGGCTCCGATGCCCGATCGCCCGAGCCTCTGCCGCGACCGCCAGGCGCCACTCCGGGCGCGGCGTCCGTGACCAGTGTTGCGCCGGCACCTTTCACGGCGACAGCGGCGCCGGGGCCGATCTCCGCTGACTCTGGCCCGCGCAACCACGCCGGCACCGCCGCGACCGCTTCGGTCTCTGCGCCGGGGGAGCAGGCGGTCCCCTGGGGTGAAAGCGCCGACGCGCCGCGCGGGTCCGGCGCCGCTGATGCCAGCCCTGATGCCAGCGGCGGCGACGAAATTGACCGCACGCGCGCGCCGATGGCATCCGCGTCAGTCGCTGCCACAGCCTCCCAGGTGGTGGATCTGGACCGGACCGTATGAGTATCGGGCCGATCCGGTCCCGGCCGCGTGGCCGCTGGACCACTCCGGACCTGACCGAATGAGGCCCGGTCGGGACTGATCCCCACCGTCAGTGCGCTGGTCCGCGCTCGGCCTGAGCGTTTGTGCCGGAACGCGCTGCGGGCCTTCGCGCGGGGCGGGTGGCCGCACAGACATGCGGCGCAACGCAGCGACGTTACGCTGCCGCCTGCACGCTCCGTCCTGGGGGGCCCTGAGGATAGACCACAGCGCCACCCACGGCGCCCCCCACGGCGTCAGCCATAGCGTCAGCCATAGCGTCAGCCACAGCCCTCGCCACAGCGTCGCCCACAGCGCTCGCCACGGCGTCGCCCGCCGGGAGCAACGCCACCGCGCTGCAACACCGCGTGCCGCCGCATCATCCGCCGGCACGCGGCGCGCTGCGCGCTCCTGCCATCCCACGCGCGGCGACGGCAGAGACCACCCCCTGCGTCGCCATCATCGCACCGGCCACGCATCCGGCCACGCATCCGGCCACGCATGGGGACGCGACCGCGATTCCGGCCGCGCGCACCGCCCCGTGGCACAGCGGGGACGCTGCGACGACATCGCCCGCGCCGCGCCCGCTTTGTCCTTTCCTTCGCGCCCTTCGCGCGGTAGCGCTCAGTGTGGTTGATCGGCGGCAGTTCCGCCCGCTGACCCGCGCGTTCAGGGATCATGGCCGAGCTCGTTGTCGAAAGCAGACAGGATGACCATTCCGCCACGCCGCGGGTTTCGCTGCGCGGCGACATGACGGTGCAGACCGTCGCGCGGCTCGAGCAGGCGCTGGCCGCGCTGCCCGCCGCGCAGGAGCTGATCATCGACGTCGCGCAGGTGGATCACATGGACACCGCCGGCGCCTGGGCGCTTGCGCGGCTGCGCCGACGCCGCGAAGCGCAGGACCAGCGGGTCCGCATCGACGGGCTGACCGCGCAGCTCGAAACCCTGCTCGAGCGCGTCGATGAAGCGCTGCCCCAGCCCGACCCGCCGCAAGCGCCCCCGCGCGGGCTGCTGGTGCAGCTCGATGCCATCGGGCGCGCGGTGGCAGGTGGGCTTGCGCTCGCGGCCGAGGCGCTGGCCTATTTCGGCATCTTCCTTGCCCGGCTGGGCCGCAGCCTGCGCCACCCGGGCGAGTTCCGCCTGACCTCGCTGGTCCATCACTGCCAGGATGTCGGCTGGCGCGCGGTGCCGATCGTGGCGCTGATGGGGTTCCTGATCGGCATCGTGCTGGCGTTCCAGGGCAGCGTGCAGCTGCGCCAGTTCGGCGCCGAGGTGTTCGTGGTCGAGCTCATCGCGATCTCGATGCTGCGCGAGCTGGGCGTGCTGCTGACCGCGATCATCGTCGCCGGGCGCACCGGGTCGGCCTTTACCGCCGCCATCGGCGCAATGCGGATGCGCGAGGAAGTCGACGCCATGCGCACGCTGGGCATCGACCCCGGCATGGTGCTGTTCGTCCCGCGGATCCTGGCGCTGCTGATCACGCTGCCGATCCTGACGCTGGTGGCCAATGTCGCGGGGCTGGTCGGCGGGGCGCTGATGGCCTGGGCCGAGCTGGGCATCGCGCCGCAGCTCTTCTATATCCGCCTGACCGAGCAGGTTTCGGTCGATCACGCCATCGTCGGGCTGGTCAAGGCACCGGTCTTTGCCGTGATCATCGGCGTGATCGGCTGCCATGCCGGCATGCGGGTCGAGGGCAACACCGAATCGCTGGGCCGGCTGACCTCGTCGGCGGTGGTGGCGGCGATCTTCACCGTGATCGCGGTCGATGCGCTGTTCTCGGTGTTCTTCGCGCGGCTCGGGGTCTGAGCCCGTGGAGCGCGACGCCATCATCCGCATCCGCGGGCTGCGCAACCAGTTCGGGCCGCAGGTCATCCACGAGAACCTCGACCTCGACGTGATGCGCGGCGAGGTGCTGGGCGTGGTCGGTGGCTCGGGCACCGGCAAGTCGGTGATGCTGCGCACCATCGCCGGGCTGCGCCGCCCTCAGGCCGGCAGCATCGAGATTTTCGGCCAGGACGCGCTGGGCGCCAACGACGCCGCGCGGCGCGAGATCGATCTGCGCATGGGGGTGATGTTCCAGGACGGGGCACTGTTTTCGTCGCTGACGGTGCGCGAAAACGTCGAGGTGCCGCTGCAGAACGTGCGCGGCCTGCCCCCGAAGCTGCGCCGCGAGCTTGCGGATCTGAAGATCTCGATGTCCGGGCTGCCCTACAGCGCCGGCGACAAGTATCCCTCCGAGCTGTCGGGCGGCATGCGCAAGCGCGCGGGGCTGGCGCGGGCGCTTGCGCTCGACCCCGAGATCCTGTTTCTGGACGAACCGACCGCGGGCCTGGACCCCATCGGCGCGGCGGCGATCGATACCCTTGTGCAGCAGTTGTCGCGCGCGCTTGGCCTGACGGTGTTCCTTGTGACCCATGATCTCGATACCCTGCACGCGATCTGCGACCGAATCGCGGTTCTTGCGGAAAAGCGCGTGCTGGTGACTGGGCCGATGGCGCGCATGCTCGAGGTCGATCACCCCTGGGTGCGCGAGTATTTTCATGGCCCCCGGTCGCGCGCGGCCGCGGATGCACTGCAAAGGAACGCCTGAGCGATGGAAACCCGCGCAAATTATGTGCTGATCGGCGCCTTCGCGGTGGCGGGGTTTCTGGGGCTGCTGCTGTTCCTGATGATCTTCGCTTCGGTGCAGCTGGACCGGCGGTTCACCTATTTCGACGTGCGGTTCCAGTCCGTCTCGGGGCTGTCGCGCGCCTCCGAGGTCCGGTTCGAGGGGTTTCCCGTGGGGCAGGTGGTCGATGTGCGCCTGTCGCCCGACATGGACGGCACGATCGTGGCGCGGATCGAGGTCGACGAGAACACCCCCGTGCGGACCGATTCGGTGGCGCGGATCAGCAGTCAGGGGGTGACCGGGGTGGCCTTCGTGGCGCTGAGCGCGGGCAGCCCCGACGCGCCGCTCCTGCGCGACACCGCCGAGATCCCCGAGATCCCCTCGGAGCGCGGCACGCTCGATGCGTTGTTCGAGGACGCGCCGCGCGTGGTCTCGCAGGTGCTCGACGCGCTGGAGCGGGTCAATGATGTGCTCAGCGATGAAAACCGCGGCCGCGTCGACGAGATCCTGATCAACATCGCCAACGCCTCGGCCAATCTGGACGGCGCGCTCGATGATTTCGCCGAGGTGACGCGCATCGTCGCCGATGCCTCGACCGGGATCGCGGCCTTTACCGAGCGGCTGGAGCCGGTGGCCGACGCCGCGGTGGTCACGCTGGGCAATATCGACACCACGCTCGAGACCTATGACGGGCTGGCGCGGCGCGTCGAAACCACGCTGGATACCGGCGACGAGACGCTGCGCAGCGCGCGCGCCGCGCTCGACACGGTCGAGCTGTTCCTGGCCGACGATCTGCCTGCGCTCACGCGCGACCTGACCGAGACGAGCGCCAGCCTGCGCGCGCGCGTCGACGATGTCAGCGGCGACGCACGCACCATGCTGGCCTCGTTCACGCAGGTCGGCGACGAGGCCGCGCTGCGCCTGCGCGAGGCACGCGGCACGCTGCGGGCCGCCGATACCATGATCGCGCGCCTGACCGACACGCTGGACAGCGTCGACAGCGCCGCGCGCAGCTTCGACGCGTTGATCGAGGGCGACGGATCGCTGCTGGTCACCGAGACGCGCGAGATGATCGCCGCCGCCACCACCGCGGTCGTCGCCGTCACCGATGCCGCGACCGAGGACCTTCCCGCGGTGATGGCCGATATCCGCCGCGCCGCCGACACTGCCGCGCGGGTGGTCGAAACGGTGGGCGCCGATCTGTCGCGTGCCTCGGGGCGTGTCGACGGGGTGCTGGCGACGGCGGATGTGACGCTGACGCAGGTCGGCGAGACCTTCGTCAACGCCAACGACACGCTGTCGGCGATCAACCGCGCGCTCGAGATCGGCGAGCGCACGCTCAGCGCGGCCGAACGCGCCTTTGACGGTGCCGACCGGGTGATCAACGAGGAACTCGACGGCATGATCGCCGATCTGCGCGCCGCCGCGCGCGGGCTCGAAGGCGCGATCGCGCAGGTGTCCGAGGATATCCCCGCGATCACCCGCAACCTGCGCGCCACGCTCGACACCGCCGACGAGGCGTTTCTGGAGCTTGCCGACGTGATCTCGCGGGCTGGCCCGGCGGTGGTGGATTTCGCCAACCAGGCGCTGCCGCAATACACCCAGATCGGGCGCGAGACGCGCGCGCTGATCACCAATCTCGAACGGCTTCTGCGCCAGATCGAGCGCGACCCCGCGCGCTTCCTGTTCGGCCGCACCACACCGGAGTTTTCACGATGATCCTGTTTCGCGCGCTCGCCGTCGGCCTTGTGGGTCTGGTCCTGACCGGCTGCGGCGGGTTTCTGGGCGAGGTCGCCCGCCCGCTGGATGCCTATGAACTGCGCGCGCCGACCGACATGCCGCAGGCCGGCCGCACCCTGGGCCGGTCGCTGGTGATCGACATGCCCGAAACCACCGGCGGGCTTGGCACCGACCGGATCATGATCCGGCCCACGCCGCTCGAGGCGCTGTATCTGCCGCGCGCGCGCTGGACCGACGAGGCCCAGGTGATGCTGCGCGCGCTCATGCTGCGCAGCTTCGAGGACACCAACGCGCTGCGCCATGTGGGCCGCCGCGCGCTGCCGGGGGGCTTCAGCGATTTCACGCTGGTCAGCGAACTGACCGATTTTCAGGCCGAGCTGCGGCCCGATGATGACAGCGTCATCACGCGCGTGCGGATGACGGCGCGGCTGGTGCGCGACGAGGACGGCGCGGTGCTCGCCTCGCGCACCTTCCAGACGACGGCGCCCGCCGAGGATGACGAAACCCTGTCGATCGTCACCGCGCTGAACTCCGCCACGCAGGAGATGCTGCGCGAGATGGTGCCCTGGGCGCTGGGCCGCATGGGCGTGCAGGTCGGAAGCTGACCGGGGCGCTCCTCAGCGACGGTGCAGATACGCCGCGCAGCCCTGCAGCGCGGCGTAATCGTCGTTGAGAACGGCGATCTCGAACGCCTCCATGAAGCCGGAAAACCGGCCCATGGCGCCGAACGCCTCCGCCAGGCCGAAGCGCTGCGCGTGCGGCGCGATGGCACGCGCAACGCCGCCGATCAGGCAGATCCCGCCAAAGGGCAGATGCGCCAGCGCCAGCGTGGCGGTATAGCGCGCCATCAGCCGCACGTAGTGCTCTGCGGTGGTGGCGGCGGCCGGGTCGCCGGCCTCGAGCGCGCGCAGGATGGCCTCGGCGCGCACAGGGGGCCGCGTCTCGTCGGGGTCGGTGTGAAAACGGTGCAGCCGCTCCAGCCCGCTGCCCGACAGCACATCCTCGACCGACGCATAGCCGCGCCGTGCCGCGAGCCACAGCGCGAGGCGCGCGTCGGTGTCATCGGCGACGGGCAGGTGGATGTGCCCGGCCTCGGTCGCCGGGACCAGCCAGCCGCGCCCGTCGGGCAGGGGCTGCACGGGTGCGGCGTTCACCCCGGTGCCGAAGCCGATCACCAGCCGCGCCGCGCCGCGGTCGCGCGCGCCCGGGCGCAGCACGGTCATCGCCGCGCTGTCGATCCCGTCCAGCGCCTGCCCCTGCGCCTGCAGATCGTTCAGAAGCGCCACGCAGGCGCGCGGGGCGCCGGTGGCGCGGGCGAGGCCCTCTTCGGTCAGATGCCAGCCGAGATTCGTCATCTGCGCCGCGCCGTTGCGCACCGGCCCGGCCAGCGCGACACAGGCCCCCGCGACCGGTCCCCGCGTCTCCAGATAGCTGCGCAGCACATCGTCGAGGCTGCCGAACTCGGCATTGCGGAACCGCTTCAGCGCGGCGCGATCCAGCGTCCCATCACGGGCCAGTGCCACGCGGGTGTTGGTGCCGCCGACATCGGCGACGATGACGGGGTCGGTCATCGGCGGGGCTCCTGTGTCTCAGCCGCGGGCCAGCGCGCGGGCGAGCGCGTGATAGGACGCCTTGGGCGTGCGCTGCAAGCTGTCGAAATCGACATGCACCAGCCCGAAGCGCTTGTCGTAGCCCAGCGCCCATTCGTAATTGTCCAGCAGCGACCAGACGAAATACCCGGCCACGGGGACGCCGTCCGCGATGGCGCGGCGGACCTCGGCCAGATGCGCGGCGATGTAGTCGATCCGCGCGCTGTCGGGGGCGTTGTGGGTGTCGGGGTTGGCCATGCCGTTTTCGGTGACATAAAGCGGCAGCCCGCGGGTGTAGCCCTCATGCGCGAAGCGCAGGAAGTGGTGCAGCCCCTGCGGGTAGATCTCCCAGCCCATCTGGGTCTTGGGCAGCGGGCCGTCGCATTCGGCCAGCGCCGGCCACGGGCCCGGGGCGGCGGCGATGCGCTTGCGGGTGTAGTAGTTCAGCCCCAGCCAGTCCACGGGCGCGTTGATCGTGGCCATGTCGTCGTGCCAGCCGCGGGGCATGTGCGGGCCCAGCCCCTCGAGCACGTCCTCGGGGTATTCGCCGCGGAACATGCCGCCCAGGAACCAGCGGTTGTAGATGCCGTCATAGCGGGCGGCGGCGACCTGCGCCTCGGGGGTGTCGTCGACGGGGGCGGCGTATTCGAAGTTGCACACCGCGCCCAGATTGCCCATGCCCAGCGCGCGCATCGCCGCGATCGACCGGCCATGCGCGAGGCCCACATGGTGCATCGCGCGTGCGCTCGCGCGGATGTCGCGCATCCCCGGCGCGTGCTGGCCCAGGAAATGGCTCAGCCACGCCACGCACCAGGGCTCGTTGATCGGCGCGGCGGACCACACCCGGTCGCCGATGCGCCGGCACAGCGTGTCGGTGTAGTCGGCGAACCAGTCGGCGATATCGCGGTTGCGCCACCCGCCCAGATCGGCCAGCGCCGAGGGCAGTTCCCAGTGATAGAGCGTCAGCGCCGGTTTCAGCCCGCGCGCAAGCAGCCCGTCCACCAGCCGGTCGTAGAAATCCAGCCCCTCGGGATTGGGTGCGCCGCGGCCTTCGGGCAGCACCCGCGCCCAGCTGGCCGAGAAGCGGTAGACATCGAGGTTCGCCGCCGCCAGCAGGTCCAGATCCTGCGCGTAGCGGGTGTAGTGGTCGCAGGCGCGGTCGCCGTTCTCGGCGCGGACCACGTTGCCGGGGGTGGCGGCGAAGCTGTCCCAGTGCGTCGGCCCCGCGCCGCCCTGCGCGTGGCCCTCGATCTGATAGGCCGAGGTGGCGGCGCCGAACACGAAGCCGTCGGGGAAATCGGCGCGGGTGAAGTCGAAGCGCTCGGGCATCGGCGTCTCCTCAGGCGCTGGCGCGCGGTGCGGTGGGGCAGGGGCCGGTGGAGCGTCCCAGCGTGAGGTCGACCTCCATGAGCCGCGTCAGCGGCGCCCGGCCCGGATCGGCCATCAGGTCGAGCAGCATCTCGCCGCACAGCCGCCCGGCCTCGCGCACCGACGAGCGGGTGGCGGTGAAGAACGGCACCCCGTCGTCGTTGCCCAGGTAGGACAGTTCGTCGTCATGCACGATCACCGAGACATCGCGGCCCGGCTCCAGCCCCGCCTCCCACAGCGCATGCCGCAGCCCGATCCCGAGGATCATCGACGAGGCCAGAAACGCCGTCGGCGGGCGGTCGAGCGTCAGCATGGCGCGCGCGGCGCGGCGGGCGTTGGTCTCGGTCATTTCGCCCGAGGCCATCAGCGCAGGGTCGGCAACGATCCCGTGTTCGGCGAGCGCATCCGCGTAGCCGCGGCGGCGGCGGATGGCGAAATCGAGCTCCTCGAGGCCGTTGAGCAGCGCGATGCGCCGATGGCCGAGCTCCAGCAGGAACGCGGTCGCGCGGCGGAACCCGCGGTGGTTGTTGATGTCGAGCCACGAATAGGGCACCTGCGTGCCGGTGGCACGGCCATGCACCACGAAGGGCACGCCGAGTTCGGTCAGCAGCGGGATCCGCGGGTCGCGCTGGCGCGGCGCGTGCACGATCAGCCCGTCCACCGTGCCGCGTGCCACCAGATCGCGATAGACCTGCGTCTCCTCGTCGTCATCGACCACCGACAGCACCATGTCGTAGCCGGCGCGGGCATAGGTCTCGCCCGCGCCGGCGATGAAATCGGCGAAGACGGGGTTCACGATCTCATGCCGGTCGGTGACGGGGATGACGTGCCCGATCGCCTGCGCGCGCCCCGTGGCCAGCCCCTTGGCGCGGGTGTTGGGGCGATAGTTGAGCCGGCGCGCGGCGTCGATGACCCGCCAGCGCGTGGCCTCGCTGACCTCGGGGTAGCCGTTCAGGGCGCGGCTGACCGTGGTCGGTGACAGCCGCAGACTCTGCGCAAGCTCCTTCAGCGTTATGCCCATCGGACGTTCAAACCGGCTCCAATCCCGGACGATATCTACGCAGGAAAGCAACGCCGTGAAAAGAGGGTTTGCGCGACAGGGTTTTTCTGCACCTGCGAAATCGGGCGCAAAAACAATGTGTTTGGAAGAATGCGCGATTGACAGGCCGGCTGGTATCGGTAACGGTCGGCGTGCCCAAAGCGGTTTGGGGTCGCGATTCCCCCGGCCGCTGCCCGTGGGCCTGCAATTTGCGTGCACGGCCGGGACGATCGAAAAACAAAGGGAGGCACTGCCATGAAATCGAGGCTTTTTGCCAGCGCAGCCGCGCTTGCGCTGCTGGCTGGGGGCGCTGCGGCGCAGGATCTGATGATGGAGCCCGGGAGCGACGACCGCTTC
>LFIK01000904.1_pt1 | contig 22852 bp, 20 predicted proteins | sample 643401 | NCBI WGS metagenome assembly LFIK01 (sample SAMN03777447, study PRJNA286221) | soda lake metagenome | biome: soda lake; feature: Kulunda steppe; material: water; isolation source: sample T5-Br brine of Lake Tanatar-5 | place: Russia: Kulunda steppe | collected 2010-07
CTCGACGCCGGGCTGATCGCCGTCGCAGCCGGTCAGGATTACACCGGCGGCATCGGCCTTGCGCTTGAGCAGAGGGCCCACCGTGGCGTCGAGCTCGGCATTCATCAGCACCATGTGCTTGCCGTGCGCGATCGCCAGCATTGTCACCCGCGCGCCGTATTCGACATGGCCGGTGGCCTCGAGCAGCGCCTCGATGCCCTCGGCGGCGCAGACGATCTCGGGATCATCGGTGACGGCGTAGTGCCCCACCGCCATCGCATCGGCGAGCTGAGCGGCGGTCGCCACCTCTCGAATGCGATCGCGCGGGACGCCGAAATCGGCATAGGCGCGGATCGCGGCCTCCACGGTGCGGTTGCAGATCACCGGGATATCGAGGCCGGGCATGTGGTTGAGCACCTGGTTGACGATGCCGCGGCCCATGAAGCCCGCTCCGATCATGGCGAAACGCACCGGGTTGCCGGCCTCGGCACGCGCCTTCAGCGCGGTATCGACGAGAATCATATACTCTTCCCTTCAACTGTGACGGCGCACCCTTGCGCCCCGGCGCCGGCGGGGTGACCCTGCCGGCAACCGAGGGGAGGGAACGCATGCAATTCTTCGAGACCAGCCTGCCCGGCGCGATGCGCATCGAGCTCGACAAGCGCGGCGACGATCGCGGTTTCTTCGCGCGGGTCTTTTGCGAAGCGGAATTCGCCGCCGCCGGGCTCGAGACGCGCTTCGTGCAGATCAACCATTCGCGCAGCACCGGGCGCGGCACGATCCGCGGGCTGCATTTCCAGCGCCCGCCGCATGGCGAGGTCAAGCTGATGCGCGCGGTGCGCGGGACGATCTTCGACGTGATCGTGGATCTGCGCCCCGATTCGCGCACATTCGGCCGCTGGGAGGGCTTCGAGCTCGACGCCGGGGCGGGCACGATGCTCTATGTACCCGCGGGCTTCGCGCATGGCTTTCAGACCCTGACCGAGGAGGTCGAGGTGACCTATCCGGTCTCGGCGGCCTATGCGCCCGGCGCCGAGGGCGGGGTGCGCTGGAACGATCCGGCGCTCGCCATCGACTGGCCGCTGCCGGTGGGCACGGTCTCGGACAAGGACGCGGCCTGGCCGGATCTCGATCTCGCCTCGGGCGGGCCGCTGGGGCATGTCACACCTGCGCGGGGCGGCGCCAGTTGAGCTCGGCGTCGATCTGGCCGGTGTCGCGCAGATGGGCGAGCTCGCGCAGCCGGGTGAAGGGGGCGTATTCGAACATCTCCCGCGTCAGCCCGACATGCTCGAAGACCGCACGCAGCTCCTGCGCGCCGCGCTCGGCCGTCCAGTTGGTGCGAAATTCGGGCATGTGCTCGCGGATCTTGGCAAAGGAGACGCGGTAGCTGCGCGTGTCGCCGCCCGACTCGCCCACGGAGAGTTCACAGCCCGGAAAGGTCCGCGCCACGATCTCGGCGATCTCGCGGATGCGGTAATTCTCGCTGTCGGCGCCCACATTGAAGGCCTCGCCAGCGACGGCGTCGCGATCGGCGGTGAGCGCGCGGAGCATCGCCTGGCAGATATCGTCGATATGCACGATCGGCCGCCAGGGCGCGCCGTCCGAGGTCATGCGGATCTCGCCGACGGTGTGCGCGAAGCCGCACAGATTGTTGAGAACGAGATCGAAACGCTGCCGCGGCGAGGCGCCGTAGGCGGTGGCGTTGCGCATGAAGACGGGGGCGAAATGCTCGTCCTGCAGCTCCCTGAGCCCCTCCTCGACGAGGATCTTGCAGCGCGCATAGGCGGTCTGCGGGGCGAGTTCGGAGGTCTCGGTGCGCATCTCGTCGCCGCCCGCACCATAAGTCGAGCACGACGAGGCCTGGATGAAGCGGCGCACCCCGGCCTCGCGCGCCATGCGCCCGAGCCCGACCGAGCCCTCGTGATTGATCGCCATGGTCAGGCCGGGATCGTTCTCGCCGATGGGATCGTTGGACAGCTCGGCAAGATGGATCACCGCGTCGAAGCCGCGCAGGTCGTCCACGGTGATCGCGCGCTGGTCCTTCGTCAGGATCATCGGGCGCGCGCGCCCGTCATTGTAGAGCCAGCCGCGGCGATAGAAGCCGGTGTCGAGCCCCACGACCTCGTGGCCCGCCTCGATGAGCTTGGGGGCCATGATCGCGCCGATGTAACCGTCGGCCCCGGTGAGGAATACCTTCATCAATGTCTCTTTCAGCCGGTGACGGCAATGCGCGCGGCCGGGCGATCCCAGATCTTCCAGGGCGGGTCGCCGCCATCCCACATCTTCTGCAGGACCTGCTTGTCGCGCAGCGTGTCCATGTTCTGCCAGAATCCCTGGTGGTGATAGACGGCGAGTTCGCCGCGCTCCACGAGCCGGTGCAGCGGCACCTCCTCCCAGACCGTGTCGTCGCCGTCCACGAGGTCGATCACGCCGGGCTCACAGACGAAGAACCCGCCATTGATGAGATTGCCGTCGCGCGCGCTCTTCTCGCGAAACCCCTGCACGCGGGTGCTGCCCGGATGCAGGTCAAGCGCGCCGAAGCGGCCGGGTTGCTGCACCGCGGTGACGGTGGCCATGGTGCCCTCGCGGCGGTGAAAGTCGATCAGCGCGGTGATGTCGATGTCGCTGACGCCGTCGCCATAGGTCAGGCAGAAGGTCTCGTCGCCGATATAGTCGCGCGCGCGGCGCAGCCGCCCGCCCGTCATCGTCTCGAGGCCGGTATCGGCCAGCGTGATGCGCCAAGGATCGCAGCTGGCGCGTTCGATCGCGACGGCGTTGGTGGCCAGGTCGATCGTGATGTCGCCCGAACGATTATGGAGGTTGAGGAAGTGGTCCTTGATCAGATGCCCCTTGTAGCCGCAGCAGATCACGAAATCCGTCAGCCCGTGAGCGGCGTAGATCTTCATGATGTGCCACAGCATCGGCATGCCGCCGATCTCGACGAGCGGCTTGGGGATGACGCTGGTCTCTTCGCTGATCCGGGTGCCGTAACCGCCGGCGAAAATCACGACCTTCATGATGCAACCTCGCAAGAAAGGGACGACTCCCCAACCTGCGTCAGATTAACACGGAATCTTCCTGTCCCCGAATTTTCTTTTGGTATCCCGGTTACTTGCGCGCTCGCCCGGAGCGGTGGCGGAGCGGCTGGAAAACACGCAGAGCATGTGTCGCCCTCGGCGCGCGCAGCGACTCAGAGCCGCAGGGACCGCCGCGCGTGGCGCAGCAGGGCGCGCGCATCGAGCAGCCGCGTCATTAGCCCCTGCCCGGCCGCCATCGCCAGGCGTAACCCCGCCGGCGCGGCCGCGCGGCTGAGCTCGGGCCAGGGCCGGGCGCGCCGGTTGCCGGCCAGCCGGCCGGCGATGTCGCGCCAGCCATAGGGTTGATGCAGCCGTATCGCACCGCGGTTGTTCTGATCGGTCGAAACCGGGATCCTGCCGAGCACTCGTATCCAGTCCGGATTCGGATCCGTCAGCCCCTTGCGCACGAGCCGGTCGATGAGGGGCGCGGGATCGGCCGGCCCCGCACCGGCGCAGGTCGCATCGAGGCGCGCCGCGAACGCCTCCGCAAGCTGGGCGAGCTGCTCCTCCTGGTGCTGCGCCTGCGGGGCCAGATCGGCACAGACCGGCTCAGCCGTCCCCGCACTGTCCATCGCATAGTGATGCACCGTCCCGTGTGGCGCACCGCTGAGGATATGCTCGAGCAGCTTCGTGTAGCCGAAAACCGCCGGCTTGCCGATCTGGCGGCCCTGATCCGGCGATGGAACGTGAAACAACGCCTCGGTGGGGCCGGTTTCGGCCGGGCTGTGGCGGTCCTGCGCGATCCCGAGATAGAGACCGCGCGTGACGAGTAGCGGATCGCTGTGGCGCAGGATCTTGCCCAGAGAACTCTGCACGGCCAGCCGCCAGCCCAGATCGACGATCGCGAAGCGTTCCGGCTCGAAGAGCTTCTCGGCCTCAAGATAGGCGAGCGCGGCATCGCGGCGCGTCTTCGCGGTGGCCGCGATCTGCGTGCTCAGCGGCGGGCGGCACAGCCGCGCCATGAGTTCGGCCTCCTGCTCGGATGTAAGCTCACCCTCCGGCCCCAGCGCTGCGGCGAGATCGGCGAGCGCGGGATGGCTGCGGTCGAGTTCGAGTTTGGCGAGGATCGTGTCGAGGTGGCGGCGCTCGAAGGGGCGGATGAGCCAGGGCATCTCCTCGGGCTGCGCCCGCATCACCGCGGGCAGGTAGAGCGCTTGGCGCGAGGCGTAGAGATACCGGCACTCGATCCCCTCGAAGAGGCGCGGCATGGTCTGCGCCATGCGCCAGAGCCGGTAACAGTCGCGCGACATGAAATAGAGCCGCTCGATCCCGCCCGCACGCGCCCGCCCGGCCAGCCAGCACGCGAAGAGAAACAGGAACGGCCCGGAGAAGGCGGCCGTGAAATCCTGCGCGGCCTCGTCCCCGGTTCCGGAGCCGTCGAGACGGAAGCGGCGCATTGTCCCGACGAGCCGCGACACAAAGAGCCCATCGCGCGGCGCGGCCGCGGCCAGCAGCGCGCTCTCGATCCGCGTCAGCCGGGTCGCGGTCAGATGCTGCGCCCGGATCCCGGCGCGCCGCGCCATCGTCACATCGGCGTGCCAATTGTCGCCAAGATGCGTCATGTGCGCCGCCGGCACACCCTCGCGCTCGAGCACATGCCGAAACAGCGCCCCCGACCGCGCCTTGGTCACACCGATCTCGCCCGAGACATGGACATTGTCATGCGTCGCCGGAAAACCGGCAGAGACGAGGGCGTCGCGGATCGCCTCGGCGGGCAGGTAGCTGTCGGATATAAACACGATGCGCACGCCCTCAGCGTCGAGCGCACGCACCTCGTCCAAAACCGCGCGGTTCGGGCCGAGCGCCGCCGCCTCCGCGGCGAGTTCGGCGGCCATGCCGGCCTGTGGATCGAGCCCCGGCAGCTTCTCGGCGAGCCGCTCCCAGATCACAGCGAGGGTGACATCCTCGGCCGCGCTGTCGCGCCGCGCCTCGGCCTCGGCCTGTTTGCGGCTGGTCAGGAAGATGTGCCGGTAATCGGGGCCGAGCCACGGCTCGAGTTCCGCCGCGAGTTCTTCCGCCAGGGCCAGGAACAGATCCGACGGCACGGCCAGGTCGCGCACGAGGCACGTGTCGAATACACCGAAGGAATGGCATTGCGCGGTCACATGCACCCTCAGTCGATCAGCCGGCGCAGATACGCGCCGTAGGCCGACTTGCCCAAGAACCGCGCCCGCTCAGCCAGCGCGGCGGCGTCGATCCAGCCCTGGGCGAAGGCGATCTCTTCGGGGCAGCCCATCTGCATGCCCTGCCGGTCCTGCAGGGTGCGCACGAAATTGCCCGCATCCAGAAGGCTGCCATGGGTGCCGGTGTCGAGCCAGGCATAACCGCGCCCCATCGTCTCCACCCTGAGCGCCCCCTCGGCGAGATACATCTCCAGCAGTGTGGTGATCTCGAGCTCGCCGCGCGCCGAGGGCTCCACGCGCGCGGCGCGTTCGGGCGCGGTGCCGTCGAGGAAATAGAGCCCGGTGACGGCGTAATCCGAGGGCGGCTTCTCGGGTTTTTCCACGATCGACGCGGCGCGCCCGCCTTCGTCGAACGCCACCACGCCGTAGCGCTGCGGATCGGAGACGCGGTAGCCGAACACCGTGCCGCCGGGATGCGCATCGGCGCGCGCCAGGAGCTCGGGCAGGCCGTGGCCGAAGAACAGGTTGTCGCCCAGCACCATCGCCGAGGGCGCGCCGTCGAGGAAATCCTCCGCCAGCAGATAGGCCTGCGCGAGCCCCTCGGGCGCGGGCTGCACGATCCAGGTGAACTCCAGCCCCCATTGCGCCCCGTCGCCCATCAGGCGGCGGAACTGCTCGGCGTCGTGAGGGGTGGTGATGATCGCGATCTCGCGGATGCCCGCCAGCATCAGCACCGAGAGCGGGTAGTAGATCATCGGCTTGTCGTAGATCGGCAGGAGCTGTTTCGACAGCCCCATCGTCACCGGGTAGAGCCGGGTGCCTGAGCCGCCGGCGAGGATGATGCCCTTGCGCGTCATGCGCGCAGCCACTTGAGATAATCCTGCGTCATGCGCGCAGCTCCGCGAGAACCTCGTCGAGCGCCGCGCGCCAGTCGGGCGGCGCGACCCCGTAATCGGCCATCAGCGCCGCCCCGTCGAGGCGCGAATTGCGCGGCCGCGGCGCCGGGGTGGGGTACTCGGAGGACGGGATCGCCTCGACGGGCACGTCGAGCCCGGCGCGCGCGAAGATCTCGCGCGCAAACGCCGCCCAGCTCACGAAGGGCTGGCCGGCGAAGTGATAGACCCCGCTCACCCCGCGCCCCGCGGCAAAGGCCCCGGCGATGGCGATGAGGGCGGCGGCGATGTCGCCCGCCGCAGTCGGCCCGCCCACCTGATCGTCCACGACGCGCAGCGCGCCGCGCTCGGGCCCCACGCGCAGCATCGTCTTCACGAAATTGGACCCGTGGGCAGAGAACACCCAAGAGGTGCGCAGGATCACATGCGCGCCCCCCGCCCCGGCCACGCCGCGCTCGCCGGCAAGCTTGGTGCGCCCATAGGCGCCGAGCGGCGCGGGCGCATCATCGGGGCGCCAGGGACGCTCCCCTGCCCCGTCGAAGACGTAATCGGTCGAGACATGCAAAAGCGGCATCCGCCCCGCCGCCGCGCGCGCCATCGCCGCGGGGGCGTCGGCATTGACCGCATGCGCGCGGTCCTCCTCCGCCTCGGCGCGGTCCACCGCCGTGTGGGCGGCGGCATTGATGACGAGATCGGCATCGCTTTCGGCCACGATCCCCGCGCAGGCCTCGGGATCCGCGAGATCGGCGGCCTCGCGCCCCAGCGCCTGCATCCGCCACCCCGCCGGGGTGCGGCGCGCAAGCTCGGTGGCGAGCTGGCCGGTGCGGCCGAAGACCAGAACCTTCATGCGCCCGCCCCTTCCTCACGGCCCCGCCCCAGCCGTTGGCCGACCCCGTCGCGGCCCTGCAGGGCGCGCCACCAGGCTTCGTTGTCGAGATACCACGCCACGGTGCGCGCGAGCCCCTCGCGCAGCGTCACCGAGGGCCGCCAGCCGAGCTCGGCGCGGATGCGTGACGGGTCGATGGCATAGCGCGCATCGTGGCCGGGCCGGTCGGTGACGAATTCGATCAGCCGGTCATGCGGCGCGCCGCTGGGGCGCATCTCGTCGAGGATGGCGCAGATCATGTGCACGAGATCGATATTGCGCGCCTCACACTCGCCGCCGATATTGTATTGCCGCCCCACCTGCCCGCGCGCGAGCACGGCGAGCAGCGCATCGGCGTGATCTTCCACGTAAAGCCAGTCGCGCACATTCTCCCCCGCGCCGTAAACCGGGATAGCCCGGCCCGCGAGCGCGCCCAGGATCACCACGGGGATGAGCTTTTCGGGAAACTGGTAGGGCCCGTAATTGTTCGAGCAGTTGGTCACGATCACCGGCAGGCCATAGGTCTCGCCCCAGGCGCGGGCGAGATGGTCGGAGCCGGCCTTGGAGGCGGCATAGGGGCTGCGCGGGGCATAGGGCGTCTCCTCGGTGAAGGCGCCCTCGGGGCCGAGCGAGCCGTAGACCTCGTCGGTGGAGACATGCACGAAGCGAAACGCCGCGGGCCGGCCGCGCCCCTCCCAGTAGGCGCGCGCGGCCTCGAGAAGCGTGCCGGTGCCGGTCACATTGGTCTCGATGAAGGCCATGGGCCCGTCGATGGAGCGGTCCACATGGCTCTCGGCGGCCAGATGCAGCACCGCGTCGGGGGTGTGGGCGGCAAAGACCCGGTCGAGCGCCGCGCGGTCGCGGATATCGGCGTGCTCGAACGCATAAAGCGGGCTCTCGGCAACCCCGGCGACATTGTCGAGACAGGCCGCGTAGGTCAGCGCATCGAGATTGACGACGCCGTGGCCCTCGGCCACCGCGCGGCGCACCACCGCCGAGCCGATGAACCCCGCCCCGCCGGTGACGAGCAGCTTCATACCCCCTCCCGAAACGGGCTCTCGACCGCGCGCAGGACGGGAGCGGCGGCGTCCTTGTCCGACAGGATCGGGTCCGACACGCCCCAGTCGATGCCGATATCGGGATCGTCCCAGCGCACCGCCCCGTCACAATCGGGCGCGTAATGGGCCGAGCACTTGTAGAGCAGCTCGCAGTCATCCTCGAGGGTGACGAAGCCGTGCAGGAAGCCCTCGGGGATCATGAGCTGGCGCCCGTTCGCGGCCGACAGCTCGATGCCGGTCCAGCGGCCGAAGGTCGCCGATCCGGCACGAAAATCCACCGCGACATCGAAGATGCGCCCGCGCCCGCAGCGCACGAGCTTGGCCTGCGCATGCGGCGGGGCCTGGTAGTGCAGCCCGCGCAGCGTGCCGGCGCGCGCCGAGAGCGACTGGTTGTCCTGCACGAATTCGGTGGTGATGCCGTGCTCGGCGAGCCGGGCGCGGTTATAGACCTCGCAGAAAAAGCCGCGATCATCGCCGAAACGGCGCGGTTCGAGCACGAGCACCCCGGGCAGATCGGTCGGCGTTACGGTGAGCATCGACCCGTCCCATGCATGTGCGGCACCTTGCAGCTATACCGTGCGCGATGATTTTCAGATACCGAAATTGAACGCGCGGTTGATCCCCACGAATACCGAATGCGAATCGCGATCGCCGTCATCATCGTTGCGCGCCCGGTAGCGATAACCCAGCTCCATCGCCCAGTCCTGGGTGATCTCACGGCTGTAGGTCGCGCCGAAATCGATGCGGTCGAGCCGGTCCGTGCCGTCGGTCTCCTCGTTGCGCGCGAAGGTGGCGGTCAGCCCGATCCCGGAGATGTTGTTAATGTCGTAATCGTAATCCACCCGCGCGACGGTGCGCAGCACGTTGCTGTCATCGAAACGCGGGGTGACATCGCGGGTCAGGCTCGCATTCAGGGTGCCGCGCGGCATGTCGCGGCGGAAATCGAGCGCGGCGGTGGCATCGATGTCGCCATCTGCGGCACGGGTCAGGCCGATGGCGCCGCCGACCGCCCCACGCGGCAGCTCGAAACCGCGCCCGATGCTCGCAGCGGTGCGGATCCCGTCCTCGTCGGTACGCGCGGTCGCGTCGAAGCTGATGGTCCCGGTTGGACGCTCGTAATCGAGCCCGAGATCGGCATTGACACCGATTTCGCGCTCGGTCTCGCCATCCTCGCGGGTGCGCACCCAGGCCGGGCCGATCGCGGCGTTGCCCGACAGGGTTTCGGAGAACTCGTGCGTCACCCCGAACAGCAGCACCACCCGGTCGCGTTGGGTCTCGGCGGCGTCGTCGCGCTCGAAGCGGGTCGCGTCCAGCGCCACCGTGCCCTCCGTCACCGAGGACAACCGCAGCCCCAGCTCGGCGCCGAAATCGAAGCGCCAGCTGTCAGCGCGGTCCACAGTCTCGTCGAAATTGCGCTCCGTGTAATCGGCATCGAGACTGAGCCGCACCGGCATGTCGATCCCGATCTCCACACCCGCGCCGAAGCCGATGATCTCGCGCGATCCGCGCCCGCGCAGATCGTCGAGGTCGGGATCGCCGAGATCGAACTCGTCATCGTCGAGCAGATCGTCGAGCGCGATGCGCTCGATATCGGTGCGGTCATAGCGCGCACGCACGTTCAGGGCCGCGCGCGACGCGTCGCGCTGATAATCGAAGGCGAGTTCGCGGTCGCCCAGATCGGTGCTGTCGTCGCGGGTCGGGATGTCGAAAGCCCGCGCCGTGACGGCGCCGCCGAAGGACAGGGACTGGCGCCGGGTCTCGCTGATCAACCCAAAGCCGAGACGGGTGCTGCCGATGACGCTGGTGCCGGGGCTGTCGACGAGCAGCTCGGAATTGCCGTCGACCTCGAGGCGATTGTCGATATCGAGGATCAGCCGCATGCCGCCGGGGTCATCCTGGGCGGCGGTGCCGCCGCCCCAGAGCCCTGCCCCGGTGGCAAGGCACAGCCCCGCCACCAGACGCCGGCGCGGCGCGCGCCGGGCTGCGAACAGGAATGCCATGGCGGCGCTCCTATTCGAACAGCCGGCGCTCGGGCACCAGCAAGACATCCCCCTCGGCGATCATCACCGGCTGCGACAACCGTGCGCCGCGCTCCAGCGCGCGGTAGTCGATCGGATAGACATGCTCCTGGTTGGTCTGCGGATCGACGCGGCGCAGCTGCAGCCGCTTGGTCGCGGCGAATCGGGTCAGCCCGCCGGTCTGGCTGATGAGCTGCATGATCGTGGTGCCGGGTTTGACCTCGACGGGGCCCGGGGCCTCGACCTCGCCCATCACATAGGCGGTGATGAACTCGTCCTCCGGGATCTCGACCTCGTCCAGAGCGAGCAGCCCGACAAAGACATTGGGCTCGTCGGCGAATTGCGGCTCGAGCGCATCGGTCAGCGCGGCATTGATCTGGCTGATGGTGCGCCCGCCGGCGCGGATCGAGCCGGCCAGCGGAAAGGAGATATCGCCATCCGGCTGAACGAGAACGTCGCGGTTGAGATCGGGATCCTCCAGGACCTCGATGCGCAGCGTGTCGCCCGGACGGACCTGATAACTCTGTGCCAGCACCGACGGCGCCGTTATTGCCAGCACGATCATCGCCAGCATGGTGGAAAGAAGAAAACGCATCGGTCATGTCCCCCAGTTACGCGTCCCGGCGGGTGGCGGCAGCACACACACACCATCTCTATTCGTGACCACAGAGCCGTAGCACGACACAAGACGCCAGTGACAGCATATGCCATCATATCGGTGGAAAATGTACCGGCAATGCAACATGTGCGGGTATGGTGCCCGTGCCGGCGTTTCCCGCCGCCTCAGGGCAGCGAGGTGATCCTGCCGGGTGCGGGCGGCGCGCCGGTGTCGCCCGGCTCGGCCCAGCGGAGCGCCTCGCCGCGCGCGCGCTCGGCGTCGCTGGCGGCAAGCGCGCGGCCCAGGTTGCGCAGCGCCCGCGCCAGCTCGAACTCCGACAGCGCCTCCTCCTGCGCGCACAGGATCTTGGGATGCGCGGTGGGGCGCAGCTCGCGGCCCGAGGACAGCTCCTCGTGCAGCTTCTCGCCGGGGCGCAGGCCGGTCCGGCGGATGCGGATATCGCCATCGGGATTGTCGCTGTCGCGCACCGTGTAGCCCGACGCCTCGATCACCTGCCGCGCCAGGTCGATGATGCGCACCGGCTTGCCCATGTCGAGCACGAAGACCTCGCCCCCCGCGGCGAGGCTGCCCGCGCGCAGCACCAGCCGCGCGGCCTCCTGCGCGGTCATGAAATAGCGCGTCATGCGCGCATCGGTGACGGTGACGGGGCCGCCGCGCGCGACCTGCTCCTGAAACAGCGGGATCACCGAGCCCGACGAGCCCAGCACGTTGCCAAAGCGCACCATCGCGAAGACCGTGCCGCCGCCGCGCCGCGCCAGATCGGCGACCACCAGCTCAGCGAGCCGCTTGGAGGCGCCCATCACGCCGACGGGGCGCACCGCCTTGTCGGTGGAAACCAGGATGAACCGCGCCGCCCCCGCCCTGCGCGCCGCCCACGCCAGGGTGCGCGTGCCCAGCACGTTGTTGGCCAGCCCCGCCAGCGGGTTCGTCTCGACGAGGGGGACATGCTTGTAGGCAGCGGCGTGCAGCACGATCTCGACACCCTGCGCGGCGAGCACATGCGCGATGTGGCGCCGGTCGGTGACGGTGCCGAGCACGGGCACGATCTCGACGCCCGTGTCGCCGGCCTTGCTGCGCAGCTCGCGCTCGATATTGTAGAGCGCGTATTCCGACAGCTCCAGCAGCACCAGCCGCGCCGGCCGGCAATTGAGGACCTGCCGGCACAGCTCGGAGCCGATGGACCCCCCTGCCCCCGAGATCAGCACCACGCGCCCGGCATAGGTCTCGCAGCCCCCGGCGAGCGCGGCGTCGAGCTTGTCGCGCCCCAGGAAGGCGCCGGGCAGCACCGGGGCGAGCTTGTCGAGCAGCGCCTCCTCGCCCACGAGCTGCGCGAAGGAGGGCAGCGCCTGCACCTCGACGCCCAGATCGGCGATGCGCCGGGCGATCTCGGCCTGGCGCGGCTGGCTCAGCGAGGGCATCGCGATGAGCACCCGGTCGATGCCGCGGCTGCGCAGCAACCGGCCCAGCCGCGCCGGCGCATGCACCGGCAGCCCCGCCACAGTGAGTTTCTGCAGCACCGGGTTGTCATCGACGAAGGCGACGGCCTCGATCGAGTCGTGCGTCTTGAGCGCGAGGGCGAGCTGGCGCCCGGTGGTGCCGGCGCCGTAGATCAGCACCCGGCTGAACCCCTCGTCGCGCCGGTAGATCACCAGCAGGATCTGCAGCATCAGCATCCGCATCCCCGCCGACAGCGTCAGGAAGAACACCGCGAAGATCACGTAGCTGCCCACCGGCAGCTCGAGCCCGGCGAGATAGGCCAGCACCGCGAAGGTCACCCCGAGCGCGAGCGCCAGCAGCGCGGTCTTGCCGAGCGCCCAGATCTCGTAGGATTTCAGCTGGATCTGGTGGATGCCGAGCGCCGCCGCCAGCGCCGCGGTGAGCAGCACCAGAACCGCCGTGACCAGCCCGATCCCCTCGAGCCCGGCGAACGGCGCGAGCGTGGAGAACTGCACCATCAGCGCCAGCGCCAGCGCCACCGGCACCAGCACGAGATCGACCACCAGCAGGATCGCCTGCTTTTGCGGCCGGCTCAGCGCCTTCAAGAACTCGATCATGCACTCCACCATCCCGGCACCCGGCCCGCGCCGGTTCGACCCGCCGGGGCGCATTTGCGCCATCCCGCCCCGTATTCACGCCATCCTGTCCTGTATAACGGTACGCCGGGCGCATCGGCCAGCGCTTTTGCCGGAGCCGCCTGCAAGCGGCGGCAGCCGGCCGCCGGTCACAGGCGCGACACGAGACGGTCCGCCAGCCGCAACGAGAGCTGCACGATGGTATAGGTCGGGTTGGCATGTCCCCCGGTGGGGAAGACGGAGCTGCCGGCGACATAAAGATTGTCCTGCCCCCAGACCTTCAGGTTCGGGTCCACCACCCCGTCACCGGCGCGCGCGCTCATGCGGGTGCCACCCATCTGGTGGTACTGGCTCATGAGCCAGCCCTCGGGAAACTCCGGCGCCGCGTCTTCCGCCCTGAGCCAGTCACGCAGCAGGAGCCGCCCGCGCCCGGTCCGGGCGAGCCATTCGCCGTAATGCAGCGCCGCCGCGCGAACGGTCCGGCGATCCTGTTGCGTGCCGGACAGATGCAGAACCGTGCGGGGGATGCCGAAATGATCCCGCTCGCTATCGCTCAGCGTGATGCGGTTGTCGCGGTGCGGAGCCTGCTCCCAGACCATCCTGACATCGGCATCGCAGGTGAGGTCGCGGCCCAGCCGCGCATAGGCCCAGTCACCGAGGCGCGGCGCGCTGCAGGCCAGATCCGCGGCAAGTGTCCGCGCCCAGCCCCCCAGTGTCGGGCCGGGATAGACATTGATGTTGCAGTTGAGCATCGCGCTTTCGCGCAGCACCGCCTCGCTCGGGCCCAGAAAGCGCGGCTCCGTGATGGGCGCATCCGACGCATCGGCGAGCACCGCATGCCCGATCTGCGAATCGGGATGCTCCATCCAGTAGCGGCCGAGCGCGGCCGCCTCGGGAATCAGGCGGCCACCAGCCTCAGCGTTGAAGTGCAACAGCAGCCGGCTGTTCTCGATCGCGCCGCAGGCGAGCACGAAAACCCCGGCCTGCACCCGCGCACTGTTGCCGTCGAAATCGCGCACGCGCGCCGCGCGCACCCGGCCCTGCCCCGCCTCCAGCCCGGTGAGATTGGCCTCGAGGCACAGCGCCGGCCCGGTCGCGGAGTCGAAAGCGGCGCCGTATTTCTCGCCGAAATGTACCGGCGGATCACCCCACTGAAACGCCAGCCGCCGCATCCCGTGCGGAAGTTCGGTATCGGAGAACCCGCCCGGAATCTCGAGAATGCGCGCGGCCGCCGCGCCGTAGGGGTCGAGATCGCGCTTCGCGATGGGCCAGCCGGTCCCGTCAATGCCCGCGCGGGGCTCGAAATCGACCGCGTCGAGCGGCCGGCAGCGGCCGGCCCAGTGGTTGGAGGTGCCGCCGAAATAGCGCAGCCGCGAATAATCGAGCCCGTGATAGGCGTCGCCGCGCACCTCGCCGCGATAGACCTCCTGCGAGCGGTCGGAATACTCCCGCCCCCCGGCTTCGAGCACCAGCACCCGCTTGCCCGCCGCGTGCAGCGCCATGGCCAGCGTCATCCCCGCCGGGCCGCTGCCGACGACACAGACATCGAAAGCGGCCGCCGCACCGAACTCGGGCAGCGACAGGATCATCGCGCGGGACCGGATATAATTCCAGCAGGGTAACCAGGACTGGACATGGCATACTCAAACTAACCGGGTCCAAGCCCACACCATCGGCGGCGCCCGCACAAGCGGCGTGTGCCCCGATTCAATCCACGCGGGTGTGCGCACGGCGAAAAGGCCGCCCCGGCCCGCGCGGCAGCCGCCCGCTGCGCGGGGCGAGCCCGGCGGCGCGTGCCAGCGTCAGCCAGATCAGCCACAGATCGAGCCCGAGGCTGCGCCGGCGCTGGTAGATCAGGTCGAGCCGGGCCTTGCGCGGCACGCAGCGGCGGGCATAGACGCGGTCGGTCTCCTCCGGGGTGGCGCAGCCCGCCAGCAGCGCCTCCTCGCGGGCGTGAAACACCAGCGTCGCAAGCCCCGTCACCCCCGGCCGCGACCGCAATACCCGCGCGTAGAGATCGGGGAAGCGCTCGACATAGGCGCGCAGCGGCGGGCGCGGGCCGACAAGGCTCATCTCGCCGCGCAGGATGTTGTAAAGCTGCGGCAGCTCGTCGCCGCGCGTACGGCGCAGGAAGCGCCCCATCGGGGTGATGCGGTCCGACTTGTCGCCGCCCGACACGCCCGCATCCGCCGGGTCGGGGCGCATCGTGCGCAGCTTCCACAGCGTGAAGGGGCGCGCCGGGGTCTGCATGCGTTCCGAACCATGCAGGATCGGCCGCCCCTGGCGCGCCCACATCAGCGCCATCAGCCCCGCAAGCGGCAGCGCCAGCGCCAGCACGAGCGCGGCCGCAAGCCCCAGATCGAGCGCGCGCTTGCCCCCCGTCATGCCAGCGCGCGCCACTCGGCCACCATCGCCGCCGGATCCGCCGGCGCCAGCGGCACCAGCCCGGCCAGCCGCGTCACGTCGAGGGTGAGCGCGGGCAGCGCCGTCGCCGGCGCCGGGTGCCAGTGCCAGTCATGCCCCGCCGCCACCAGCAGATCCGCCATCGCCACCGCTCCCGGCGCCGCGAGGTTGAGCAGCCCCGGAAGCCGCCCTCCCGCCGCGGCGCGGTGCACGAGCCCCGCGAGCACCCCGGCAAAGGCGCCGGGGCCGATATAGCTACGCCGCGGCCCGCGCCCATCGGCGAAGCGATCCAGCGTGACCGCCCCGCGCGCCGCCGCCCCGGCGAGCATGTCGGCGCCCACCACATTGCCGATGCGCAGCACCGTGCAGCCCGGCATGTCCGCGACGGCGCGCTCCATCGCGTGCTTGGCGCGGGCGTAGTCGCTGCGCGGATCGGGCGGCGCGGTCTCGGGATGCGGCCCGCCGGCGCCGTAGACCGCCGCCGTCGAGCTCAGGAACGCATGCCGCGCCCCGAGCGCGCGCGCGGCCGCAATGGCGGCTTGTGCCAGATCGGTGTTGCGCGCGAGCATCGCCGTATCGCCCGCCACCACCCCGGCAAACCCGAGCACCGCATCGACGCGCCCCGCATCGGGCACCGGCGCGGCCAGCGGGTCCCAGATGAGCGCCCCCTCCGGCGCATCCACGCGATACTGCCACAGCACCGCGAGATCGCCGCGCCCGCGCCAGCCCGCTCGCAAGAGCCGCCCCAGCCGCCCCGACGCCCCCATCACGAGCACCCGGGGCGGATCAGTCATCGCGGTATCGGGGGGCAGGGTCATCGCGCATCCGGGCCGTTTCACCGCTCCTTAGCCCGGCGCATGTCCCGCCGCCAAGCCCCGCGATTGCCCCCGCCGGCGCACGGCGTTAGCGTCACGCGCCGCCGGGCGGCGGGACGGGCGTCATCCACGGAACCTGCCATGCTTTGCTTTCACATCGGCCTGCCCAAGACGGCGACGACCTTCCTGCAATGGGAGGTGCTGCCGCGACTGCCGGAGACGATGATCCTGCACAAGGGGCAGGGTCCGGAACTGTCGCGCAAGTATCTCAAGGAGATGACGGGCCATTGCCGGCGCGGGCGGCGGCGGATCTGGCCCAAGCGGTTCTGGCTCGGGCGCGGGATCCGCCGGCGGCTGCGCGCACCGGGCAGCGTGGTGATCACCAACGAGAACATCTCGATGGGGGTGAACGCGGTCTGGACCGGGGAGGGGCCGGGCACGGTCGCGCGGCGGCTGGCGGCGGATGCGGCCGATCTCGGCGTGCCGGCGTCGCAGGTGAGGATCCTGTTCGGGCTGCGCGCGCAGGCGCCCTGGCTGGCCTCGCGCTATGCCGAGTCCGCCAAGGACAACCCGGATTTCGATCAGGCCGGTTTCGCGCGCCATATCACGGCGATCGCGGATGGCACGGCGCGGGCGGCGCCGCTCGACTGGCTCGACTATGCGCATGTATATGACGCGCTGGCTGACGTGTTCGGCCCGCAAAACCTGCTTTTTCTGCCGCTCGAGGCGGTGGAACAGATGAATGCCGCTGAATGCGCCGGACGGATCGCGGCCTTTCTGGCGTTGCCGCAAGCACCGCAGGCTCCCGCGGCGTTGCCCGAGGCGGCGCGGCGCAATGTGAGCGCGCGCGCCGAAGGGGGCTGGCGGCTGAAATCCGGCAATGGCCATATCGAGCTGACCCCCGCGATGGAAAGCGCGATCGCGGCGCGCTTCGCCGCGACCAATGCCGGGCTGCGCGACCGCACCGGCATCGCCCTGCCCTGAGCGGCGTTTCGCGCGCGAAACGTGGGCCGCGGCTTGCCCCCGTGCGGTGCGGCGTCTACCTCGCGCGCAGGGTATGACGGGGGTGAAGATGCGGGTTCTGTGCGTGGGGGCGGGGCTGTCGGGGGCGGTGATCGCCCGGTCGCTCGCCGAGGCCGGGCATCATGCCACGGTGATCGACGCGCGCGCCCATGCCGCCGGCAACTGCCACACCGAGCGCTGCCCCGAGACCGGCGTGCTCGTGCATGTCTACGGCCCGCACATCTTCCATACCGACGACGCCGAGGTCTGGGACTACGTCAACCGTTTCGAGACCTTCCGCCCCTACCGCAACCGCGTGAAATCCACCGCGCGCGGGGCGGTCTATTCGCTGCCCATCAACCTGCACACCATCAACCAGTTCTTCGCCGCGACGATGACCCCGAAGGAGGCGCGCGCCTTCATCGCCAACCGCGCCGACAGCACCATCACCACGCCGCGCAACTTCGAGGAGCAGGCGCTCAGCATGATCGGGCCCGAACTCTACGAGACCTTCATGAAGGGCTACACCGAGAAGCAGTGGGGCTGCAGCCCGCGCGCGCTGCCCGCGAGCATCCTCAAGCGGCTGCCGCTGCGCTTCAACTACGACGACAACTATTTCTTCCACCAGTACCAGGGCATGCCCGAGACCGGCTACACCGCGATGGTCGAGCGCATCCTCGACCACCCCGGCATCGACCTGCATCTCGAGACCCCCTATGCCCCCGAAATGGCCGGCCGGCACGATCACCTCTTCTGGTCGGGGCCGCTCGACGGCTATTTCGCCGATGCGCTCGGCCGGCTGGGCTACCGCACGCTCGATTTCGAGCGCTTCACCGATGACGGCGATCATCAGGGCTGCGCGGTGATGAACTACCCCGACCCGGATGTGCCCTACACTCGCATCACCGAGCACAAGCACTTCGCGCCGTGGGAGGATCACGACCGCACCGTGTGCTACCGCGAATACAGCCGCGCCGCCGGACCCGGCGACATCCCCTATTACCCGATCCGCCTCGTCGAGGAGAAGGCGCTCTTGGCCGATTACATCGCGCGCGCCGAGGCGGAGGAGGGGGTGACCTTCGTGGGCCGGCTCGGCACCTATCGCTATCTCGACATGGATGTGACGATCCGCGAGGCGCTCGATACCGCGCGCGCCTTTCTCGCCCGCGCACCGGGGGCGATGCCCGCCTTCGCCGCCGCGCCGATGTGAGCGCGCGCAACCGTCGCAAGAGCGCGTCGCGTTCATCCGCATTCACGCGCCGCGCTCTGATCTTTTGAAATCGCATGACCAAAGAGCGCAAAACCGGTCCCCACTTTTGCGCGCCATGCTCAAGGCGCCGAGATCGGTCCCGGACCGCGCGCGTCGGCGGCGCCACGGGCGACGGCGCGGCAGGCGCAGAAGCAGGCGCCGGGGCCCGAGCGCGATTGCGCCCGGCCGCGGCGCACGGCAGACTGCGCCCATGACCCTGCCCGCCGCCCTGCCCCGCCTCGACGGGCTCGCCCCCGAGGATGCCGAGGCGCTCACCGATCTCTATATCCGTGGCACGCCGGCCAACACGCTGCGCGCCCATGCGCGCGACCTCGTCTATATCCGCGCCTGGAAGCGCGCCGCCTTCGGCGCCGAGCTCGCCTGGCCCGAGCGCGCGGATGTGACGCTGCGCTTCGTGCTCGACCATGCGCGCGATCTGGCCGCCGAGACCGGCGCGGCGCGCGCGACCGCCGAGACGCTGATCGCGGCCGGGCTGCGCCGGTCGCTCGCCTGCCCGGCCCCGGCGACGCTGGACCGGCGTATCGCGAGTTGGCGCGCCTTTCACCGCATGCGCGATCTGGCCTCGCCCTTTGACGCGCCGCTGATCCGGCAGGCCCGCGCCAAGGCCCGGCGCGCCTGCGCGCGCGCGCCCGCCCCCAAATCGGCCAACCCGATCACCCGTGACGTGCTCGAGGCGATGCTGGGGGTCTGCGATCACAGCCTGCGCGGGGTGCGCGACCGCGCGGTGCTGATGCTGGGCTGGGCGTCGGGCGGACGGCGGCGCGCCGAAATCGCGGGGCTGATGCGCGACGACATCGACACCCGCCCCTTCGCCGAGGAGGGGCTGATCCGGCTGCGGCTTCTCGGCACCAAGACGACCGGGCATGCGCAGCTCGTGCTCAAGGGGCGCGCGGCGGCGGCACTGATGCACTGGATCGCGGCCGCGCCGATCCGCGAGGGGCCGCTGTTTCGCCCGGTCTCGCGCGCCGACCGCGCCGTCGCGCGCGGCCTCGCCCCCGACGCGATCCGCCGCATCGTCGCGCAGCGCCTCGCGCAGGCGGGCTATCCGCCGGGCTTTGCCGCACCGCACGGGCTGCGCTCGGGCTTTCTGACCCAGGCCGCGCGCGACGGCGCACCGCTGGCGGCGGCGATGCGGCTGTCGCTGCACCGCTCGGCCGCGCAGGCGCAACGCTACTACGCCGATGCCGACCTCGCCGAGAACCCGGCCGCCGATCTGCTGGAGTGATGTTTCGCGCGCGAAACGCTCGAACGCGCCGCGTTCACGCGCCGCCCTCTACCATCCTGAAATCGCATGACCAAAGAGCGCAAAACCGGTCCCCACCTTTGCGCGACATGCTCTCAGCGCGCGAAGACCCGGTCATACGCCGCCAGCAGATGCGGCACCGAATGCGCCCAGGACAGCTCGGCGAGCACCCTTTCGCGCCCGGCCTGCCCCATCCGCGCCGCGTCCTCGGGATTCTCGATCAGCCAGGCGAGTTTCGCGGCGAAATCGGCCGGGTCATTGGCCGCGGCATAGAGCGACACATCGCCTGCCGAGGCGCGCCCCTCGGTGAGATCGAACTGCACCACGGGCTTTTCCAGCGCCATGTATTCGATGACCTTGTTCATCGTGGAGATGTCGTTCATCGGGTTCTTCGGATCGGGGCTCACGCCGATATCGGCGGCGTTGAGCACCGCGAGCAGATCGTTGCCGTAAAGCGGGCCGGTGAAGGTGACATGCGCGTCGAGCCCACGCGCGGCGACGTCGGCGCGCACCGTCTCGAGATGCGGGCCGAACCCCACCACAGCCAGATGCACATCCGCGTGCCCCAGCGCGCGCACCAGGTGATCGAGCGCGGCAATCAAGAGGTCCATCCCCTCCTGCTGGCCGATCACACCGACATAGCCCAGAAGCGTGCCCGCCCCCTTGCGCGCCGCCGGATCGCCCGGGCCGGGGACGAATTTCTCGAGCTTGGGCGCCGAGCGCACCGTGAAGACATCGGCGGGGTCCATGCGCCCGCGCGTGGTGGCGATGCGCGCGAAGCTGTCATTGGTGGCGATGGAGACATCGGCGGTGGCGAAGGTCAGCCGCTCCCAGATCCGCAGCACCCGGTAGAGCAGCCCCTTGCGGCCGAATTTCGCCTCGAACAGCTCGGGGCAGACATCGTGATGATCGAAAAGATAGCGCACCCCGGACAGCCGGTAGCGCAGCGCCACGAGGAAGATCAGGTCCGGCGGGTTGCAGCCATGGATTACGTCAAAGCCGCGCTCGCGCCGCACCCGGCGCGCGAGACGGAACATGTGCCAGAGTGCGGCGCCCCATTCGCGCGCATAGGCCGCGGCCCCCGAATGCGCCTCGTGCGGCTCCGGGTAGCGGTAGATATGCACGCCCTCGATCTGCTCGTAAGGCGCATCCCAGCCGCGCCCCGTGGGGCAGATCACGCTGACATCGTAGCCCGCCTCGACAAGCGTCGTCGCCTCAAGCCAGACCCGCCGATCGAGCGGCACGGGCAGGTTCTCCACCATGATCAGGACGCGTTTTCGCTCCATTCCGGCCCCTTACACCCGCCCGGTTTCCATCAGGTGATCGGCCAGCCGCAGCCCGAGCTGCGCGGCCGTCAGTGTCGGCGCGGCCTGCGACGAGGTCGGCAGCACCGCCGTCGAGACCACATGCAGGTTGGGGGTACAAAAGCAGGTTCCGCGGTGATCCACCACCCCGTCGCCGGGACGGGCGGCCATGCGCACCGTGCCGATCTGGTGATTGCCGTGCTTCGCGGCAGCGAGGACGGCACCCTCGCGCTCGACCGCCGGCACGCGATAGTCGAGCGTGCCGAGTCCTTCGGCCTCGAGCCAGTCACCGAGCGCGGTATGCGCGCGCACCACGTTCTCGGCGTCGCGTTCGCCGAAACGCAGATCGATGCGCAGACGGCACGCGCCGGTCGCATCGCGGCGATCGGACAGGGTCAGCCGGCTTTCGGGATCGGGCAGATGCTCGCCCTGGTATTCGAGCCCGTATCGATGCTGCCCGTTGCGCAGGAAGAATCCCGGCATCCGCCGGCGCGCGCCGTAGCGCTGCCACAGGAACCGCGGCACCGCAGTCGCGGTGGTGACCGGGTCGGTGAGCAGGTTGCGCAGATGCGGGCCGCGGCGATAGGGCGGCGGGCCCAGATGCTTGAGCCGGATCGGCTCGGGGATCAGCCGGCGCCCGAGCCTGGGCAGCGACAGCGCGAGATACGCCGCCGAGAGCGCGCCGGAGCCGTGCTCGGCCGCCCCGATCGGCGGCACGATCGGCCAGAAGGCGATATTGGCCAGCTCCTGCGCCCGCTGCAGCGCGGCGTCCGGCGCGAAACGCCGCCGCGCATATCCGTCGCCATCGGTGAAGAAGGCGAGCGCGCGCTCGACCCCGGCCCCGGCGAGCCGGATATCGGCGATCTGACCGTTCAGATGTCCCATGTAGAACCGCCCCAGCGGCCCGTCCGCACCGCCGAAACGGCGCGGCTGCATCGCCTGCGCGTTGAGCAGCAGCTGCGTGACCGCGTTGCCGCCGCCGGCGAGGATCAGCTCGCGCACCGGCAGCCGCGCCCGCGCCCCGCCGCGCCACAGCTCGAGCGCCGCGACCCGGTCATAGGCACCGTATTGCAGCCCGCACACCGTCACGCCGAGCGCCACATGCAGATCGCGGTGCCGCGCCAGGACGTGCGCATGCAGCTTGTCGGTGCGCGGGGTGCTAGTCCAGCGTTCGAGCGTGTCGACGCTGAAGGCGCTGTCGCGGGTCATGATCCCGTCGGGAGCCTTGCGAAACACTGCCGGCCCCGCGCCGAGCAGCCCGCAGGCCGCGCCGAGCCACGGGTCGAGATCCCCCCCCCGACCGGCCAGCCCGTCAGCCCGAGCCAGGGCCGCGGCTCGAAATCGATCGGATCATAGGGCACGCAGCGCCCACCCCACAGCGCCGCCGTGCCGCCGAGCCGGCGCGCGACGGTCATCTCGGGGGCGTGATGGGTCCGGGTATCGGCGCAGTCGGCCTCGGCCAGAGCCTGCGCGGCCGCATCGCTGCGCCGGGTGCCGCTTTCGAGCACCAGCACCCGGCGCCCGCCCTCGGCGAGCCGCAACGCCGTCACCAGCCCGAGCGGCCCCGCCCCGACCACAACCACATCCGCATCGAGCGCGCCCAGCGTCGCGGTATCGGCATGGGTGTGAATCACCGGCGCATCCCGGCGACTCCGGCATCGGCTGCGCCGGACCGCACTGAAAGGACAGGGACGCTCATGGGTGGAACACCGCGCTGCACGGGAGGGTTAGTACCTGGAAATGATGTGCCATCGCGCCGCGTCCACTGCAAGTGGCCGCGATGCGCAAATGTTTCGCGCGCGAAACACCGCCCTCAGCGCCCCTCCCTGAGCCAGGCCGTGAGCCGCTCGCGCAGGGCGTTGTCGACCTTCGGGCCCGAGATGGTGAGCGTCGGCTTCAGATACCCGCCCGTGACCTCGAGGAAGACGCCGGGGCGGATCTCCTGCGCACCCTCGGGCGGCGCGGACGGGCCGGCTGACGGTTTCGGGTCCGGGGCCGGGGCGAGGGCGCGGGTGAGCAGCGCTGCCTCGGCGGCGGCATCGGCCGGGTCGGCCCGGCGCAGCTGCTCGCGCAGCTTCGGCCCCAGCGCCGGGTCTGCCTCCAGCGCCTTC